>JAEEGH010003335.1_pt1 | contig 42352 bp, 39 predicted proteins | sample 9134181 | NCBI WGS metagenome assembly JAEEGH01 (sample SAMN16246544, study PRJNA631951) | gut metagenome | biome: gut microbiome; feature: rumen; material: DP-attached | host: Bos | place: Iran: Karaj | collected 2018-10 | reverse complement strand
GCATCATCAACATCGTCACCGTTTCCGACATCAGGAAAAACAGCTTCCTGAGCTTCGGGGCGAAGGGATCCTCCGCGCCCGAGGCCATTCCCTTCCTCTCCTACGTTTATGCCAACAAAAAGTTCACAATCAGCACCTATCTGCAATATTGGTATAGCACTTCCCGGCACGACAGACTTTCAGAATCAGCCATTTACGACGATTCGGGCACGCTTTCTTCCACAGATTCCTCGCATTCTATCAGACGGTTTCGAGAAGACCAGACCGGGCTGTTCCTCAACGCTTCGTGGACGCCCGACACCGCGAATATGGTCTATTTTTACGGTGGTTTTTATCCGCAACTGACGCATTATAACGCTGTGGACACCACTTCTTGGACGGAGTATCTCTACAATCCGGGAGATTATTCCTATCATAATACGGTGCACAACAGATCCGGGATTTTGTCGGGCTTCGTGGGATTGTGGTATGAGCATAAATTCAACAACCAAGGGCATAAGTTGAGTGCTTCAGCCACGTATGCGGGGCAGGGCTACCGCTTGAGTGGTGATCTCCAACGCGACTATCTTTCACCAAGGCTTTCGGATCGTGACTGGTTGCAGACAAATGATTACCAGTATCATAGGGGGAATGTTTCGGTTGATTACACAATCCCCTATCATCAGAACGGCGAGGTGGAGACGGGGGTGTCGGGAAGCTATTCTTACAACAAGCAGCTTTTGACTACGGACACGTTGGTGGCAGCCGATTTGGGGCGTTACTATGTGAATGACGCGGTGCGTTCGGTGAACTCGCGCAATCAGGACGGGGAGTTCGACGCGTATGTCACCCTGCAGCACCGTTTTGGCGGCTTCACGCTGAAGGGCGGACTGCGCACCGAGCTGCTGTCGCTGAATATGGCCTACCTTGACTCGCCGGCAGACGACTTTCGGAAGCTCTATTGGGGACTTTTCCCGTCGATACACCTGAGCTACCGCACGAAGAACATGCACAACTTCAAGTTGAGCTACACGCGGCGGGTGAGCAATCCGCAGGCCTCCGACTTGACCACCTACCGCAGATACGGGGAGGACAGCTTCAGTACGGGCAACCCCGATTTGCGGCAGGCGTTCACCAACTCCGTGGAGGCGGGCTGGACGAAATACATCAACAAATTCGGCAATGTGGGTGTCAATGCGTGGTTCAAGAACACGAAAGACGAGCTCTCCAGCCTTGCGGATGTCTGCTACGCCCCGTTTTTCGGAAGGATTGTCTATTTCTCGCAGCCGATCAACGCGGGCAAGACCCTGAACACGGGTGCGGAGGTGAATGTTACGTACCAGCTCAAGAGCTTCATGAATATCCGGTTTTACGGCAATGTCTATTACACAAAGTCGGCGTTCCAGTTCCGCGACGAGGATCAGCCCTACGAGACGGAGAATTTGGGGTACAGTTTCCGGCTGAACTTCTGGGCGAAGCTGTGGAAGTTCTTGGAGGTGAACGCTGCTGCCAACTATCAGTCGCGGAACGTGTTCCTGTTCACCACGGTGCGGCCGAGCTACAGTATCGACCTCGGGTTGCGGGCGGAGTTCTGGAAGCGGCGCATCGCGGTGTGGGTCAATGTGGACGACCTCTTCGACTGGAACCGCAACGCGACCGTAAACACCAATCCCTATTATAGTTACAGCGACTCCACGCGTGTGAGCTATCGGGCGCGGACGGTGCGGTTCGGGCTGTCGTTCAAGTTCGGGAAGATGGAGTTGGAGGGCTCGCAGGCCGGCCAGGGCCAGGGGGAGCGGAGGTAGTGCTCACCACGGATATGTCTCCACGTATCACGCGGATGCCGCTTGTTAATCATGGAGATTATCGTTCTCGGTGTTCCGGCAAATGTTCATATCCGCATACGGGGCAGATAAATTCCTTCTCGCTCATGATGATGGTTTTTGTTGGTTGGTTTAAACTCTCACTCGTTAAGATGTTGTACCAGAAATTCACGCATGGTCTCCGTAGAGACATCATATATCGGACTCATTTGCGAAAAGCCGTTGTCAAAAGGAATCCGGTTGGTTGAGAGCATTATCATCAAAGACTTGGAAGAGAGTTTATGTCCGGAATATTTCACAGCCGCTTCGATACCGTCACGTAGGGAGTGCCCGGCTTTCACAATAGAGTAAATATCGTAGTAGTCTCTGTATTTAAGTCTGCGAAGCATAACTTCCATCTTCATGGCAAGTATAGAAGCAATATCGGCTAAATATATATTTCCTTGATATTCAATTCTTTGGTTGACAGGGGAATAGTTGTTGCTCACAAAAAAAGAGAGTTTCACGCCATTGACCACAAAAGCGACTTGGTCAAAACCGAGGATGTCACGATGTTGTATTTCGCCCACCTTTTCTTGGATCTCTTTCTCAATCGTAGGCCAGTCCACCTCGGGCTTCTCTGTTTTGGAGATTCGCCACATCATAAAATCCAAATCCTCACTCATTCGGTGCCCCAGCTGTATGGCTAAAGCCGTACCGCCGCACAAGGTGTAGGGTTTGATGCATTCCAGTTGGGACACGTTGTCGATGATGGCTTCAATGTTCGGGGTTAATCCTTTACGCATAGTGAGTTAATTTTTTCAGATGTGACATTTCCTGGCGGTGAAGGAACGCTTCAGGTTTTTTGATGTGGAAGAAAACGAGCGCGATCATCACATTCAGGTCGAAAAGGTACTCCCCTTGGACGGCCATATTCTCACGCCATACTTTTTGAATGTATTTTTTTGGGAAAAGTTCGAATAACTTTGCGATATCATCCATGTCGAGATGTACAAACACTTTTTCGATCAGCAGTTCGTCAGGCAGATTGTTTGCCGTGACATTGTCGTAAGACCAGAAAGCGTGTGCCTGTTCCAGTCTCTCGAACAACTCTCGTCTGAGACTTTCCTTGTATTGCCGGATTTTGTATTCGTTCTGGATTTTCAGGATTTTGCCTTCGGGAAGAGCAAACAGAGATTCGATTTTCAGGGACAATGGAAGTGTTATTTCTCTTTGGTCAAGCACAATGTAGCTCAGCATCTGACGTGAAACACCCAATTCCCTCGCCAACGCCGACTGGTTGTAATGGTCTCTGACCATCAATTTGCTGATATATTGCCCTGCACTTTGTTTCAAAACAGTAATTGTAATAACGAACGTGCAAAAATACAAAAAATGTCAACTAATGGGTTGACAAAATAATCCATTTTTCTTAAGGCTATTCCTCTTTTTTCCATTGCCCTTCCTCGAAATAGTATCTCCCCGGCGGCAGCATCGCGGCGGAGAGGATGACGTCGCGTCGCCAGAACCGGTCGGATAGGGTGATGGTCCGGATTATGTGGTTGTTGTATATCTCTGCTTCGCAGAAGGCGGTGTCTCGGCTGTTGTCAATCACTACGGTCGGATATTCCGGACGGTCGCTCATCAGGAAAAGTTCCCGCGACCAAGCCGAAAGGCTGTCCGAGTAAACAGACGCTATCATCTTGCAAGTGTCCTTATTCGTCACGTTGATGTTTGCGAGTTCAAATCTGATGCAGTCTTCGCAGTAGGTGCCGCACGTCCAATAGGTGTTGTTTCCGCGTCGGAAAATTGAGTATATCGGTTTGAAATATATGTCAGGGAGTGCTCTCTTGAACTCTTGCGTCAGCTCTTTGCACTCCTCCAATTGTCGATTCAGAACGTTTGTGTCATGATGACTTACCGCATAGCAGAGGCTGTCGGCCATTTTCACCAACCTGGCGGTTCGGCCGTTTTCTGGTTCCCAGACCGAAGCCAGGTTTCGTCTGTGGTTGAAATAGTAAGTTGTGCCATCGAGGCCGCAAGGAATGTTTTCGAGGTGTGTAGCCGTCATGGTAGCAAGCTTGAAAAGGTTGGATAATCTTTCGCAGGTCTCTTCCGGAACCGACATTTTCTTGACATCCACGGAAACCACCTTCAACGGGTCGGGTTGGCACTCCTGTAGATGTCTGCTCAGTGACATATAAATGTTCTGGTTCGCTTTGGTGAAGGTCAATTCGCTGTCGCCGATTTCCAGCGCGTATTCCGCTGAAAAAGAAGGTGCGCATAGAAAGAAAGTCTTATATTCCATTTCCCATACGGCATTGTTGCTTTTATGTTCTGGAAACAACAGTTGGAACAAAGTTTCATTGCCGTGTCTATTGCTACTGTATATCCCATACGACTCTGGTGTGAGGAAATCCTGTGCCCTGCCGCACGCCACAACGGCCAAAAACGCGAGAATCAAGGTGGTTTTGCGCATGATGATAGTGGTTTCTTGTTTTATGCCGCGAAGATACATTTTTTTTTCATGAGACTTGTGATTCTCGATTTTAGCAATTGTCTCAAGGCGATTTGAGGATGTGCTGTGCATCGCGCGGATTTCTAAGATGGCGAAAAGAACTGACATGCAGTCTGATAGGGGAGGCGAATCGTCCCCGCTGCGGGCGGTTTGGGGATGCGTGAATGTGTTTTCAAAAAAAACAGGCACCCCGATGCCTTGTGTTAACGGAAAAAATAGTACCTTTGCGGTCTAAATTATACGATTATGGCATTCACATTTTTCAACAACCGGGAACCCCGTCAGTTCAATTACAAACCCCGCTACTACGACCCGAAAAAGGAGGAATCCACCGGCGACGCTCGCAAAGACTTCGCCCGCAACCTCCACGACGAGTGGCAAAGCAAGCGCAACCACACTGGCGAGAAAAAGAACAACTCCTCGATAACCATCCTTTTCATGATTTTCTTCGTGATCGTGCTCGCCCTCGTACTCTGGAAATTCTTTTAACCCCTAACCTTCTAACCTACTAACCTATAACCTAATGGAAGACATTATCCGACTGCTGCCCGATGCGGTGGCGAACCAGATTGCGGCCGGCGAAGTCGTGCAGCGACCCGCTTCGGTGGTCAAGGAGCTGCTTGAAAACGCCATCGACGCCGGCGCGACGCAGATCCAGCTCATCGTCAAGGATGCCGGCAAGACGCTCATCCAGGTGACCGACAACGGCAAGGGCATGTCGTTCAACGATGCGCGCCTCTGTTTCGAACGGCACGCCACCTCCAAGCTGCGCAAGGCCGACGACCTGTTCCACATCTGCACCAAGGGATTCCGCGGCGAGGCCCTCGCCTCCATCGCGGCCATCGCGCACGTGGAGCTCAAAACCAAGCCCGCCGCCCAGGAGATGGGCACCGTCGTCCTCATCGAAGGCGCCGACATCAAGGAGCATGCCCCCGTCACCTGCGCCGACGGCACCTCCATCGCCGTCAAGAACCTCTTCTTCAACGTGCCTGCGCGACGCAACTTCCTCAAGTCCGACAAGGTGGAGCTCACGCACATCGAGGAGGAACTCTACCGCGTGGCCCTCATCCACCACGACATCACTTTCCAGTATTATAACGACGGCAAGCTTGTTTTGCTGTTGCCCGCCTCCAACATGCGTCAGCGCATCGTCAACATCTTCGGGCAGCATTTCAACGACAAGCTCTTCCCCGTGGAACTCGACCACGAGCTGATGCGCATCACCGGTTTCATCGCCAAACCCGAGAATGCCAAGAAAAAGAGTGAGCAGTACATGTTCATCAACCACCGCTACGTGCGCCACAGCCTGCTCAACTTCGCGGTTGAGAAAGCCTACGCCGACCTTATCCCGCAGGGCTCGCACCCCGCCTACTTCATCGCCATCGAGATCGACCCTGCCATGGTTGACATCAACGTCAGTCCCACCAAAGTGGAAGTCAAGTTGCAGGACGACCGGCTCATTTTCGGATTCTTGAATTCCACGGTGAAGAAATCGTTGGGTGCCATGTCGCTCACCCCGATGATCGACTTCGACGACTCGTTCCCCGATATCATCACAGACCGTCCTGAAAATCAAGAGATTGTCGCGCCCACCATACGCACGAATCCGAACTACAACCCCTTCGACAAGGTGCCGGAGAAGAAGCACAGTTCCCCGTTCCAGCAGTTCGGCGGCGGCGGTTTCCGTCGCGAGCCGCCCACTTCCAACGACTGGGAGAACTTCTTGAAAGAACTGAACGTCGAGAAGGTGGAATACCCGAAAGAGGTGCAACAAACCGTTGATTTCAAGTCCGAAAACGAACAAAATGAGCTTGAACTGCCCGAAAACATCCCGTTTTTCGTGTTCGGGGGCCGTTATCTCTTCTTCGATTTGAACGGTCAGGTGATGGCCGCCGACCTTCCCAACGTGCAGGAGCGCATCTTGTACGACGCCTACGTCAACGCGCTGAAAAACACTCCGATACGGCCGCAGCAGAGTCTGTTCCCGCAGACGGTGACGCTCACCGCCGCGCAGACCGACTTGGCCATCTCGTTGAAGGAAGACTTTCTGCGCTTGGGCTACGACCTCGAGAAGATCGACAACACCCACGTGGCCGTCAACGCCACGCCCAACGACGAAGAGGGCGAGGGCGACGTGCAGGCACTCATTGAGAACGTGCTTTCCGCCTACCAGACCAACCAGGTTATCCACAAGGGTGACAAAATTTCCGGCATCGCGCAAAGTCTGGCCCGACAGAAGCGTTCCCGCCAGCGCGTTCCCGCCACGCAAGAGGAAATCAAAGCCTTGATACGCAAGCTGTTCGAAAGCGACATGCCCACGTTGACGCCCTCTGGCAAGTGCACGCTGCACATTTTCGGCGCGGAAGAGCTGCGGCACTACTTCGAGTGAGACGAGAGATTTGAGACGTAAGACTTAAGACTTGAGACTTAAGACTTGAGACTTAAAACTTAGACTTAGACTTTAAACCATTAACTTTGACCTTAGACCCTTAAAATATGGACTGCATCCGCATAGACAATTTGACATTCGCCTACGACAACCGTGTAATATTCAACGACTTGTCCGTAAGTTTCCCGCAAGGAGGGTTCTGCTCGATTTTGGGGCCGAACGGGTCGGGCAAGACCACGTTGATGAAGTGTATAGTTGGCTTGTTGCAACCGAGCGGCGGCACGATTACACTGGACGGGAAACCGATGGGGGAGTACAAGATGATGGAATTGGCGAGGAAGATTGCCTACGTTCCGCAGTATCAGGACATTGTGTTCGATATTTCCGTGTTCGACTACGTGATGTTGGGGCGCAATCCGTATCAGACCGCCTGGGAGATGCAGCGAGTCGGGGACAAGGAAGTTGTGGAGGAGATGTTGGAGCGTTGCAAAGTATGGAAATACCGTGACAGTATGTTGCAGGCGTTGAGCGGCGGCGAGCGTCAGCGGGTGATGGTCGCCCGCGCGATGGCCCAGCAGACCGGCGTCCTGCTGTTGGACGAGCCGCTGTCGAACATCGATGTCACGCACAAATTCGAGATCATGGACATATTGCAGGAGCTCAATGAAGGGCAGGGTGTCACAGTGCTCATCATCCTGCACGACCTGCCGATCGCGAAAGCCTATTCCAAGCAGGTTATGTTGCTCAAAGAGGGGAAGATGTTGCAATATGGCGACAAAAACGCGGTCTTGACGGAGGAGAACATCCGGAGCTGTTTCGATTTGACGGAACGGTATGCCGTGTCCGAGGAGGGGTTTATCACGAGAGTTAGGAGTTAGAAGTTAGCAGTTAGGAGTTGGCAGTTCGCTTGCGGGGAATTGTTAGCTGGTGGCTTGGACTTGGCTTAGACTTAAACTTAGACTTAGACTTAGACTTAGACTTAAACCTAGACTTAAACTTAAACTTAGACTTAAACCTAGACTTAAACTTAAACTTAAACTTAAACTTAAACTTAAACTCAGACAATTACTAAACCACTATCAACTATTTCCTAACCACTATATCCTACTCCCTATTCCCTACTCCCTGTTTTCTACTCCCTGAGCTCTATCCCCTTGACCCTCAAAAACATAACGGATTGTCCGAAAAATCGGTCCGTCATAATATTCATGTCCGAAAAAAGTGTATTTTTGCCGCCTCAAAAACGGAGAGTTGGCAGAGCGGTCGATTGCGGCGGTCTTGAAAACCGTTGAGGGTAACACCTCCGGGGGTTCGAATCCCTCACTCTCCGCGGATATGTAGAGACGCGGCATGCCGCGTCTCTACGTTTGTTTATGCAGGGAGGAAAGCCATCTGCGATCAGTCTTCATCCATGATACTCTCATCATTCATCTCTGGCAGTAGTGCAGCCGCTTGGTCCGTCGGCAGGGCCTCGACCTCACGAAGTTTGCGGTTGATGGCTTTTGTGCGTGTACCTTGAAGTTGTTCAATGGTCGCAGAAGCCGTATCAATGTTCTTCTTGGCCTTCTCAAGCAGGTCGCCGAATTTGGAGAACTCCGTCTTAACCGCTCCGAGGGTGGTCCAGACGTCGTTACTGCGTTTTTCGATAGCCAACGTGCGGAATCCCATCTGCAAGCTGCTGAGCAGGGCGCCCAAGGTGGTCGGACCTGTAACAAGGACGTTCCATTTGTCCCTCAGTTCCTGTGTAAGGCTGGAACGACGGATTACTTCAGCATAGATGTTCTCGACGGGCACAAACATGATGGCGAAATTGGTCGTGTCGGGAACGGATATGTATTTGGTGCTGATGTCCTTCGCCATGGCCGATATCGTGTTCTCGAACTGACTGGATTTCGATTTGATCGCCGCAGCATCTCCCGTGTCTATGGCATCGACATACTGGTCATAGACATCCTTGGGGAACTTGGAATCGACAGGCAGATACACCGAGCCATGGGGATCATCCTTGCCGGGCAGCTTGATGGCAAACTCCACGCGTTCCGAACTGCCACGCACGGTGGCCACATTCTCATCGTATTGCTCGGGAGACAACATCTGCTCCAACAACGCCTTGAGTTGCAGTTCCCCGAAATTGCCACGCACCTTGACATTAGTGAGCGCGTTCTTCAAACCTCCCACATCGGAAGCGAGGTTCTTCATCTCGCCCAACCCTTTTTGGACGCTTTCAAGTTGCTCGCTGACCAGCTTGAAAGACTGTCCGAGACGGTCGTTCAGGGTCTTCTGCAGCTTCTCATCCACCGTTGCCCGCATCTCATCCAACCGTTTCTCTGTCGTTTGGATCAAGTCCGACTGTCGCTTGTCCATTTCGGCAAACCGCTCCTTCTGAGCCTCCACCATCTTTTCGGTGTTCTTCTCGAACCCTTCCTGAAACTTCTCGGACATCGTGGTCAGCTTTTCCTCGACGATGGAACGCAGCGCGTCAAGTTTGGTTTCCGTGGTCTTAATCAAGTCCGACTGGCGTTTCTCCATCTTCTCAAAACCGGCATTCTGCGCCTCAACCGATTTATCCGTATTGGCATCGAATGTTTTGAAGAATTGCTCGAACGATTTTGTCAGCGTCGTGTTGGTGGTATCCTTCAAGTTTTCAAGTTTGGACTCCATGGTGCCCACAAACTCTTTGTTGCGCTTACCCATGTCATCGAAGCCTTCCTTTTGGAAAGAATTGAGTTTTGCGACATTGTCACCAAATGCAGTTTGAAAGTCCGTAAAGGCTTTCTTTGTCTCTTCTCGCTGGTTTTTGGACGTTTCCGACGATTCTTTCCTCAACTGGCTGACATTTTCAGTGAATTCAGAGCGTAATTTGTTCACCGTGCCCGAAATCTCTTCGCGCATCTTCCCCACGTTGCCCGAGAGTTCCTCCCGCATCTTTCCCATATTGTCCACCGTTTCCGTCCGCATGTGCCCGACGTTCTCCGACAGCTCTTTTCGGATTTTGTCGATGTTGTCCGACAGTTCCTGCCGGGCGCTCCTGTTCTCTTCCGAGATTTTCCCTTCCAAGCGGTCGAAGTCTTTCGAAGAGACATCCGAGGTGGTTTCTTGTCTGGAAAAGACTTTGAGCATAACGATGACGGTGCAGATGGTGCAAACTGCCACCAATGCTAAAATGATGTATATGAATGTGTTCATAGCTAGATATTTGATGAATAATTGATGAATGTTGACCTGCAATTAAGAAGATCTGAACTACTTTTTGCCGAACATGTCTCCGGGATTTTTGCCAATTAAAGCGCCACCTACGGCTTCCAAAAGCCAGCCGAAACAACCAATGAGAATGTAAATAATCATAACTCCAAAATTTTGATGAATACTAACGTTGATTTTCGGCGGCAAAAATACAACGGATAGGTTCAGTGATGGTGAACGTATCTCATTTGCGTTAGGGCTGACCCAAGATGTAGTCCTTGTGCTCATTGGCATCAATCTTAGACCTCATTTTATTGGCCAATGCCCAAATCATATTGGCGAGTTGTTGTTTATTCACATCTCCAAAGTGAAAATTATTCGTGTTTGTACTTGGCAAAAAACTTGTATTTTCTTTTTGTCCTAGGATTATTATTTTCTACAACCTGTTCTATGGCTATGATTCCTTTATGTGTATCTTTAAGTATAACAGAACATTCACCACAATACCAATCACCATCCTTATCCCTGCTTGGCATATACTTATTTCCTTCATATTTTTTTCTAGCATGCTCTAATTCTATACCAACATCACCAAAGTTGTCTTTGGGCAACAATTGACATTTACTAAGGTTCTCTTCCTTGTTGTTATGATTCGAAATGTAATCCTTAAGCCAAACAACCACATCGCACAATTGCAGAGCGAGACTAAAAACAATGTACTTTGAATTAGCTGTCCTGAAAAACTCTTTAAGTTTCTGTTTGTCATTCTCGTCTAATTCAATAGTATGGGAATTAACATTTCCTAAATCCAAAACCGAACGGATCTCTTTTTCTATATGCTCAGGAACAATTCGTCCGTCATCTCCTCCGTATCTAACACCAACAATCCCAGCATCTTTACCAGCCAAGTACAATGAGGATTGAGTAAGATTTACCTCTCCTTTGGGGATGCATTGGTCTGGAACTAAGCCTATTTCATTACAAGCCCTAAACAAATGTTCTACAAGTTGACGAAGTTGATTGTAATGTACGATGGGATCGAAACCATCGGAACGAAAGTGAAGTGCCGACAGAACTTTCACAAGAATGTTTTTTGATGAATTCTCATCTATTCCTTTCATGCTGCTGAGTGCATCGAAAACATCCTTATATAAGATGGTTTTTATTTGAGTTGCCTCTGAATGAACAGCTATTTTAGGTATCCTTGCGTACAACGTTTCTCGATCAATATTTTTACTATAAAAATCTTTTTCCCAATCATCCCAATCCATTCTATGCTTTTTCACCCAATTCAATCTGCCAACTTCAGCACCACCTGCTGACAAAATGAACCAAGGGATAGTCCGTCTTTTTTCTATAGCATAATTGCTTAATTCCTTGATAACTATAGGAAGAAAATCTAAGGCATCATCAGGATCTTCCTCTCTTATCTTACACTTTGCATCAAGTATAATTGCAGAGTAGTCGTCATAATTAGCTATGAGATCATGTTTCGCTTTTTCCCAGCAAGTAAAAGGATGTAGCTTAATCTTATAATAATAAGCTTCTGTTGAATAAGGTTCATGTAATTCCGTTTTGTCTTCAACCCAAAGTACCTGTAATTCTTCCATATCAATTATTTTGTCTAAACATTTACTCTATTGAATTTCAAAACATAAGTTACAGTATATAAATCTTCAGGTGTTGAAATAATTTCAACTGAACCGCCAAATTTCTTCATCAATTCATCTATTTGATATGCGCCTATTCCGGAATGTCCTTCCGATGACTTGTTTGTATATCCATATTCAAAAGTTTTTTGAACATCAAACCCATCTGAAATGGATTCTCCATTATTAGAAACAGTAATAATCCAACAATTAACATCAACAATCTGTTGAGATATTAGAATCTTATAATCTTTTCTATCCGGATCGGTAAAACCATGAACAACTGCATTTGAAACAATGTTTTCAAAAACTCTCAACAATGCTTTGGGAGGGAACACTATTTTAGCCCAATATTCCATTTCTATCTCCTTAAGCGTGTTATTATATTCTTCATCGTTATATCCTTCGTGAATATATTCAAACCTAATGTCACTATGAGTTTTAATAAATTCTTCAATAAAAGCATCAGGCTCGATTTCTTCGGTTTGACCCCATTCAGGCTCATCGTCTGCTATATGATCAGCTTGAAGCAGTATCACTTTAAGTCTTTCGTTAAGAGCATCGAATACGTCAGCCACAGATCTATTATAGCTTTTACTTACGATATCGGTATCGAACAATCGGCCATCATTTTGATTCTTAAATCTATATAAAGTATTCCAAAGAGCAGAAAAAGCGGAAAGGTTTTGAGAGATAGCATGTTTTCTCGCATGAATGTTTTTCGAATACTCATTTTTCATAGATTCGATCACCTCTCGAAGCCCTAACTCATTCACTTTAGCCATTTGGGCTGTCTTTTTCGCTTCTTCGAACAAGTTCTTTTGTTCGACAAAGCTTCTTTGTTCGTCAAGAGAGGGGAACTCAATGAGTGCGTTCAGAACCTGATATTTGGAAAGTCGTGGAATGATGGCACCAGTATAGGCCTTAAGTCTTTTCGCCAACTCCATGCACAAGAAGCCCGGATAGATGGAACTATTTGTGATTCTATAAGCCACCACATCATTCTTTATAAAGATAGGATTGCTTTCCGAGGCCTCACAATAGGTAGGTTTGGGGGAACGAATCATTGAAAGCAGAATAACAGGCTCAACAACTTTTGACGTTCTTTCCAAATTACCCCCTTTTGTAAACATCTCTGTTTTTTTTTCATAGTTGATAACGTCATCGGACAAATCTCCGACGTTAACAACATAACCCGATTTGTCTTCAAATTTGCTTACAGTTGGGAGCTGCGTCATCACATCGCAAACCTTCACTACGGTATAACCCTCCCCGAAAACAATTTTTTTCTGTTCAACATACCATCGAAGATCCCATGAAGAATTGTTTTTGAGAATCTCATCTGCGGAAATTAAATTTTCGCAGTTAGTGTAACGGCTGATGATCCTTTCTAAATCAACAACATTCCGTCTGTTTTTATTGGTAGTGAAACAGTCTGATGCGTCCACAAAACGTATCTTGTCATTTTCCTTTCTGTTTTTTCTTAAAACAATGACAGCAGTTGCTATCCCTGTTGTAGGTAAAAACAAATTGCTAGGTAAACACACTACAGATTCCAACCAATTGTTTTTGGAAAAAGTTTTTCGAAGCTCTTGGGTTTTACCCCCTCGGGATAAAATCGACATAGGCACAATTGTGATAAGTTGTCCTTGTTCGTTTGTGAGTTTGTCAAAACGGTTCAATGCCCATTCATCCAACAATTCACCTGTGAAGCTGGTAGCTCCAAATGGTGGCATTGTTACAATTGCATCGAATGTGTCATTCACATCATCGAGCCACCATTTCAAATAAATGTATTCAGTATGATCTAAAACACCAGCTATTGCCATGCGAAACATTCCAATTTCCCATGCATGTCTGTTTCTTTCAAAAGAGATGAATTCTTTATCCTTGAGCGCAGTGGCAAAGTCCATTCTGCCACCAAAAGGGTCAAGAATTTTTCTCGGATCCTTATCCAAAAGGTGTCCAACTAACTCCACCAATTCGCAGGGCAAGTATGATTCATGACCCCATCTATAAGAATTAGCTATTGCAGAATCAAGAATACTCAATAATTCCTCTTCTGTAAACTCATGTTCCACCAAACTATGGGCAAAATCCGCCACAGAAGCAAAGTTTCCGTTAAAATATTCTTCATGTTCAGAAATGACTTCCCGTAATAAATTTCGGAAATTCTCATTTTTCTCTTTTTCGACAATGCACTTGTCATAACACAGACTTTCAGAAGGTTCAGTATGGGATTTACCATTTTCCTCTTGGGTTATTACTCTTCCTCTCGTCACACTTAAACCGTTCAGCTTTCTAAAATAGAGAAGCGTGGCAACAAATAAGACTGCATCGTTGTCTTTTCCTCTAAATGTGTCCAACATCGCCCAGAGGCTTTTTTTCACCAGTTCCATTTTGTCCTTTTCCATACGATTCACCATAGTTTCCGATTCTTGTTTGTCACTCATTTTTTCGGCGGCAAAATTACAACTTTCAGGTTCACTCATACTGAACCTATTCCCCGTACCTCTCCAATCCCTTCTCAATCCTTATCTTTATCTTCTCCCGGAACCATTCCGGTTCAAGCACTTCCATGTTTTCGCCGAAGGACAGGATCAGTTGCTCCAACTCGTAGTTCAGATACACCTCGATGGTGATGACGGCGCCGGTGGCATCCTCACCGACCTTCTTTTGCGTGCCATGGAGCGGCTTGGTGCGGACGTACGGCCACGAGACCGGGGAGACCCATAACTTGACAAGAGTAGGTTCAGCGTTTGAATCTTTGGACACCCCGATCATCTCGTCAAAATAGTCGGCGAAGTTGATGCCAGCGGGTTGGAACGGCTCATCCGTCTCTTTGATGTCCAAAATACGGTCGAGGGCATAGTTGGTCAACGTCTCATAACCCTCATTCCTGGCAATCAGGAACCACCGCTTGTTGTACTGTTTTAGATAATAGGGATAGACCACGTATTCCACCTCCTTGTCCTGCCTGAAACTTTTGTAGGTGATGCACAACGTCCGCTTTTCGCTAATGGCGTTGAACAGCGGCGTGAAATGGTCCAGCCCTTCCAAATCCATGTTCTCGTCAAACCCGACCACCTCATCCGTGGAAACCTCATCGATTTTCAACGAAGCCCCCAAACGGTCGGAAATCTCGCTGATCCAGTCGAACTGCGGCATCCCTTTGAACCGTTTCAGCAAACAGAGTGTCTGGATGAGCTGCGCGGTCTCCTCGGGTTTCAGCAGCGGCCTGTAAATGGAGAAATCGGGATCAGCATAGTGATAACGGATGTTCCGCCCCTCCCGGAAACTTTCCACATCCGCATTCGGGGCGTATATCCGTTGAATCTGTTCTATGTCGCCGCGAATGGTGTTCATTGCCGAAACAGGAGGGAAATCGTGCAATCCCAACTCCTCATTGCACAATTCCATCATCTCCGCCATCGAATACTTGCGGTTTTTGTCACTCAGACAGCGGTCAATGACCTTGATACGGACATCTGCATTTTTGGAATTCGGCATAACACGATACTTTTATGGCAAACAAGATTGCAAAAGTAGCATTTTTGTGATTCTTCTCTTGCGTTTTCTTTTTTTTTGCTACTGACTCCAAAAAAACGAAAAATGGAAAGGGATAGTCTGAAGGGTGAGGAAAGACTACTGGTTGAATACCTCGACCAATTCTGCCGTATTTGCATCATACTGTTTGGTTTGCAAATAACAAAGAGTCCGATCCAGACGGGACATTTCTGAAGATATTCTCAAAGCATTTACCAGCTTCTTGATTCGCGGCTCTTTGTCTGATTCGCTATCCTTGGTGACTTCTTTCAAACCTTCCAGTGTGTCAGGTAACCCATAATCCGATAGGTTCAGCGACAATTCTGCTGCGCAGGACAACAAGAAATCTTCCGCCGCCTTGCATACGAATATCAGATAGTGATGACGTGTTTTGTGTTTCATCAGTCTCAGATGCTCCGAACTTGCCAACAACTGAAAATCGGCATAGTCATACGTTTTTTTCTTGTCATCGTCAATGATTCCAATGGCGAAGCCATCAGAAAAGCGGCCAGTTTTCATGCCGACCATTACATTCGAACATCCATGCTTGTGATTTACACCATCCAGACACAACAACGTCTTCAAGATGTTCGTATCCACATAACACTCTGGGAATATATGATTCGCTCTCTTAGCCATTAAGTGTACGACTCTATGTTATAATACACATCTATCCCGTCATCGTAGATTTCCTGCACATCCTTTTCTGACGCAGTAACAACCGTTGAAAGCTTCCCTTCCCTCTTTTCCAAAAACAAGTGAAAATCCTTAAGGTCCTTTTCCAAGAAAGCAGTCATCATATAAGGGCTATGGGTGGCAACAAACAAACAGGCTCCTTGTTCTCCAATTGTCTTCGACAACAACCAATCCACCAAGCGGCTCTGGGTTGGGGGGAACAGATTGTTCTCGGGCTCTTCAAGGAAAATCTCTGCATGATCTGTTTCCACATATCTTTTGAAAATTTCTTGACACTCTGTGGCATATTCACGTTTTGTGAAATTCAACAAATACGGACCCACTCGTGCAATTGTGATGATTGAATGCGGCTGCTTTACTTCTAATTCAACATCATTGTTTTTCTTTCGCCCTTCATCCGTCTTCCCTGTCTTCACAAACAGTTCATTATACATTGTTTGAAGAAACCTTTCCCCAATTTTGATATTCGAATAGCTTTGTGCTTCCCTGACATTATTCTCATAGTCACTGATGAAGTTAAGATGTACATACAAAGGGATTAATGACTGGAGTCCACTTGATGTATTGGTAAGTTCAAGTGTAGTATCTTCGTCCACCTCCACTTGGTCGGTATTCTTCTTTTCATCGTACTTATATGAAACACCAAGATTAAGAATCTCTAATTGTTCTGTGTATGCTCTTCTTGCACGATCCCAATCGGCCATGAAACTTTGGATGTTATCATCATAAAACTTAACATCAAACCAATTTGGAATGGCTGCCACCAGATTGCGCTCTGCAGGGATATAGGAGACCTTCGGTCTTCGGTAATCCCATCTTCCCGCTTTCCACTCAAACTGAAATCCTTTGGTTTCGGCATCATACGAAAAACGAGTGTAATTCGACTCGTAGCCTATATACGAATTCTTCTTAAAATACCCTTTCAATTTATGAAATCTGACAAGCTCCTTGACAAAAAAATCCTCTTTCATGAATTCCTCCGCCGATTGAGCTAATTCTATCTTTTTTTCCACCCAGGCGCAATAGCAGGCAATCTTCAAAACGCAACTTTTGCCAGAACTTTGAGGTCCAACAATCACATTGACCTTTGCCAATTCAATTTCCACGTTTTGCAGTGGCCCAATATTTCGGATTACCAAACGTTTCATTCTGCCAGTTTTTTCTTTTTTTCGGAATGCAAAAATACACTTTTATCTCATATCTGACGGAAATTAATTTTTGACATGAAAAAACAAGCTTCCTCAAGAAACTTTGGTCATTTTGTGCGGTGACAACCTTCCGAAAGATAAATGTTTTCTGTGTGAACTAACTCCCCAGTGCATCCCCCCTCGCAAAAATTATTATTCATCTCTCCCGTCACAAACCGCATCGGCTTAATCATACACTTCAATTTTTTTCATGTGTTCTTTGTAAGCGTCATGCCATTTTGTTTCCCATTCTAATGTAATGCCAATCTCAAAAATGCTTACAGGGACATAAATTATGGTGCACAGAGGTGCATAAGATGGTTTGGTTGTAAAATTTCCTATCTTTGCCCCCTCAAAAGTACCCATAAAAAATGGTCATCCTCTTCAACAAACCCTACGGCGTGCTGAGCCAGTTCACCCCCGAGGCGGGACACCGTGCCCTCAACGAGTTCGGGTTCCCGCCCGGCGTCTATGCCGCGGGACGGCTCGACCACGACAGCGAGGGCGCCCTGCTGCTGACCGACGACGGACGGTTGGTGAAACGGCTGCTGGATCCGAAGAACGCCCATCCCCGCACCTACCTCGCGCAAGTGGATGGCGAAATCACCGACGAGGCCCTGCAACAGCTGCGGAAAGGGGTCGTCATCAAAGGGTACCGCACCCGTCCCTGCAAGGCCGAGAAGGCGCTGCCGCCGGAGAACCTCTGGGAGCGCGTGCCCCCCATCCGCTACCGCGCCAACATCCCCACCAGCTGGGTCCGTCTCACCCTCACCGAGGGCAAGAACCGCCAAGTCCGCCACATGACCGCCGCCGTCGGTTTCCCCACGCTGCGGCTCATCCGCGTCCAAATCGGCGACCTCAGCTTGGGAGAACTCCAGCCGGGCGAGTGGAGGATTGTCAAATAGAAACGAACGGCAAGAGCGAAACGACAATGAAAAAGCGTATCTTTGCCGCGCAAAATTTACCGTTATGAGAAGAAATGTCCTCACCCTGCTGGTCGTCGCCCTCGCGACCGTCGCGTTTGCGCAGACGCCGAAACACCTGCGCGTGCTCAACTACGTGCCCGACAGTTGCTATTCGCTTTCCCTGATGAACTTCGACACGCTGGCTCGGGCGCTTGAACTGGAGGCCCTGCATCGCGAAAACGTCCTCGAACCCGTTTACGACAGCCTGAAAATCTCCAAAAAGATCATACAGAGTTGGGTCAATCGGGACAATAAAGTCGGGGTGGATTTTACCGCGACGGCGGCTTTTGCGGACTCCCGCTATCTCCTTCTTCCGTTGAATAATGAAAAGAAATTCGAGAAAACGGTGCGCTCGTTGAACAAGTCAATGCCGCCTTTTGTGACGATGACCGCCCCTGACGGCAAGAAAGTCCGCTGCATGGCTTTGGATGACGAAGATATGGATATGGGCATGGCCGTGATTTGCACGGAGGATGTCGCCTGTGTCGCGTTGCTTGTCGATCTGAACGCTTTCTATTCGGCTATCATGGAATACGATTTCGACCGCGCACAAAGTATGGCGATGGAAACCCCCATGCAGGTGTGGGGCCGGCTGATTCGTTCGCAGTTCGCGAACAGCGAGACGGCGGAGATTATGATGAAGCAGGGTTGGGATTCATATAGTGCTTATAATCAGCGAAATGCTTTCAGATACATCGCCGCTGTCCTGTTGGAGGAACTGAGTGTCCCCTCCGAAGAGATCCAAAGGACTATCGGCCAGCTTGACATGGAAGTTTTTGCGCGGGGCGATGTTTCCCGCGACCGTATCACCGCCTTCAGTGAATTCCGTCAACGCACACCCATACTGGAATTTCAGGCTTTGAAGACCTCCCCGAAGGAGTTGAAACGGCTGATGCCATACGTGTCGGGCGACTATTTTGTCTTTGCTGTCAGTTCTGTGGAAGGCTTTGCCGATCTCGCGAAACCCTACATGGCCACCCTGCCGCAGTGGCGCGAAATCGCCCCGCTGCTGAACAAACCGTTCGTGATCACCCTGTCCGCCACGGATGATCTCATGCAGCTCTCCACCCTTGTGGACCACCCCGGCGAGGTGCGCGGCATGTTGGAGCGTTTCGTGACGGTCAGTAACCACATCACGGACTCCCTCCGCAAGTTTGAGACGGTTTCGGTTGTTGAGGTTGAAGAACCTGTCGAGGAATCCATCGAAGAGGTTGTTGTGGAGGAACCCGTAACGGAGACTCCGGAACCCGAAGGGCTGGACAATGCCCTTGAGGTGGAACGTTTGGATGCGCTTTTTGACGACAATGTGGCCATGGATTCCACAATCAATATGAAAACATTGGATTACAGAAAGATAAATGGCTGGGATACCTATATCATCACGACAAAAAAGAGAAACCTGGACTACGAGACGTTCACTTGGTTGGTTCAAGACGACTCCGTTTGCGTGTTTGTGAAGGACGACCTGCTGTTCTGTACGAAAAGCCTTGCCTCGTTGGGGAATCTTTCGCAACCTTTGGAACGCGAGTGGCCGGAGGAGTACTTTTCACATCCGTTCTATGCGCGGGTTGACTTCGGCGAGTTTTTGACCGCTGTCTTCGGTCCCGAGGCCATGCCCGTGCGCGACATGGTCTGCTTCGTCGATGAGAACACCTTCACCATGAACATTAACGCGGTGCCGGGTCTCCGTCACGGCGTACTCTTCGAGATGGTGAAATATGTCATGGAAATCCTGAAATAGCACGGTAACCGCACCAAAATTCCACTACGACTTAGATAAAGACAATGACTTTGGCTCTTGGCTGTTAGCCATTGGCTTTTAGCGGATAAAATAAAGCTAAAAGCTAATAGCCAATAGCTAATTTCCGGATGAATTCGTGGCCGTCGGTTGTTCTGAAATGCAGGAAATAGTTTCCGGCCGGGAGGTCGCGGATATCTAATCGGAATGTCCCGGTCTGCAAGGGTGAATCATTATTCGCGCTTACGAGACGGCCGCGCAGGTCGTACAAAGCCATTTCTGTGATTTCCATCCCGCCGTCCACCTCTACGGTGACGAAATCTTTCGCGGGGTTAGGGTAAACGCTTACGCGGTTTTCGTAGCTGTCAATGCCGACTCCTGTGGTCAATTGCACGTCCTGCACCAGTTTTTGGCCGTCCGCCACGGTGGTGACGATGGTTTTGGGCAGATAACCCTCCGCCGAGTAGGTGACGGCATACTGTCCAGCCTTGATGGGGCGGTGGTAGTCGCCGTAAGGCAGGGAGGTCTCCACATAGGAGTGGTCGAGGTCGTGGTTGGCGATATAGACGAGCGCCTCCAGCGGTTCGCCGGTCAGCGAGTCGGTGACCGTGCCGTGGATGCCGTTGTCCGCCTCGGCGATGAAGTTCAGCAGCGCTTGTCTGATGTAGCCCCAGTAATTCGGTAAGGAGTTGGTGGACTGCACTTTGTTGTCGCCGACCTCGATGGTGACGTGGCGCGTGCCGAGGTACCAGTTGTGGTAATCCTGCATGGAGCCGGTGATGACGTACCAGTCGCCGCCTTCCGTGACACCGTCGTTCTCCTCGTTCATGTAGTTGGAGTTGTAATGCTGGCACGTGTCGGCGAATTGGTGGCCGACGAGTTCCCACCAGGCGGCATCGGCGTGGCTGTGCTGCCAGCTGGACCACGTGTCCCACGGATAGTTGAAGACCTCCGCGCCGCCGTGGAAGTTGGCGGCCAGGGTGAAGTCGTGCGCCTGCATGAACTGCATCATCGCCTGCACCTCGGGCTCGTCCTCGTTTTCCTTCGTCGGGTTCTGCCCAGCCTGCGGGAACGAACGGTTCAGATCTATGCCGTGACGGTTCGAACGGATAGATACTGGCGAGGTGTTGATCTGGTTGTCGGAGGTGTAGTAGGTTCCGTCAGGATTGTGCAACGGACAGATCCAAATGTCGATGCTGTTGACCAAATCGGTGACGTATGTATTTGAGTTATATTTCGTTAGAAGATAGTCGATGAGCCGGAGCATCATATAGTAGCCGAGCACCTCGTCACCGTGGATGGTGGAGGTGTAGAAGACGGACGGCTTGCCCTCGCGGTCGTTGAGGTTGTTGCTGATGTGCGCCACCAGGATCTTGTGGTGATCGGGCGTGTCGTCCAGGATGGTGTCGATTTCGCACAGCTGCGGGTAGCGCGTGCGGAAGGTGTCCATCGCGGCGAGATAGGTGCTGTAGGTCGGGTAGCGGTTCCAACTGGCGGTCAGCTGCCCGTAGTTCTGCGCCATCTGCACGTAGGCACGGGTCTGCGGCACGGTCGTGAAGGGGATGTTTTTCGACAGGAAGTTATCGAAGTCTTTGTACGACAGACAGATGCGCGTGTTGAACGTGTTGTTGCCGGTGCGCTGCACGCGGTCCACGGAAAATTCGTGTGACAGGGTGTTCAGCGTGGCGGCGTCCACCACGGTCTCGATGTAGGTCTCGGGATAGGTGAGCGTGGTGTTTTGCGCCGTGGCCGTGACTGCGAAGAGGATGGCGAAGAGGGTGATGATCCCAACACGGTGCGCAGGGTTGACATGTTTCGGACTTACAGCCCTTTTGGAAAAACGGTTCATATAAATCATAATCTTTCGTAATATCTTAAACTCTAAACTCTAAACCCTAAACCTTTAACAGATATGCCTTGAGGTCCGCGGCTTTCTTCGGGCCGATGACCTTGGCGAGGTCGGCTTCGGGGGCGGCTTTGATTTTCGCTATGGTTTTAAATTCTTTCAACAATCTGGTTTTAAGTGTTTTACCGATGCCGGGGGCATCGTCAAGGATGGAGGCGATGCTGGTCTTGCTGCGGCGTTTGCGGTGGTGGGTGATGCCGAAGCGGTGCACCTCGTCGCGCACGTGCTGCAGCAGCTTCTGCGCCTCGGAGCGCTTGTCGATATAGACGGGCACGTCATCGCCCACCTTGTAGATGTTTTCCAGCCGTTTGGCGATGCCCACCATCATGAGCCGGTCTTCGATGTGGAGGGCGATGATGGCGTTCCAGGCGGCGTGGAGTTGTCCTTTGCCGCCGTCGATGACCACGAGGTCTGGCAGCGGTTTCTCCTCCTCTAACAGCCGGTGATAGCGGCGGTAGATGACCTCCTCCATGGAGGCGAAGTCGTCGGCGCCGACCACGGTTTTGATGTTGAAGTGGCGGTATTCGCTTTTGGCGGGTTTCCCGTCGATGAAGCAGCTCATGGCGGCCACGGGCTCCTCACCCTGGGTGTTGGAGTTGTCGAAGCATTCGATGCGGCGCGGCAGCGTCTTCATGCCGAGGGCTTCCTGCAGCGCCTGCAGCACGCGGATGTTGCGCCGCTCGGGGTCGGCGAGATCCTGCCGTTTCTTCTTTTCCAGCATGTAGAAATGGGCGTTTCGCGTGGCCAACTCCAGCAGTTTGTGCTTGTCGCCGCGCTGTGGTACCTGCAGATCCCAGTCGTCGGGGGCGATTTCCGGCGTGAAAGGCACCAGCAGAGTGGGGGAGAGGCCGCCTAAACGCTCCCGGATTTCCAGGATGGCCGTCCAGAGCGCGTCCTCGCGGGTGGTCTCCAGGCGGTTGTCGATTTCGAGGGTCTGCGCTTGCACCACCGCCCCGTCCAAAACCCGTAAAAAACTGACGTACATGCAGTTGTCGTCTTCTTCCATTCCGAAAACATCCATGTCGGTGAGCGACGGGTTCACGACCACCGACTTGACAATGAAGTTCTCTAAGGTGTCGATTTTGCGTTTCACCTCGGCGGCCTGCTCGAATTTCCATTCATCGGCCAGACCCATCATCTCCTCGCGCAGCTGCCGCAACACCTCCTTGCGGTTGCCTTTGAGGATCTGCATGGTCTTATCGACGTTTTGTCGGTATTCCTCGGCAGTGATGAGGTCGCAGCACGGGGCGGCGCACTTTTTGATTTGGTATTGTATGCAGGGACGGTCGTTGTGCTTCAGGATCTTGCAGTTGCGCAGCGGGAACATGTCGTGGATGAGGTCGAGCAGTATATTCATTTGTTTTACAGAAGAATACGGCCCGAAAAGATGCATGGTGGCGGGGTCGGGATGGCGCGTGGGGAAGACCCTCGCGAACGGTTCCCGCGTGACGGCGATCCACGGGTAGGACTTGTCGTCCTTGAGCATGATGTTGTATTTGGGCTGGAACTCCTTGATCATGCTGTTCTCCAACAGCAGCGCCTCCCATTCGGTATCGACCACCACGGTCTGGATGTCGCGGATCTTGGTCACCAGCATCCGCACCTTGGGGGAGTCGTGATCCTTGTTGAAGTAGGAGGAGACCCGCCGTTTCAGCCGTTTGGCCTTGCCGACGTAGATCACTGTGCCGCTGTCGTCGTAGAAGCGGTACACGCCGGGCTTCTCCGGCAGTGACCGGAGGATCAACTTGATGTTGTCGGGGGTCTCGTTCATTGTTTTGTCGCGCTGCGAGGGGATGACGGATAGGATTCCCGTTATAGTTCGGGGTATTTCCGCCGCACGTTCTCGGCAAGGAACCGCGCCACCTGGTCGGTGGTGAAGCCCGACACGTTGATGACCATGTCGTAGTTGCGGGCGTCGTAGCGGGAGGTGCCGGCGAAGGATTTCGTGTAGTTCTCGCGGGCCTTGTCGGCGCGTTCCATAATCTCGCGGGCGCCTTGCTCGTCCACGTTTTGCCGTTCCATCAGCCGTTTGACGCGGCATTCGGGGTCGGCGATGATGAGCAGTCGCATGGCGTCGGGGTTGTCCTTGAAAATGTGGAAGCCGGTGCGCCCCACGATGATGCAGGACTCCTGTGACGCGAGGTCTTTCAGGAGCTGTTCCTCCTCCTGGTAGAGCTGTTTCGAATCGACCTCGAAGGATTCGTAGGCGATGGCGGCCGTGGTGCCGAACTGCTTGTAGAAGCGGCAGAAGTCGGCCCACCAGCCTGGTTTCGTGGCCTTGATCTTTTCGACATCTTCCTCGGTGAGGTTGTATTTTTCGCGGATGGTGGCGAGGATCTCCTTGCCATAGACTTTCACGCCGAGCAGTTCGCCCAGTTTTTCGGCGATCTCCTTTCCGCCGGAGCCCGCCTCGCGGTTGATGGTGATAACAAAGTTGGACATATAAGGTTAAAGGGTTTTATATGGGGTATTTCAGTCGGATGTTGTTGACGAGGAATTTCGCCACTTGGTCGGTGGTGAAGGGGGTGACGTTGATGACGAAGTCGTAGTTGCGGGCATCGTAACGGGAGACGCCGGCGAAGGTTTTCGTGAAGTTCTCGCGGGCTTTGTCGAGTTTCTCGATCTTTTTGCGCGCTTCTTTTTCGTCAAGGTTGTTCTTTTTCATCATGCGTTCCACCCGATGTTCCATATCGGCGATGAGGAATATCCGGATAGTGTCGGGGGTGTCTTTGAAGACGTGGAAGCCGGTGCGGCCCACGATGACGCAGGATTCTTGTTCGGCGAGGTCTCGCAGGGCTTTGGCCTCGGCGTAGTAGAGCTGCTGGGAGTTCACCTCGGAATTTTCGTCGGCGGTGGAGGCGGTGGCGCCGAACTGCTTGTAGAAGCGGCAGAATTCCGTCCACCAGTTGGGCTTTGAAGCTTTGATTTCCTCCGCTTCTTTTGGCGTGAGTTTGAACTTTTCCAGGATATGGGCGAGGAAAGTCTTGTCATAGAGCTTGACGTTGAGTATTTCGCTGACTTTCTCGGCGATTTCGTGACCCCCGGTTCCCGCTTCGCGGTTAATGGTGATGATGAATTTGGGCTTTTCCATATTCAAGTTTAGGGTTTAAGGTTTAGAGTTCAGGGCGCAAAAATACAATTTTTTTGGTGTTTGAGAATATCCCATTATTGTGTATTTTTGCCGCCCGAAATAATCCATAAACGTTACTCCCAGTACCCCTATTAACCCACTAACCTTCTAACCCACTAACCTTCTAACCCATTAACCATTATTATGAACTACGGCAAGCTATACCTCATCCCCACTCCCATTGCGGAGGGCGCGTTTGAAACCTTTTTCCCGACGGTGAACGCGGATGCGATCAACGAAACGGACTACTACATTGTGGAGGCGTTGCGGACGGCGCGGCGTTTCCTGCGGTATGCGGGCATCAAGAAGCCCATTGACGAATTGACCTTCTTCGAGCTGAACGAGCACACGCAGGGGGTGGAGATCAACGATTTCCTGCAACCTTGTCTGGAGGGCAAGAACGTGGGGGTGATGTCGGAGGCGGGGGTGCCGTGCGTGGCCGACCCCGGTCACAAGGCGGTGGAGAAGGCGCATCAGTTGGGCATCGAGGTGGTGCCGTTGATCGGTCCCAGCTCGCTGATCCTTGCGCTGATGGGCAGCGGCATGAACGGACAGAGTTTCGTGTTCCACGGGTATCTGCCGTCGGAGCAGTACGACCGGGAGAAGCGGCTGCGGGAGATCGAGGCGGTGGCGGTGAAGACGGGGCAGACGCAGATGTTCATCGAGACGCCGTACCGTAACAACCGGATGACGGCCTCGATCTGCAACGTGCTGCAGCCGGCCACGCGGGTCTGCATCGCCGCGAACCTGACGGCCGAAAATGCGCTGTTGAAGACGCAATCGGTGTCGAAATGGCGGAAATATTTCGAGAAAGAGGAGAACCAGTTGGGAAAAGTGCCGTGTATATATCTAATTAACAGATAGATAAAAAATTTCATCGAAAGTGTCGGGGATAAAGAAAAAAGTGTATTTTTGCGCCGTCATTTTGGATGACACGTTCATTGGAAAATGTGCTGCCATGGTGGTGGAATGGTAGACACGAGGGACTTAAAATCCCTTGCCCGCAAGGGCGTGTGGGTTCAAGTCCCACCCGTGGTACGACAAGCGGAAGTAGCTCAGTTGGTAGAGCACGACCTTGCCAAGGTCGGGGTCGCGAGTTCGAGTCTCGTTTTCCGCTCTTCTTGTAGGGATGCGATACATCGCGTCCCTATTTGTTTTTAAAAAATCTGCACAAGGCATTTTGTTTCCACTCTTACCGCCTGGTATAAACTGTCCGTAACGGTTCAAAAAAAAGCTCTAACTCTATGGTAACTCTATGGTAACTCTATAGCAACTCTATGCAAACTCTATACAAACTCTATTCGAATTACACTCTGCCTTTAATTTTGTGCAATCTTTTCTCTACTTCATCGTCTATTTGGCATAGTTCTTCATAGTGATTCACCGATTCAGGTTGTCGCTTGTCCCTGTCTAACTCTTGTCTAAGTCTTGTGTAAGTCTTGTGTAAGTCTTGTGTAAGTCTTGTCAAGTCTTGTCAAGTCTTGTCAAGTCTTGTCCAACCCTTCAGGGCACACTGCGGGCACACCCCTTTTGCCACGTACTCGACATTCTCGACGGTGAAGCCCTCCGGCAACGAGACCTCCGGCAGGGGGATGTTCGTCAGGCAGACCGTCTTATGACAAAGACGGCAGCTGAAGTGGACGTGGCGGACTCCCGACAAGGGGTCGTCGGCGCTGCGCAGACAGTACTTCTGCGAGCCCGTGCCGTCGTCGATGGTGTCCAGCAGATGGCTGTCGCTGAAGAGGCCGAGGGTCCGGAACAGGGTCGATTTGTCAACGGTGGGCAAGGCTTCCTCCAAGTCCGCCAAGTTGAAGATGCCGGTGAACTCTTTGCAGACGGTGCGCCACACCAGCAGCCGCACGGCTGTCACCCGGACGCCGGCGTTTCTTAGGGTTTGTTCTTCTGTCAGGTTGCTCATACTTTTACGTTTTTTCCAACCCCACACACTGCGGCTCCTTCGTCGCGGGAGCCCCACACTGCGGCTTCGCCTTGTGTGGGGTAAATTCTATATATTTCACATCTATTTGATATTCATTTCAATACGCGATTATAAAAATACGCGGGGTACAAATTGGGTTCAAAAAGCACCGTCAAAAATGGCTTGGCGGTGCCGGGATTTAAAGTGAATATGCCTCGGCATATCGGTGGCAAAAGTATGCTTTTTTTCAATACGGCATCTCAAAAAAATGAACTGACGCAAATCAAGCAGGTTGGAAGACGGAGTTCTTCCAACCTGCTTGATTTTGTCCTTCCAATATAGCCTTTATGGATAGTGGACGAGATCTGGACTTAAATCGCGAAAAGATTTATTCGGGATTTTCTGATTGTGGCTTCGCCGTGTTCTCATCCTTTTGGATGGGCTCTTTTTTCTTGTGATTGTTCTTTTTCAGTCGTCTTCTTTGAGTCAGAAACAGGTTTCTCCACCGCAACATCATTTGCAATGTAACCGCCGCTCCTCTTGGAGCCAATATAATCGACCAGTCCATGTTTGCGAAGTTCAGCAATACTACGCTCGATTGTGCTTGACGAAAAATTGGTTTGGGCTGAGATTTCCGTAGATCTACATTCAGGATGCTCCTTTATATATTTGAAGACTTCGTCTATCTTATCTTGCGAAGGTAGGATTGGCTTCCGTTTTTTCCGAAGTTGGCTAGACGACTTCTTTACGTTTTTCAACCCTTTTGCGGCAAGAAGATGGAGCGTAATCTGTTCGGTGACCTGATCACTAATCTTTGTTTCAATTTTGAAAACAAGAGGAGATTTCATCCAAGACATTCTTTTCATGAACACCTCGCTCCCATTGCAAGCCTTGATATATTGATAAGGAAGTAAAAAAGATGGGGAAATGCGGACAAACTCGTCTTTTCCCAAAAGCTGTTCAAGATATTTCATGGAACCGGGTCGCGTGTACCAACAATCGCCCTGTGTCACATAGATGCGGGTATAGTTTCCGTCCTGTTTGCAATAGTAAATATCGTCTTTGGGAATCAGGTGCATATCATGGTTTTGATTGTCGGCAACATCAACCATTCGGGCATCCCGATAGACAATCCTGACCTCAGTGTCTAATGCTTCCTGCAAATGTCGCCTTTCTCTAAGCATAAAGGGGAAAAAATTAAAAGCGAAATTGCGCCCGAACATGAAAAGGAGATGTATTGAGAAGTACCGGAACTCCCCGAGCTCTTTAATAATAAAACCATTACATTGCATCATACCAGGGTAAGCAACGGCCAAATCCACACCTGCCGTAACAACGGAGATGACGAACACCGACGACCAGTAAAGAACAGGGTGTTTTTTGTGCAGTTTTGGGTATAAGAGATAGTAGTTAGTATATAAAGAGAACAGCAACAACAATGCCGCTATTATCTCTTTCATAGTGCTGCCGGCGTATGGTCGCAAATAGGAATAGTGGGTGAAAAACCAAAGAAGCGCCAAACAGAACAGAACGTTAAGCGAAGCGGAAACAACAATTTGCAAATGTCTCATAACAATAACTATTAATATACAGCGGCAAAGATAAACATTATTTTCTTTCAAATCCTGTCAAATGCTTCCGAACGGCTTTCAAGAACAGGTCTTTAATCCATCTTGCTTTGCGAGTTGAATATCATGCAAACTGCTGAAAATCAATATTCTATTGATTTTTAAAAGCTTAATGATTGAGCCACATGTCATATTTTCACCTAAGACGGAACATATTTCTTTAAAGATGGATAGCAATCTGCCTGCTTTTTTTGCAGAAAAACCAGCATACTAATGGCAATATTTTCAATCAAACACAGCTTGTTTGTACAATAAGGACAAATTCAACAGGACAACAAGATAAAATGAAATGATACACATGAGGTAAATGCTCTTGGTATGCTGCGGGTGATTTTTTTAGCAACAATCTCATTTTCAAATATTTGTGAAAATATCAGTTTTTTTTATCCTTCTCAATCAACTAAAACAACGTGTATATCCATCTCAAATATCGCTTGTTATTCCATCGCACCAATAAAAATAGCGAAAAATACAAATTGTTGATTATCAATATATTACCCCCCCCCCTAAAACCGCCAAAAATATACCATACGTCATATTTCTGGCATAGACGGGTCATATTTCTTTAAAGATGGATAAAAACGCGTTTGAACCGATTGTATTTTTGCCGCCGTAAATCAATTGATTATTGTCTAACAAAAAAAACAAATGCAATGAAAAAAGTATTAACATTGACACTTCTCGCAGTGACGTTACTTGTCGCATGTGAAAAAGAGGATGCCTTCACAGCATCGCAAGAGCAAACACGCAACCGCGTGATAACCATCCCCTCTGACGGCAAAACGGCGAGTTCGACATTGCTCGTTATGGCTCTTGGACATGACGCAAAAGATTGCAATGGTTGCGTAATGTTTGGCGGCAAGTTGATTCACGAGAACTGTATGGGTGAAGGCAACGCATGTGCAACCACAGCAGCTGTCCAGTTGCAGCAGATTGGCACCGATGTCACCGCCACCACAACAGATACGTTTGGATTGACCTCGCTGAACTTCTTCCTCGTACCCGACCGTTCGTTGAACTACGCGGACGAAAAGGGTAACCGCATCTTCCTGAATATTCCAGCTCAAATGGTCTATCGGGACACTGCCACGCTGCAGTTCACCTTTACGGGACTCTTCTTCAGTGAAACGGCGGCGTACAGCAACAATTAGGAGCTACCGCTTCCTTGCGGCTGAACGAAAAGGAGAAACATGAAAAAAGCAATTCACATAAAAACCGATGCCCCTGATCTGCAATGGTTGGGCAAAAATAACTTGGCTGACTCGCGTGCCGTCTGAGGGGCGCAGTCGTAAGGTAGGAAATCCTGTTCTGCGATTACCGGGACGGCACGGAAGAAAAGGATGCCCCACAGGGAACATCACCCTTGATGTTATAACGGATATATGACGATGTCCCTGCGTTACCAGCATCCGAAAACGGTCGGGTATGGCTCAACAACCCTGCGCCCTAATGGGACAAAACAGCAAAGAATGGTTTGTTCCCCTTGCAGTGTGAGTAAATGATATTTCAGAATCATTAATTATTTTAAATATGGAACCGATTAAAAAAATCAGTCTGTCAGAAATGACAATCAAACAACTTAAAAAAATCAGAGGAGGTGAAGGAAATAATCCTGATCCTATAACATTGACGAAACAATGTTCTTGTTTTCCACCTCCACAAGGCACGCCGTGCTATACTCCACTAGACAATGTTTGTATTGGCACTGGATTAAGCAAAGGTTGCTCATAAAGTAAATCGCAGGGTGTATCAAAAGATTTTGTGAAAAGATTAGATACCGTTGTTTAACTGTATGCAAAAAAGCAAGATATTAATCGATATTTCAGGTCTTTTGGTACGCCCTATTTAATTAGTAATTAAATATTTAGCATTATGTATAAAGAGAGTGTTTATAACATTTGGGCGGATGACATTTTATTTAACTCTTTGTCAAAAAGTTTAGTTAAATTCCAGCCTGATGAGGTTCAAACTGTCAAGTCATTTTTAAAAAAAACAGACGAATACTCTGAAAACAATCAAGAATATGTTGAAATGTTTTTGAAAGCTGGATTTATTTGTGCCAAGGATGTTGACGAGTTCAACTTTTTGAAATTGATGAACAAACGATCAACATTTGCAAACAAAGAATACCAGCTGACGATTAACCCAACGTTGCAATGCAATTACAGATGTTGGTACTGTTGTGTAGAAGAACAGCAAACAAAATACGAAAATCGCAGAATGGATGACTCAACTGTAGAAAAAGTCAAAAAGTTGATTCACAATCTAATAGTTGAGGATAATATTCAAAAACTACATTTGGATTGGTTTGGTGGTGAACCTTTAATGTACTATAAAGAGGTAGTTTTTCCAATTTCACAATACGCTCATGAATTATGCGTTAAATATAGGATTCCTTTTTTCAATCACGCAACAACAAATGCATATTATATAAATGAATCAATGATTGAATCGTTTAAATTGATACAGTTGAATAGTTTTCAAATACCGATTGACGGAAAGGAAAATAAACATAATTATGTAAAGAATATGAATGGAGTTGGACATTTTCGACAAATCATACAAAGTATAAACAATTTATGTCATATAATGCCTGATTGCCATGTTGTTTTAAGAATTAATTACGATGAAACAACCTTAGATTCAATTGACGAGATTATTCCTCTGATAAGCCAAGACATACGTGACAGAATCTATGTTGATTTTCAGAGAGTTTGGCAAATATCCATCCAAAAAGATAATACAGGAAATAACCCAACGCTTTTGCGTGTGAAAAATATTTTCGAGAAGGAGGGTTTTAACACATTGTATTTTGCCTACAACAGCAAACAATTCAGATGTTGCTATGCAGATTCATTCTATCATTGGGTGATTAATTATGATGGCAACGTTTTTAAATGCTCCGCGCGCAATTATGACAGTTCGTTAATAGCTGCATCTATAAATGAGAACGGATATATGGAATATAAACCAATTGTCTATGACTATTTTTCTGATACCACTTTCAACAACGATCAATGTGCCAAATGCAAATTACTCCCTGTATGTTTCGGACCTTGTGTGCAAAAGAGATTCGAAAATGTCTATCAAGGTAAACCATTTCAATGTCTTCATGATAAATCAGAAATCAGTATCACTCAATTTATTAAAGATTTGTATGAACAACGTCATTAGTAAACTATTAATATTGTTCTTGCTCTCTGTATTGAATGCGGAGGGACAAAAATGCACTATTACTCTTGTTCCAGAGCAGAAAGCATACGAGCTTTCGCTGATATGGAAGGAGATGTCATACAATTTCGACAATATGAACCATTGTCCAGAGTTGGACATGGACAGTCTCTACCGCTCCTTTGTGCCGGTGGTGATGGCCACGGCTGACGATTTCGAGTACAGCAAGGCGGTGATGCGCTATCTGGCGCACTTCCGCAACAACCACACTTTTGTGGTGGATTCGCCGAGCTGGGTGGACTCACTTTCGCAGCTGCCCATCCGCACGGAGTACAAAGACGGCAAAATCCTGCTGACCAATTTCACTTCCCAATATGCGGACAAGATGCATGTCGGCGACGAACTTGTCAGCATCAACGGGATGAGCGCGGTGGAGTATATGCAAACGTATTGTCTGCCATACGTTCCGGCCACCAACGACACCGACCGATTACGGAAAGCCATGTCCAACATGGGAATGTGGACGGTGCATCCCTACGGCACGATGTTCGACTTGGAACTGAAAGGGATAACCTCTTACCGTCTGCGAATACCTGCGGACTTGATGGTGGGCGACAACGCAATTAATTGGATTGCAAAAGATTACAGTCGTAACAAGGATAACCTGTGTTATATTGACTCGTCGTCGGGAACGGGTTACCTGCGCATCACGGATTGTTTTGAGAAAGGCCGGGATTTCTTCCTGCAGCATAAAGAAGCGCTGTCCGCGTGCCGCCGCATCATTTTGGATTTGTCGCATAACAGCGGCGGTCAGTCCGTGAACACGGATGATGTGGTCGGTTTTCTGGCGAAAGTTGATTCATTGTCATCGGAAACCATCCTCTCCAAGATGAACATCGCCTATTTGAAGGCGCAGGCCGGCTACCGCTGTGTTGAGGGCAGCGACCCCGACGATTATTTGTGCCAGATGAAGAACGGAACCTACTTTTACACCCTTCCGGCAACGAGGTATGCCAATTCTTACTATCCGAATAACTTCAAGGGCGAGGTGATCGTGATTCAGGGCTACGGTACCGCTTCCGCTGCCGAATGGTTGGTGGCTCGACTGCGGCAGGACAAGAGCATTCGTTTCTTCGGCGAGCGGACGGCGGGTGCCACGGGCAACCCGTATCAGCTCAACCTGCCCTCAGGTTTGATTGTGCGTTTCAACACCTGGCGCACCTTCAGTCCGGACGGAACAGAAACCTCCTACGGTTTTGACCCTGATGTACAGCTTGACTTCTTCGACTGCTACAAAGCCACAGAGCCGGAGGAACTGTATCGGCGAATTGTAGCGAGAATAGAGGCAAATATTAACAAGTAGCCTAACGTAATATCAACTACGATGACAAAGAATCATAACCATCCTTGTCACGCATAAGAGAAGCTTGTGTGTTCTTTCGCAAGCCCAAACCGCTACAAGAAAGTCTCAAGTGTATCACATTTTCCCATCTATGAAATCCAATCATCAACTAAACAGCAACACCTACCTTTTTTGGTTAGGCAAGAACAACTTCCTTTGGTGAAGCTCCGCTACAGTGTGCAACAGACCGGTAGCGGAGCAGGAAAAGAAAGGTGCCCAAGCAGGGGCATCGCATTGATGTTTTAACGGACCTCATAGCGATGTTCCCTGCCACCAAGCACCTCAGGTCGCATATATCGTGATGTTTGTCACGCGATGGCACGAAAAATCCAGCGGCAAAGATACAACTTTTCCTGTTTCGGATGACAGGCCCGAAACGTGCTTACAAAGTGTGGCACACCCCGCGGGGAAGGGGGATTTGTACCATTATTAAAATCTAAAAAAATGGAAAAAGATAAATTGTTAAAAGAATATATGGCGTTAAAAATAAATGACGCACATAAACTTTTTGGAGGTCAACAACCTACTAAAATAACTGAACTCGTATATTGGGTGAAAACAAACGGGTCAACTGGACAACTTGGCGATTGGCAAATGGATAAAAAAATCGATTACTGCCCCGATCCTGATTTCAGTCCTACACCAAGTGACACAATTCCACAAGACACAATTCCATCCCATTAATATTGAAATTTCCTTTGGGTAGGGAAAAACCTCTGCCCAAAGGCTTCTATTCCAAATAGATTATGAAAAACATTATTATATTGCATATTTCTTTAGCAGTAGCTTTAACGATAGAGGCCCAAAATCCTTCTCGTTTATGCGAAGCGATTAAGGCTTATCAATCTTCAAAAATTGAGACTGCATACACAATTTTTTCTGAAATAGACTCAATTGAGCCAATAATTTATTACCATGATTTATGGAAATATTATGTTTCTTCAGAAATCTTAAGTGATTCCGCGAAAACAAAAACACTGCTGTTCCGACTTGTTCAATCGAACGGTTTTGAAAGGAATAGCCTTAATCAATCATTTTTCGAAGACAAAGGTCTGAAAAAAAGAAGTTACTGGCCGCAATTGGACTCTATCATTCGGATTTCCGAAAGTAGAAGATGTCAATCGTTCATTGATTCGTTATCCATCATGGCCGAAAATGATCAGGCTGTCCGACAAATGATATACGAGCAAGGTTGGACTGACGAAATCAGTAAACAAATGGATGCCATAGACTCAACCAATTTGGTTAAGTTACAAGAGTTGATTGCTATGTATGGGTTTCCTTCTTGGAAACTTGTCGGTAAAAAAGGGGCAGAAAACGCATGGCTGATAGCCCAGCATTCGTTTTTCTATTTGCCGGAATATCTGAAAAGATACCGTCAGGCCGTTCTGGAAAACGATGCGGAAAGGCGTTTTCTCGCCTATATGGAAGATCGATACTTGATGATGCAGGGGCGCCCTCAAATCTACGGCACACAAATGAATGGAATAGGCGAAGAGATGGGATATTATCCTATCATAGACATGGAAAACCTTGACTGCCGTCGCATGGTCATGGGTCTCGAACCTTTTTCTGATTTTGTCAAACATTTAGAAGTTGATAACCTATCCATTTATCCCGATTTCCTTGATTACCTGACTAATTATTATCCCAACAACACTAACATGTATATCTGCATTGATGCACATTGGAATAATAAGAAGAAGGAAGAGACAAAAGAGTGGTACTTTGATCAAAAGATCTACGCCTTTCCTCGGGATTTAGAGGTGTTGGCCTCTTATTATTTGGAAGGTGACACGTTCATTGCTGTTCAGCAGGCGAAGAAAATGGTCCTTTGCGGGAAACGCTTGGACGAAAAGTGGAATCTTCCGCAACTTTTAATGGATTCTGTGAAAGCCGACTACAATGAATTGCGTGCCGATTATGAGCGGCTTATGACAAAACAAGGCGACGCGATACTGAATTCCATCACCTCGTTCGACACCCTTGTGAATGTGTTGAACAGCGGTTTTTATCCCCGATACACGTACGATGCATGGAACGGACACATCAAGGAGCTTATCACACATAAAGCTGCAACATTGTCGCAAACGGATTACCAGACCTTTTTTGAATGGCTGCTCGAACAGGTCAATATGGGGAACTATCACCTTTTCGATTATGCCGACCTGTATGACGATGTCCATCACCGGCTTTTTGGCAAATCCTACTATGGACAGAAGCTCTTCGAACCCGATGTTCCGTTGTGTGATCCGCAACGGGTTGATGAGAGACGTTCCGCCATCCAATTGCCGCCTTTGGAGGTTTGGCGTGGAATAAGAAGACATCTGAGGTAAATGAATTAAAAAAGTATTATATGGTACTTATTTTTTCTGTACAAGGAGATTTATCAACAAGCGATGTAATTGAATGGATATTGTATTTCAAAGAATGTTGCTTTAGAATAAACAATGTTCATGAATTAAACAGCCTGCTTGAACTTTATCCGTTTTTGTCTGTTCCTGAAACAAAGAAAAAGTTCACATCTGTTTGGTATCGGAATAGTCCTAACGTTTTTTTACCTGCAACAATAATGGACAACAAAAAAACTGACAAAGACATAAGAGAATATGTTTATTCTGAACAACACGGTTTATTTGAAGCTGTATATTCGGCTCTTGAGGGATACAGATGGTTAGGAGATTGGACAAATAGTTCACCAGGAAAATTCAAACAGTTGTTGGTAGCTGAAAGTGTTGGACTAACCATTCCTAAATCTGCAATAATCTGCACAAAGGAACAATTGTATGAGTTTGTTAAAAATAATGGAAATATTATCCTCAAACCCATAAAAGATATCTCACCAATAGAAATTGAAGGAGAGTACTATTTCCAATACACAAAATATTTGAAAAATAAAGATATTAAAAAATTGAAGAATACATTTTTCCCGTGTCTAATACAAAAAAGAATAAACAAAAATTTAGAAATAAGAACATTCTATATTGATGGGCAATTTTATAGTATGGCTATATGCTCTACTTTTGACCAACAAACGCAAATGGATTACCGACGGTATAATGACCTCTACCCAAATAGAGTTGTCCCATATCGTTTGCCATCCGAAATTGAACAAAATTTACTGACATTTATGACAGAGATGAATCTGAATTGTGGGTCAATAGACTTAATATTAGACACATCGGGAAAGTACTATTTTTTAGAGGCTAACCCCGTAGGGCAATTTGGAATGGTGTCCATTCCTTGCAATTACTATTTGGAAAGAGAAATCGCTAAATTTTTAACAAGAAATAAAATAATGCAATGAGAAAAAATCTAAACAAACAAGTTTGGAGTAAAAAACTCCCCATTACTCTTTTGTTTATGGAAAGGGTTTTAACTGTAAATTCTCAACAAAAGGTTTGTATTTTAATTAAATGCGAAAATAACAAAATTGTAATCCCAGATGATTTTTACAAACATATATCGACATATTAAGAATTGCAATGAGTTCTATTTCCGGTTTTGGGCAAATTGTATACTGATTGCAGGTTACAGAAACGGAATCCTATTTGACCTACAAAGAGGACGAACAGTAGGGGTATCCAATTTGTTTTGTGAGACTTATAATAGGTATAAAGAACGTTCAATTTGTATGATTGCAAAAGATAGTACATTTAAGAACCGAAAAGGTTATATAAAGATGTTAGATTACTTCATCACAAATGATTTTGGAATCTTAACCGATAATGTCGATACGTTCCCTAAATTATCAATGGAATATGATTCTCCATTTCTTGCAACAAATGTCATTGTTGAAGTTAACAGTAATATAGAAACCGAGCAAATGTTTCATGTCATTGAAAAAAACACTAATTCACAAGTTCAAAGTATTCAAATAAATGATTGTGGACACATAAAAATCTCTCATCTCAAACGAATTAATGAAATCACCGAAAACAGCCATGTCCAATGTATTAACATGTACACTAATTATTCAACACCATGTTCGACAAAACTACTTTCTATTGTTAATAAAAACAGTCGTTTTCGCAATATAATTTTCATGAACTCCCCCAAGGAACGAAGTATTAAAAATGAAGAATTTGGAACCGCTCATATTCGCTATATCAAAAACGAAATTGACTTCACAAAATGTGGCAATATAAGAAAAGAATTACTTGTTTACAATCAGCAATTCTTCACAGAGGCAAATTCTCACAACACCTGCCTCAACCGCAAGGTATGCATTGACGCGGAGGGCAACATCAAGAACTGTCCAGCCATGGCTAAGAGCTTCGGTAACATTAAAGATACCACTTTGGAAGAAGCCATCAATAAACCAGGATTCAAAGACTTGTGGTACATCTGCAAAGACCAAATCGATGTTTGCAAGGACTGCGAGTTTCGCTATATGTGTACTGACTGCCGCTGCTTCATCAAAGATCCGGGCAACATCTACTCCCAACCCGCCAAATGCACCTACAACCCCTACATCTGCCTGTGGGAAGGTCAGGAAGGCTACGTTCCCGTGGAGGAATGTGGCACCTATTCACGCGAAACGGGGTTTGTGCCCGATAAGAAGAGGATTGTGGAGTTGAACAAACAGATTTGGGGAGAGGAGTGACAATTAGGAATTTGTAATTAGTAATGAGTAGAAAGTTCCCGTTTTACAAGCAGCTCGACGCCATGGACTGCGGCCCCACCTGTCTGCGGATGGTAGCTAAGCACTATGGCAAGCACTACTCGTTGGAGACACTCCGGCAGAAGAGCTTCATCGGGCGCGAGGGGGTGAGTATGCTCGGCATCAGCACCGCCGCCGAGAGCATCGGCTTCCGCACCATCGGCGTGCATATCTCGTTCCAGCAGCTGTGTGAAGCACCGCTGCCCTGCATCGTGCATTGGAAACAGAACCATTTTGTGGTCGTCTATGACATCAAAATCCGGAAGAATCGAGGGAATTCCGTTGTTGGGGTGAATAATTATTCGCCCCTACGGACACCTTGCGACGGAACGGTCTATGTGGCCGACCCCGCGCAAGGTCTCGTCAAATTCACCGTGCAAGAGTTCCTGTCAGGGTGGCTCAGCACCAAGACGGAAGGACAAGACGAGGGCGTGGCACTGCTCTTAGAACCCACCCCGGATTTCTATGCTGCGGAGGACGAGAAGCCGGACAAGACCAAACTCCGCTTCGTGCTGCAGTATCTCAAACCTTACAAGAAACTCATCGTGCAGCTTTTCCTGGGGATGTTGCTCGGCACGCTACTCCAGCTCATCTTCCCGTTTCTAACCCAGACCATCGTCGATTACGGTATCGGCAACAACAACCTCAGCTTCGTGGTGGTCATCCTCATCGCCCAGCTCACCCTCTACTTGGCACAGACGGCCGTGGAGTTCATCCGCTCATGGATTCTGCTTCACATCAGCACCCGCATCAACATCTCCATCATCTCCGACTTCCTCATCAAGCTGATGAAGCTGCCCATCGGCTTCTTTGACACCAAGATGATCGGCGACATCATGCAGCGCATCGGCGACCACAGCCGCATCGAGGCCTTCCTCACCTCCTCCACGCTGAACACGCTGTTCTCCTTTGTCAACCTGATTGTGTTCAGCATCGTGCTGGCACTTTACAATCTCAAACTTTTCATGGTGTTCCTCGTTGCCTCTGTCTTGTACGTGCTTTGGATAACCATCTTCCTGAAGAAGCGTAAAGAGTTGGACTACAAGCGTTTCGCACAGGCTTCTGCCGAGCAGAGCAACCTCTACCAGCTTATCACGGGGATGCAGGAAATCAAGCTCAACAACTGCGAGAAACAGAAGCGTTGGGAGTGGGAGAACATACAGGCTAAACTTTTCCGCGTGAGCATCAAAGGGCTGGCACTCAGCCAGTACCAGCAGTCAGGTGCCTTCTTCATCAACGAGACCAAGAATATCCTTATCTCGTTTGTCTCTGCCGCCGCCGTCATTAAGGGCGATATGACCTTGGGTATGATGACCGCCGTGCAGTATATCATCGGACAGCTCAATGCGCCCATCAACCAGATGATCGGGTTCATCCAGTCGGCACAGGATGCGAAAATCAGTCTGGAACGATTGGGGGAAATCCATAACCGCGAGGACGAGGATGTTCAATTAGGAATAAGGAATGAGGAATTAGGGATTATGACGGACGGTGGTGTTTCCGCCGTAGGGACGTATCGCATACGTCCAATGGATTTACGAATGGAAAACGTCACGTTCCGTTACGATGAATTGTCGGACAACGTGCTGGAGAACATCACGTTGGAAATTCCGGCGGGCAAGGTGACGGCCATCGTGGGGATGAGCGGCAGCGGCAAGACCACGATAGTGAAACTGTTGTTGGGATTTTACCCGCCGAAGAAGGGGGAAATCCTTGCGGGTGGCACGAACTTGAAAAACATACGTCCGTCGGATTGGCGGGCGCGTTGCGGGGCGGTAATGCAGGACGGTTTCATCTTTTCGGACACCATCGCCCGAAACATCGCCGTGGGAGAGGAACACATTGACGGTCAGCGTCTGCTCAACGCTGTGCGTGTGGCCAACATCGAGGAAATGATAGATGGTTTGCCGTTGGGTTTCAACACCAAAATCGGGCAGGAGGGCAAGGGCATCAGCCAGGGGCAGCGTCAGCGCATCCTCATCGCCCGCGCCGTCTATAAAAATCCTGATTACTTGTTTTTTGACGAGGCGACCAATGCTTTGGACGCGAACAACGAGAAGGTGATTATGGAAAACCTCCAGCAGTTCTTCAAAGGAAGGACTGTGGTGGTGGTGGCGCACCGCCTGAGCACGGTGAAGAACGCCGACCAGATTGTGGTGCTCAACCACGGGCGCATCGTGGAAGTGGGTACACACGAGCAACTGACTGCCCTGCGCGGGGAGTACTTTGAATTGGTGAGGAATCAGTTGGAAATGGGAAATAGTTAGTTATGAGCAATGATATTGACATTATAGAAGATCAAAATCTCTCCGAGGACAACCTTAATCTTCGCAGCGAGGAGGTGCAGGAGATACTCGGACATCCGCCACGGTGGATCGTGCGGGTGGGTATCAGCATCATCTTTGTCGTGGTGGCGGGACTTTTCGTGGGCAGCTATTTCCTGAAATACCCGGACATACTGCCCGCCCCCATCACCGTCACCACCGAAAACTTGCCCGCCGGTGTGATGGCCATGACCACGGGCAAGATAGACAATATCGCCGTAACGGAGAAACAGCTGGTTAAAGAGGGTGATCTGTTGGCCATCGTCCGCAATCCTGCCAGATATGAGGATGTGATGAGGGTGAAACGAATGTTGGATGAATCGGACACGTGTGCCGTAGAGACGCAAAATTTTGCGTCTCTACAGTCGATTCCGTCTCTACAATTGGGGGAAATCCAATCGGCATTCACCGCCTTTGACAATGCTCTGACGGACTACCGACATTTTGTTGAAATGGATTACCACAATCGCAAAATCAAGGTCATCCAAAAACAGATCTCTGCACAGAAGAGCCTGCTCCAGAAAACCATCAACCAACTGAATATCAGTAGAAAACAATTGTCTGCGGCACAAAAACTGTTTGAGATAGATTCCGCGCTATACAGTAAGTCCGCGCTCTCCTTGGTGGACTATCAGTCGGCGCGAAACAGTTTTCTGCAACAACAATCTTCTTTTGAATCGTCCAAAATGAGCGTTGACAACCAACAAATGAGTATCCTGCAATCCGAGCAGAGCATATTTGACTTGGAACAGCAGCGGATTGACGAGGAACAGCGGTTGACATCAGCCCTGACTACTGCCAAAGAACAACTTTCCGCCCAAATTCGGCAATGGGAACAGACCTACCTGCTGGTTGCCCCTTGCGATGGGAAAGTCACGTTCACCAAGTACTGGCAGAAAAACCAGAACGTGGGCGCAGGGGAGGTGCTGGTAACCATAGTTCCCGATGGTGACACGAAGGTGATAGGCAAGATATTGCTTCCGCAGCAGGGCGCGGGCAAGGTCAAGGTCGGACAGACGGTCAACGTCAAATTGGACAACTTCCCGTATCTGGAATACGGCATGGTAAAGGTGTGCATACGGAATATCTCAATGGTCCCCGTACAGGTGGATGAAAACACAAAAGCCTATATGCTTGAGGTGGAGTTTCCGGAGAATTTAGTTACTACATACGGCAAGGAATTGGATTTTAGCCAAGAGATGACAGGCACAGCGGAAATCATCACCGAAGATTTGAGATTGCTGGACAAGTTCATCAACCCGATTAAAGCAGTTATAAAGAAATGATTGTTTTGATTCCCAATATTTCTCTTATTTTGGGCGACCGGGCACGCTATCCATTCAAACTTCGCGGCAAGCCGCTCGTAACCATTCCTATCGTTGTCGCGGTATTAAAGACGGGGAAAACACATTCGACCAGCATGAATGCGTTTTCCCCGTTTATAAACCCTGTCAACACCGCCCTGCGGGACGGTGGACGGATTCAAATCATAAAAGGCATAAATAGCAGGAATTTCAGTCGTTTACATATTTACAACACAGTGTGCCACAAGCGGCCAAAAGCCGCCTGTGGGGGCTGTTTAGCGCCCAAAACGAGCCGATTACAAGGAGACGACAAACGTTTATAAACACCGCTTCGGCCAGCGGTGGACGGCGTTTCATATCGGTACAACGACCGTTTATAAATGGCGTTGAACTCCAATAAGGAACAAATGAAAACAGAATGTGGACGGCTTGATATTTACAACGTGGACGGCGGCGGCTCGCCGCCGCTTTTCTTTAATTATCATTAACAATTAACAAGCCGCCGCCGCTCCCGCCGTGCCGCCGTTGTGCCACGTTTGTGCTGTTTTTAAAGTGTAAATAACTGAATATCAATAAAATAACGCTGCGCCAAAAGTGCCGAAAATCTGCGAAAATTTCCGTTAATTTATTGTAAATCAGCAAATTTTTCTCAAACTGTTTTCTAACTGCCTGATAATCAATGAAATAATTTTCAAAAAAAGTGCATTTTTATTTGGTGGTTTTCGTAAAAAGTTGTATATTAGCGACATAAAACAAAGGGGATAACAAACCACCCCAATTTACTAACCCTAAAAAATAGAGATTATGCAAGTTGATGACGTTTTGAGATTCACGAACCTATTGAAAAACCTTTGGAGATTATACGCCATTGTTCCCGATGACCGCAAAAATGACGTTTACGCAGATATTTGCCGCGTTGAATCCCGAATGAGCGCGGACACCTACACACAAGTGATTGACAACTTAATTTCACTATGACCCAGCCCCGCCGCCCTCGTTCATATTTCGTGCAAAAGATGAAACGTTTATCAACGGCGCGGGCAGGGCGAGAGGCGGGACACGTTACACTTTAACGGCTTTTTTTCAAAAAAAAAGCGTGCAAAAAACTGATTAGCAACAAGAAACGAAAAATAAAACTACACAGCCCCACGGCGGGGAACTTCAGACCCTCCCCGCCGTTGATAAACGGCAGGAAAGACAGAAAAAACGCCTCTTTCACAATCAAAAACCCAAGACGATGAACCAAACAACCAA
>JAEEGH010003332.1_pt1 | contig 42387 bp, 18 predicted proteins | sample 9134181 | NCBI WGS metagenome assembly JAEEGH01 (sample SAMN16246544, study PRJNA631951) | gut metagenome | biome: gut microbiome; feature: rumen; material: DP-attached | host: Bos | place: Iran: Karaj | collected 2018-10 | reverse complement strand
TCATATACTTCTGAGCTGTAGTCTGGGAAATCTTCTGGGCTACCTTGGTAGAACGATTGTTAGCTGTTCGCAGGTATGATATGAATCCACGGCAGATAGTCTTGTCGATCTCTTCCAAAGTCAGATTGGGCTTATGGATGGTGTCGAGATAGTTGGCAAGCATCTTGCGAGTCTGCTTGCGCCAGTTCTTGCTCGATGCGCTGATGACATGGGGAGGGTTCTCATACTCCTTCTCAAACCATACGACCACAGGCATGGATGACTTCTTGATGTAGTCCCAATCCGAAACGCCACGACTCTGGAGAGCCAGGATGCGCTCTGACTTGACTTGTTCTGCTATCTGCAAAGTCTGCTTGTTAGCCTCCTTTGCATTCTCATTTAACTCTGGAACTAAGTACAGTTTCAGGTACTCATACTTACGGATTCCGTTGCTGTAAATGTCCAGATAGAGACTCCGATTACCGTCCTTTAACTTTTTTTCACGGAGTCTGACGGGCTCTTTGAGCTTAATTTGTTTCTTTTTACGTACCATTTTTGTTTCCTTTTTTATCTCAATTAATATTTCGTTTCTTTTGTATTCCGCTGATTATCAGCGACTTGCACTAAGGCGCAAAGGTAACACATTTCTGCGTTTCCGAGAAACAAAATAGGAACAAAAATCGGTAAATTATGGCCTCTTTAATGATATTTGGACAAAGAAAAGAAAATTCCAAAAATTTCTTAACCGATTGATATTCAGTTACTTATTTGGCCTTTTCTTTCTTATTGTTTCCGCCTGAAAACCCCGTGTAAATCTCTGCAAGACGGACTTTGATATGAAGGAGATAGCCGACGAGGAGAAAGCCTACAAGGACTATCCCCTACCCGTCTTCTATCATTTCTCTTCACGTGTTGCTCGTGAGCGCATCCTTTATGCTAACTTCAACAGGGTTAACAAAGACGTCGATGAGATGATCAAGGAGATACAACTCGAATATCCCAAGTCTAGCAAGGAGGATGACAAGAAAGACAGCAAGAGCCAAAACAGAAAAGGATGAAAAATACTGAAATCCAAAAGAATCCCTTCTATGATGTCGTGGACAGAGAATCAGTTTAGGAGATAAGACCTTACAACCTGTCATACAAATACAATTTATACTTCCGTATAATGGCCTCGCAACGCTCGGCATAGCTGCTGCAGGTGGCATATCCTGCCGCCTTGATACCAACTAACCAACGGTGGTAGTCGGTAGGTGCATACTTATGACATCGGCGGTATCTGCTACTCATCAGCTGACGGGCATGGTGTTCCATGCTCTCCTCGGCGCTTCCGTAGACGCAGAACTTCTCGTTAGGCTTGTCATCGGTATGAAGACTGTACGGTCTTCCATCTAGAAGCCATTGACGGTAGGCTTTGATACCAAAGTAGTTGTTGCTCTTCCTTGCGAGCTTACTGCGTCCGAATCCACTCTCATAGGCCATCTGTGATAAAGTCACGCTGGCAGGGATGCCGTAGCGTCTCTGGTGCTCCTGGGCGATACGGGCATAGCGACGGAAGAAATTCCCTGTATTGGGTATCATGGTATCTTTCTTTTCGACATCCACGAAGACAGGGGTCTCCAAGGACATGTCACAGGCAAGAGCTTCCAGGGCTTCCTCGCGGACGTCCCTGATATAGCGCAGCAGCAACGAGGGGTTATAGCTCTCACTGCCCTTTCGTGCCGTAAGATGCAAATGCGGTCCCGTTGAGCGTCCGCTATTGCCGCTGAATGCCAACACATCACCGGCAAAGACTTCCATACTGTCTTTGACGAGGACGCGCGATAAATGACAGTAACTCACAGTATAGTCTCCGTAGCGTACCATGACGAAGCTGCCACTGCGGCCGTCGCTGCCTGTACGCACCACAATACCGTCGAACATGGAATAGACTTCCTCAAAGGATGCAGCGAGGTCCAGTCCGCTATGTAGGGTGACCTTATTGGTAAATGGATCTTTACGATGACCGTAGGGCGAAGTCACCCTGACCTCCTTGACGGGATAGCATACGCTGAGATAGCGGTCGATCCACATGTCTCGATCCTCCTTGGTCAACATGCCGTTAACTGTGTCATCACCATGGCAGTAAGATGCTGCCGTCATCACCAAGATAAAGAAAAACAATCTACGCATAGCACATCAAAATTAGCATATCACAGAAAATTTCCACAAAGGTATGGCATCCTATAAATAAAGGTGAAAAAAGAACGTGATAAGTCTTATTTTAACAGTTATGAGACCGTCAAAAGTCTCGTAAGTGTTAATATAAGACATTTTGTGTCCTAAATTCACGTTTTAATAAGATATTCTTTTTCTTTGCAACCGAAAATATAATAATCAAGCAGAACAGTATCGTTATGAACCATTTTAAAAGCTTTACAGAAAGGGAGGTTCCCTACGAAGTCCTGAATGAGTTCGGACTAACGGAAGAGATGATATCCGACCTGCCGAAGAGCGTCATGCAGAGACTGCTCAGCGGTAGAAGGACGCCCATCATGGCAGTACATATCCCCGGGGATGACAAGAACAAGGACAATGCCAAACCGGCACAGATAAGCCTTACAAGGAAGGAAGATGGTACCGTAGGCATTCTCATGGCACCCATCTTTGCCGTCAACGACCTGGAGGACTTTCCCGAGGAGAAGAGGGACACGCTGCGAAAGGGTTTACCGGCCTTTACAGTGATTCCCGGCGAAGGACCGTGCTACATACAGCTGAATACCGACATCAACCAGGTGATGACGGTCAGGACGTCCCTCGTGGACAATAATATCGTCAACTTGGCAGCGAGGATAGGTCTCTCGCAGGAGGATATCGATGATATCAGAGATTGTAGAGTTATCGAAAAGGTCATAAGAGATGATGATGTAGCCCTGGGCATAGACCTGAACGAGCGCTGCTGCCTGAGAGCGTCCAAAGGCAAGTACGAACAATGGGTCGAGGAAATGAATGCCCGTAACCTGCCACCATATACCTTTGGCATCTTCGGATGCTGGATTGCCGACGGCAATAATGTCATGTCGTACGTCTACGAGGACGACTACGACGACAACCTCCGTCAACAGCAGAAGCGTGTCGGTACACAGCAAGTGGCGGGAGTAAGAATGAAAATGGCATAATATCATATACATTATTATAGTTGAGGTTTTTTCATGTAAGTTAGATTTGTTTTAGTTATTAATTTTTCAATCATTTCTGAAAGGAAAGTCGTAAAGTCCGAGAGGATATTACGGCTTTTTCATTGATGTGCAGAAGGTAGCATATTGTTAACGTCCGCGCTCCATCACCCACGGTTCCACGTCGCTAACACGACACGACAGAGTGATCTCGTTGTTATATACGTCGAGCTGGAGGTCACCATGCACGGTAACAAACTTGTCGGCAGCAAATAAATCCTCGCCGTCCTTTGGCTCGAAATACAGGAAACGACACCAGGTAAACTCACTCTTATCATTCGCCTTGTCTACACTAAAGGCACTGAAGATCTTGTACTCCTTGCCGTTCTTGTCTTGCTGAACAAGGACGCCCTTCTTACCGATCTTACCACGGAACTCCATAGTTCCCTCCAAGGCATCGGCGTCAGTACTCTTCGCCAGCTTCACACCTTCCGTAGTACGGAGATTGTAATAGCATTTCCCGTCACGCTTCTTGATGGTCAGCGTACCCTTGATAGTGACACGGCGGCCAAGGGCATAGAACGGAAGATCGCTCTTGCTGCCATCCGTTGACACGCTGATTTCCATGTCCTTCATGCCGTCCTTACGGCCTATGACAGGGTAACGCACCCCAAAGGTAATAAAACTACCGCCATCCTTGGCGTCTTTAACACTCGCACTCTTACTGATAACAGCACATAAAATCAAATCACACTTAATCATAATAATAAAAAATTTAAATATACAATGTAACAATAAAATTTCACTTCTCATTTTTGTTGAAGTCCCTACATTCTCAATCCCTGGCTCTGCGTCAGCTGACGCTCTGGGTAGGAGGCATCAAAGGCAAGTCCTGCCTGTGAACGGGCATTGCTAACAACACTGCTTCGGTCACGATAGACGGAAGCATCGACATCCTCGCTAACTGTCATATCCAGACCGAGGTCATCGCCGGCCTGCTCACCGTCACTGGAGGCGACTCCCATACCGAATGCTGCCATGGCCAGCGTAATAGCCCCCATCATCATCTGTCCTGCGAGGCAGGCAACAAGGTCACCGCCGTCGCTGATATCGTCTTTGTTCTCAATAAGCCATGAAAACCAGTCCTTGGAGTCACCGCTACCCGTCAGGGCAGCAAGGCAGTTTGCCTTTTCCATGTTGGCACGCTGCTGGTCATTGAAATCCATTTGCTCCTGAAGGTCATCCTTGGAACTGTCTTGCTTCTGTTCGTTCTGGGCAACATCAAGGCGGTCACTAGCTGTAATGGACTGTTCCCTATGATTTCTGTATTCCGTACTGTTACGGTAGGAATCCTTATAGGCTAACAGAACGTTCTCGCTTTCGTTCTTCTTTTTTACAGCGATATCTATGCCGCCAAGTACGGCAACCTCTGCAAGGTATTTCTTGGGATCGTAATAGGATCCATCCTTCCTGACTGTCAGATGAAGATGCGGTGCCAAAGGTGTCTTTCCTGCAAAATCCCTGTAGGACGAATTGCCTGAAACGCCAAGTTTGTCACCGCCATTGACACTATCACCAACATTCAAGTCTACCTGACTGAGATGACAATACGACACGGTATATTTGTGTCCGTCACGCTCATGCTGCACCATGACATACTTACCACTCTTGCTATTACCAACATTATCTACTGCAATGACCTTTCCTGGCTCCGTAGCATAGATGACAGCATGGTTGGCACGGAGGTCAATGCCGTTATGATTCGTAGATGCTCCTTCAATGCCAGTGTTGCGGTGTCCGATGTCCGAGGTGATAACAAGACTGTCACCACCCAGGGGCATGGCGTAACGTCCCCTACTCCGTTCCTTGGCCTCACGGACGTTGGCACGCTTCACGGACGAGAGACATATCTTGTCGTATTTGGCAAGGTCGTTGCTTTCGATGATACCTATCAGACGATTGCTGTAACGAGGATCGGTAGCGTACCTGGCACCAGTACTCGCACCAGACTGAAGACCATAACACCATCCCAAATAGTCACTGCTGTCAAGGCCACGGCAATGAGCATAGTTCTTACCCATAAGAACTCTTGAATGGTCTTCAAAGGATGCTCTCAGACTTGGATAAACTTTGAACTTCTCGTTGGGTTTGTCATCAGAGATAAGAATATAATGTCCGTTATACTCGCCCTTCACGCAGAAGGCATTGTTACCCTCACGGATGGCACGTCCCTTGCCATAGCCGCTCTCCAAGGCCATCTGGGCAAGCGTCACAGAGGCAGGAATACCGAATTTCTGCTGCTGCTCGATGGCCAAGGGAGCATAGGTCTCAAAAAAAACGTTCTTATCCATTTTTATCAATACTTCGATTACACTTCAAATTTCTCACTTTTCATTTGTGCGAAGCCCTACGATCGGACTTAACCCTCATATTCGCCGTCACGATATCATTATCTTGAGCGATGGATTTTTTTCTCTTCACGAGAATCAACATCAATATTCTCTTGAACATTCTGCGACGGCTCGTCTTGAAAGGACTTTCCATGATTAGGCGTCAGAGAAGTACTGATGTTCATCTTGTCACGGACAAGCTGCGCAGCAAGGGCAATCCTGAAGGTTCCCTTGTCGTCGGTAAGCCAGAAACGCTGACACTGGCTGTTGCTTAGCAGATGCTCGGTCTCACGACCATCATTGTCGGTTATAAATATCTTCAGGTGACTGCCGTTGCCGTCACGGGTCTTCACAATACTGGCGTACTTGATGCGACTGATGTCATCCTCAGAGACGTCGGGCATCAATACGTTTTCCTTCATGTTGGGATGCTGACGGACGAAATCGTAGTACTTCTGGCCAAGGATTTCACGTACCTGATCGAAGGTGCCGTTCTTCAGGGAATCCTTCAAATACACGAAATCTTTAAGAGAAGGACGGATAGTGAAGGGCTTTTCATCCTCTATCTTGATATAGAAGACAGCATGATGCTCCTCGTCCTCGAAGAAGCCAAGCTCCTCGACGTTGACCTTCTGGCTCAGTGCCATCAGGTTCTTCACGTCCACGGCTTTCACCAGTTCCACGGAACTACCGCTGACACGCATCACGTCGATGCTCTTGTCTGCAAAGTATTCGTTAGGCTTGTAAAGCTCATGGAAACCGAAGGAATTATGGAACGTAACATCGCTGATGCCTTCCTTCTGCAAGGCAATGCCGATGGCACTCCTGCGCTGGGTAGCGTCACCGTCGCTGACAGACAGTGAGGCTCCGGAGGACATCACGACAAGGGCTTTCTTCGCCTCGACATCCTTGATAACGACAACGGTATTGTCACTTTCCGAGGGTGTCGAACTGACGGCGGTACTGATGCAATATGCCGATGGACTCTGGACGTTGACGTAGTTGATGTTACGCACGACGGCGTAATCGAACTTTTTTCCTTCAACGAGGTCGGTGAGAACGCCTACGGCATTGTTGACGTCTCGCTCCAGACGTGTAACGAGGGTCGGATCTTCCTTTAGCTCGCGCTGCCAGTAGGCGGCGTCTAACTTCAGTGACAGGTGGGCAGGATAACCCTGCTGTACCATCATAGCACTGGAAGCAATATCACGGACAAGCTGCTCATAACGGGTGGCGGTAACCAGAAGGGTGTCATGACCGATGTTCCTGTTCAGCCTCTCGACACCTCCTATGTAGCCGACGGCGGCACGGTAGGCATCCTGCAAGCGGCCAAGGGCCATAGTGACTTCCTGACCCTGAGCGGAACTGCGGTCGTACCGGAACGTCAGTTTACCATCCCTATCGGAATAGTCACTGTTCAGACGGGAACCATAGGAAACATGCTTACTATCATCACGCCGCAGGGTCTCAATGAGGTTATCCATCGCATCATAGATGGCATCCGCTTGCTGGAAACGACGCTCTACGTCAGGCTGGACGAACTCGTCGGTGATGCTGCAATAAAAGTTACTGACTGCTTTCGCCAGGGCAACATCCATTTCAGAGGCATCGACGGAGAAGGTCTGCAGCGGCTTACCGTCGGTGCCACGCACCTTCTCAGAGTCATGGATGTCGGCCTCCCTACCCAGCTGTTTAGCGAAAGTCTCGACCATTCCGGGTTCACCGTATAGGTCATACTTCTCTCCGTCTCGGACGAAGATGAGTATATTCTTCTTTCTGGCTGCCAGGAAGGCGATATTCTCGACAACGGCAGAGGTTGCAGGAACGGCATCACTGGGTCTGCGCATAGATTCCTTGTCAAGAATCTCGCGGTACATCCAGGGTTTGTCTTCGATGATGCTGGTCTGGTCGATGTTGAAGACAGACTTCTCTTCCTTACGCATCATGCGGGTATAGGAGAGCTTCTTGTCCTCGGAAAGGACGCCGTAGGTCTCCTTATCGATGATGTCATCTGCCTGATAGCGATTGACGTATTCCGTCTTACCATAGATATTCAGATTGAGACCGCTGCTGCCGCGTGTGACGTAATAACCGTCAACAGCGGCTTGTTGGTACGTAGTGTACTGATAGCTCTTATAACCCTGCTGGTCACCGTGCATGGCAAGAATGAGGGCGTTATAGGGAGTCAGCTGGTTACCAGTACCGATAAGCGACGGCGCACTCTTACATTCCTTGTTGACCAGGATATGGTCGTGCTGGGTGGCAGCACCAAGGGCAGCAGAAAGAATAATGGCCTGTGACACAACGGCAGGAACCTTCTCCTTCTTACCCTTCTTCTCACGCTCGGCGTTCTCGCGCTCCTCGGCATCCTTACGGTGTTTCGTCTCATCCAGGGCCTTCTGTTCGTTCTTCTTCTCCTCGGAGGCTTTCTTCTGCTCCTCGGCCTTCTTCTGCTCGGCATCAGCCTTCGCAGAAACGAAGGCCTTCTCAGCAGCAGCCTTCTCAGCACGAACACGCTCAGCTTCGCCTACGGAACCAAGGCTCATACTGTCAGCACTACGACCAAAGTACTTCGCAGCAAGGAAGTTCAAGGTCTTCATGCGCTGGCCGTTCTTGTTATGACACCAGAAGTAGTTGTTATCCTTGAAGGAAAGCTGCTTCTGCATCTCCTTACCATTGACAGTAGCCGTGATATGATACTTGCCTGTATCCTGATCCTTGACGACATTAAGTCCGCTGACGGTTGTACCAGCAGGGAAGGAATATTTATTCGCGTCAACATCCTCGGTCTTACGCTCGGCAGGAGTGAGGACGTATTCATCCATTTTTAACTCAATGTTATAGAGCTTCTGATTAAGCAGCTTATCCAAAGCATGGAGGTCGCTGTTTGTCAGGCGGAAGGTATTGACACCACCTAATTCATTACCACAGACAAAGACGTCTTTCTCATAATCGGGCGAGATAGAACGGCGGACCTCCTTTACTTCACAGGATCGATTTGCCTTATACCCATCTGCCTCGGTGATTGTGAACGGTTCCTTCAAGATTAGTTTGTCACCATTCTCAGGCAGCAGAGCATCCAACTTGTTCCAGACGCGGTTGACCAGCTCTTCACGGACATCAGCAGCGGTGATAGTGGATTCCTGAGGTTGCCGGGACTGTTCCTTAGCTACATAAAGATTCTTGTCATAGAACAAGGTGTCTTTGACATCAACGATATCAAAGTCTTCACCATTGTCTTCAACCAAGAGTCTCTTAAGCCCTTCTATGCCATCGACATTGAAGAAGATCTTGTCATCGGTGGCTGGATTTTCGATCTCATTAAGCTTGATGATAACCACTTCACGGACACCATCATCCTTATACTGGACGGTGACCTCTGCGTATAGAGGCTCCTCGCCGTGTTCGGACTTGAACTCATCGAAACGCTGCTGCAACAGCGACATGTCAGATTCCAAGTGCTTTTCAAGAATACCGCTAATAGTATTCATGGCAGCAACCTGGTCATGATACGGCAAAGATGACAGTCTGACACCCTCGCTGGTCTCATCCTTAAAGAGGAGGATAGCAGAGTCTTTAATACCATACCCTTTATATATGTCAAGGATGGGGTCCTTGGGCCATATACGGTTACCGTCTGGCATACCTGCAGCGATATACTGCCCAACAAGATGTTTCTCGCGTTCAGTATGGATGTCATATGCTCCTAAAGAATCTACACGCTCGCACTGCTCTTGCTTCTGTTTGACAGCATTGCCTATTGCGTCAATATCCCTGCTGTCATGAAGGGCAAGGATAAGAGGAACGAAGTCCCTTTTTCCGCCATCACCTAAACCATAGCCACGGAAATAATTGGCATCAATGCCGTCATCTTCCTTGATATAGCGGATGCTGTTAACGGTGAATGCATCATCTCCGATATGAATCGTGACAGGATCGATGTCAAACTTTCTGCCAAGGGTATCCATTGCCTGATGCAGCTGAGTGTTCAGGGCAATGAGTTTTTCCTTGACGACTGTCATCTGTGCCAGAGGCATTGTGTCAGACAGCTTTATTACATCCTTCATGGTGTAGTCCAGCGGATTGATCTCCTCAAGAAGGTCATAGAAAACACGGTCAGCTACCTGAGTGGCAGAAGTATAGTGAAATCCAAGGAAATTCGCTATGTCTTTCCAAAATTTATCAAAGGTCAAGAGAATATTCGCCAAGACTTTGTCGGAATCCCTCTCGCCGCGACACTCCTCACGTAGGCGTTCCATACCTTTCTGACCACTATATGTCGCAAGTACCTCATCAGCAATTTTGGTATCAGTGTCAAGGTGAGAGTACTGCGACTTAACCTTTTCCCATAGAACCGTCTCTTGCTTCATCAGGATAATAATATTCTCCCATTCATTCGGATCGTTCTGACGCAAGGCCTCGGCCCACAAGTGGGCATACTCATGAATAGGCGTCTCGGCAGTTGCAATCGACGGATCAATATACACCTTATTATTATAGGCATAGCCATATGCCTCGCCTGCGGAGGTAGCAAATGCTCTAAGAGTATTGATGGACTCACTATTAACATTTACTTCCTGAATCTGAGCAAGTCCTGTATTGTCTTTATATTCACCACTGTACATTGTCTGCTCAAGAGAACGGATAATATCAACAAGAGGTCGTCCTAGAGCCAAACGTAAGTCTTTTTCCCTATAGAAATACTCAATGACATGTGCTTGGCCATTTCTATTATCAATGCCTTCATTGTCCCAATGGGATACTATCAGGCAAATAGCATTGTTCTCCCCACGATAGTCAAATTCACGGGTTTTACCATTATGATCAGCAAACCGGATAGTCACTTCAATGCCATTCTTCGCACGAATGGTAAGATACTTGCTCTTACTGCCATCAGAGATTGCTCCGAGTTTTTCACCAAGCTCAAAGATAAAATTACGTACCTGTTTTGGTCTTTTTTCGTATTCTTTGACAAGATTATCAAAAACATTTCGTATCTTTGCAGCGTCAACATCAGAGATATCAGTGATGTGTGCCTCTTCTCCTTTGGAGAAACTGAGCGGTCGCGGTCTCTGATGTTGTTTTGTTTCTACTATTGCATACACCAGATTGTACAGCCGCTGACCTTCCTCAATATTTGTACTGACATCGATGCCAGCACGGCGCATACTTCTAACAAGGCGGTCGCGGAGCAGGTCACTGACCTCACCAACACGTTCATTCAATAGTTTTTCAACACGCTTTCCAAAGAGTACTGCAGACCCTTTATCCCCAAACATAGCTTGTTGTTTGTCAAGAGTACCTATGACGCTACCACCAAGGGCATCAACCATAGCTTTAACATCCTTGTCATTGAACAGGTCTACGTCCTTGATAAAGGAAACAAGATAACGGCCAGGATCCTCCTTGACGTCAAAGATCTTCTCTTTAAGCATCATACAAGGATAGTCTGCACTCGCTGCAACATCCTGAGCAACCTTCTGCCTGACAGCAGCAGCAAGAGACTCAATATCCTTGCTGTCGTGAAGTGTCAGGATAAGAGGAACGAAGTCCCTTTTTCCGCCATCACCTAAACCATAGCCACGGAAATAATTGGCATCAATGCCGTCATCTTCCTTGATGTAACGGATGCTGCTAACGGTGAACACATCACCGTCACCTCCTATGTTAATCTTGACAGGGTAAATGCCAAAGGTGGTACCGAGGACATCCTTTGCCTGATGCAACAAAGCATTTAGATCTGAGAGGGCTACCTTTACAGAGGACTTTACTGACAAATCATTAAAAACGTCAACAGAAGAATTATTGTTAATTCTATCTAAATTTTCACCATAATCTTTGGCATTCGCTATTTTTCTTACTACATTTGCAATGTCTCCACGCAAGGAGCCGGTATTGATTCCGGTCTTGAACTCCTTGTCGAGGAGATTTTTTTGTAATCCTACTTCATGGAGATAAAAACGATGACTACCCTTCGGACTGTTCTTTATCTCATTAAGGACAACGATAGCGACATATCCCTCCTTTGCAATTTCCACAGGTGCGCCAATAGTCACAGAGGCATACCCACGTCCTTTCCAATTGTCAGACCGATCAATAATCATTCCTCCTGTTATAATCTGAGGAACAGCAGCAAAAGCCGCAGCCTTTTTACGGCCAAGACCATGAGCGATGCTATCACCAACAGCTCGCTCGTCAAGAACAACAACACCAACGTCCTTTCGCTCTACAATACCACCGTATTCTTTTTCATAGTATTCAGCGGCACGGACTGTTAAAGGTCTATCATCTTTGGCAAACTCATTGCCTGTCAGACTCGCAACATATCTATTACCAAAAAGAAAATCATGCTGTTTCAATAACACATCCTTACTATTGTCAATCACATTGCCTACACTATTTGCAACATGTTCCTTGGTATTTACAATCTGTTCCTCGCGGGGAACATCCTCGGTATTCACGGCAAGGCTGCGGCGACGCTCCATGACGGACATGTTACGGCGCTCTGTAACATTCCTTGCCTCTACCTCACCGGCCAAACGCTTGTATTCCTCGAAATTACGGTCGGAGAGCATACCGGAAACAATGTCGTACTCAGCATGGTCTTTCTGCACGCGGGCGGCAAGGTAGGCGGTTATCTCTGCACCATGCTCGGCCTCGAAGGTAACTCGCTTGTCAAAGTAATCCATGGCACGCTCGATGTCCAGCTCATTTTTACACATATCTTCAAGAATCTTGTACTCATTGTATATTTCCTCATACTTATTTATCGTTGCCTCTGCCTCGGCTTGGCGCATATCGGCAACGGTGCGCAGACTACCACCTACGGCAAAACCTTCGATATTCTGGATGACATGCTGTGTCTCATGGTCGAAAACGCTGTTGATATCGGGCCACAGGTCGCTGATGCTGCGAGCTGATGCTAACTGACCATTGAGAACGGCACGGGCATCAAAGAGTTGGCGAATCCTGTCTTCATAGAAGGCGAACTTCTCACCTGCCGCAATGGCATTCTCGCTCTTGACAATCTCATCCCTATTGGTGTCGAAGACACGCTGATAGTCTTCCTTGGTAACCTCGGCGGTACGGTAGTGCTCGTTGATGGTAATGGTCTTTGTCTCGTTGTTATAATAAGCATTATCGACGATATGACCAAAACGGACATTGATGTCCTTCATCTCAGGATAGGCACGGAACAGCTCAGGAGCATCGATGACATCGGATAGCTTCGTGTCGCTGCCGATGGACATGGACTTCACGGTGGTCTTACCTATCTCATAGCGCCACTGGTCATCGATACCTTTTTCCCAGCCAGTAGCTAGTTTGATCTGTGCCGCATCAAGACCGCGCTGCTCGCTGTCCTTTGCCATCTCAAGCATCTGTGGGAGGAAGGAAGGAGCTGTCACGGCATATTGCTTCGCACCCTTCTCGCCGATAAAATGAGGACGTACAATCTTATTGGCAAGCTTTTCGGGGTCTTCCTTCAGGTATTCCAGAGGATTCACCCTGTTCAGACAGTCTTTGAGAATCTGGTCTGCAACCTGTTCCTTACTGGTATAGTGCATTCCCAACAGTTCTGCCACGGCACGCCAGAACCTGGCAATGGCAAGACTGATATTCATAAAGACATTCCAGTTACTGTCAGACATGGCAAGCGGTTTACCGTTCTTCAGATCGACTGAACTCATCAGACGCTCTTCACCACGCTGTCCACTATAGTGTGCCAGAGCCTCCTCGGCAATGTCATCATCGTTGTCAAGATGCTGGTACTCTGACTTTACCTGCTGCCACTGGGGCGTGTTACGCATCAGCTCAACGATATGATTCCACTCATTGGGTCGTGTCTGGCGTACCATCTCGGCCCACAAGTGGGTATATTCATGCAGCGGATGCTCGACGCTGACATAGCTGTCATCATAGTAAATGGTGTGGTCACTGGCCACAATGGCGTATGCGCCACCACCTTCTCTTAATATCCGGCGGTCACCGTCACCCAACGTAGAAAGGGCTTTTTCAAGTTCCCTGTCGGCAATGATGTTGATGCCAGACTCCTTCATGCGCTCTACGAGAAGCCTCATGACCCTATGCTCAGCAGAACCGAAGCCCGGGATGCGGATAGCGTCGCGGCAGAATGCGTAGCGCTCAATGGTCTGACGGGTCAGCCATTCGGGTTTCTTATCCTCATCGAAGGAATCCCACAGGGCAAGCATAACCTTCTGTTGATCGGCGAAGTTATGCGCCCATAGCTCACGCTCGCTGCCTGGGGTAGCTCCGTGGGCAAGGTAATAATTCATATCACTGCGTAACCTGTCAAGAAGCATGTAGCGGAAACGCTCGTCATGGTTTTCTACCAGATCCTTGATGGTAGCGTCAATGTCCTGATGTACATTACCCTTCAACGAGAAACGCACGGCAGGCTGTGCCTGCTCCTGCTCAGTCTCATTAAACTCGGGATGCTGCTCGGCAAGAAGCTGCCTCGGAGTGATGGGCTTATACATGAAGACGGTGGCACAGTCTGTAGGCAGACCAAAGGCAGGGTCTCTCACAAAGCCAGTAGAGTCAGGCTGGATCTCAAGCTGATAACCAGCATTTCTATCCATAAAGTCCTGGATATCCTGAATATCCTGTTCGTCCTCAATACCACTAAGATCACCATTGATGATGGCTCCAAGGGCGTATGTAGGCACTTCCTGTCTGTCATATACGACAACCATTTGGTCATCCTCGGCGTAGAAACTATTATGCAGTTTGTCAAGCACTTCCGTCTGAGACTCCTTGGGCAATTCAAAGAGGTTATAGCCAGTATTGTACTCAAAAACATCATAGATACTCTCGTAAACCGAGATGCTGTCCTTTTCAACGACAGCATACTGGAAAGTCTTTTCCATGACGTCAAGGCCGTCATCGAAATTCTTGACGTTGACGTCATTCTTCAGACCCACGGGACAGAAATTGATTCCAAGTTCTTTGGCCCTCTGGATGACATCCTCCATCTTGGCCTGACGCTCGGGGTCATCAGTATATTTCTTGTTTTTGTCATACAACTGAGTATGCACAAGGTTCCGAGAAGCTGCTTCGTGAACCTCGTAAAGTATCTGCTCCAGGGTTACAACCTCTAGATTGTCAACGATTTCCTGACCTGCCAGATGGTCATCGATGACTTCACCATTCTCCATGTGGAGCATGGTAATAACCAGCTCGCCATCCGTGGTGACGGAGGCAACGTCAATGACACCGGCGAGGGCGTCGTTGTCTAGTTCGCTGAAATCGACGGTCTTGGCCTTCTCTGGCGTAGCAGCATCAAGGCTGTCGTGAATTTGTTCGGCAAGGACGCGTTTGAAGAGGTCTTGGTAGTAACCGAACTCATGAAGATTATGATACACGTCGCGGCCACCCTCTACATAGTAGTCACGCAGGTTGTCTCTAGTGGTCAGGATGATGCCGTTGGCCTGGAACTTCTTACCGTCAGCATCTTCTAGTTCCAATGGGATGTTGAAGTACAGCTCGAAGTCTCCATCACCGAAGTCTTCGTAGAGATGACTACGTAGACGTTCCTCCCAATAACGGTCGGGGGCATTCTCCGAAGACACTGCCTGTTTCTTCGACTCGACAATACGGTCGGCGTTCAGCGCTACTACCCGATTGGCAAACTTCTCGGCGTCTTCCAGACGGGTGAAGTCACCCCAGTCGTGACCCTCGGTGATATGGGTGCTTCCGCCCATCTCCTCCGCCATCTCCTTCATCTCCTGATAGGAAACAGCATTGATGTTCCTGCCGAAATCGACATGGATATCACCAAAGATACCAGGCCACTCACCACCCATATGAATATGGTAAGGCTTTGCAGCCTCCTCTTCTGGCTTCAGCTTGGGAGCGTCACTGGCCTGGGCCTCGATACCACGGTTGTGGTTCAAGCGGGTTATAAACTCTGCGTAGCTTTCGGCAGTAGGATAGTCAGGGAAGACATGCTGACCAGTGGCAGCATTCTCCAAGACTCCCGGATGCCAAGCAAGGGCAAGTCTTCGTCTCTCGTCATCGTCAACATTCAACACCTCGGTATTGTCAAAGTTGACGGAATAGCCACTGCCATCATTGGCGGCGTGGATAGAATAAATCATTTTTGCCATATCTGTTTCTTTTTTTGTTTTGCTAACTTCATCCTGGAACAGGCTTTCGTTTTGGTTTTCGTTAACCATAGCCTTGTCGCGCTGCTTCTCGTAGTCTGCATTGCGCTCCAGGAATTCTGCGATAGTACCACTCTCAAACTCGGTGATAGTGTTGACATCAACACGGATGCCCTCAATGGTTAACGGCTCAATGCCGCTATCCACATCACCCTCAGCAAGGATGTGATACAGGGCATCCTCCCTGAAGTCACCCTTGTATTCCAACAGGACGTCGAGGTCACTGACCTCAGTGCTGTCGCCGTTGACACGGCTGCCGACAACCTTCATATCGACAATCTCGGCGTCAATGCCGGAGCCTTCCAAGACTTCATGGAAGTACAAACGGACAATATTCTTAACATCCTCCTCGCTGTAGCTTTCAAGACCCTTGATGTCGGTACTGCCGTCCATTGCTAAACGTGCGTTTTCTAAGGGTTCGTGGGCAAGCAGCCCCTCGACGTTGGCACTACGTTCAACGGTCATAATATCCCTGACCTTGACACCAAACTTGCCAAGCGACTTTTCTATGTCATTGGCGTCTGTCATCTTCAAGGAATTCATGATGTCGGCACTACCGTAGAAGAGACAATGTCGGACTCCCATCTGCTGGACGTAAGATGCCACAAGGGTAGCGTTCTCATGCTTGGCAATATCCTTGAGGTTCGTCCAAGGAAGAAAGATATTTCCAGTTATCTTGCCGTGAACGTCTAGGACAAGAAGACTGATCTTGTCATGGTCACCAAGACGGTGACTGCTGACAAAGGCAGCAATATCCCTCGGGGAATCCTTGAAGGCTTTCTCGGGATTCCAGTCTTTGGCAAAGACATTACGATTGAACTGGAACACCTTCACGGGTACGGCATTGACAGCACTGTCATCCTTCATGTCATACAGTGTGTGCTCGCCAGCGGAATATTCCAGATACTTGCCACTGGTGGTATTGATAATGATACCCTTCTGGGCTGCAGCACCAAACATCTCTTCAACGCGCTTCTGGATATCCAAGTCAGGACGAGAGACTTCAAGATTTCCCGAAGGATGATTATGGATAAACCAAACCTTCTCAGGCTTCAAGGCCTGATAAGCCACCAGGGCTTTCTCTAACGGCACCAACACTTCGCTATAGCTACCCATGGCAAGATGTATCACCATAGGACGACCATTCTTGACCATGACGATAAAGCTATTCTCGACGGCGGAATCTTCCAAGGACTTGAAGATGTAGGCAACATCCTCGGGGCTCTCGATGCGCTCGTTACCCATAAAGCAGAAAGCATTGCTCTCGGTATAGCGACGCTCGACATAGCAAGTCTCACCATCTTCAAGCGGACGAAGCTGCAGAGTGGATAGGTTAAGGCCCAAAGAAGAGTCAGCAAGGAGATCGTCAATGAAGTCTTTTGTAGCAGGCTCCTCGGGTTTGCCGGTACCAAGATAGGGAGCCAGTCTTTCATTCACCTCATCGATATACTTCTGATAGTCCTCTGCAATCTGGCGATTGTTCTCCCGCTCCTCATCAGTATATGCCTCATTATTGCTGAGTTCGACGTATTTATCACGCTCTTCTTCGGTTGTATGTAGCTCTGCAAGCTCATACTCGACATCAGAAATATACCCGTCAAGGGCATCGGCGTGAGCAAGCAGGCGAGTACGCTCCACAGAGACAAGACCGCCATTCCTCATTTGCTCAACGAGCTTAGCAGAGGCATCGTATGCCTGTTCCAAGGTGATGGGGTCTGAGTCAAGCATCGACTCATATGCGGACTTCTCATCCTTGTATTCACCATAATGACGTCTGTCATACTCGGCGACGAAGCGGTCACGATAGGCGGTTAACGAACTGCCGGGAATTCCTACCACGCCAGCGGTCAAAGGATCCAGCTTCTGGATATACTCCAACAGCTGTTCATCGATGGCATCCTCGGGAGTAATATTAACATCCAGCTGTTTCATCTCAGTCTTCTCCTCCTCGGTGAAGTCATCATCGCTGAAAAGCGAAAGCTGACGGGCACTGGTATAACAGGGGGCATAGTATTCTGCATGCTGCTCTACCCCACTCTCTGGGATTTCCGTCTGGACTGGCTTACTATCCAACGAGACAAGTTTCTGTACCTTTTCCTTGCCGACAACAACAACACGGTAACCCTCCTTGCTAAGACGGGCTGTGATGATAGAGAAGGATGCCGACCCGGCAACATCCCTACCGTTAGACGGAAGACGGAATATGTCTATCTTGGAATTCCCCATGGACTGATGAAGGAATACGCCACGATGGTCGATGTCATTCTCCTTCATCATGGAGGCATAACGTCCGACGAAGACATAATCTCCGCTCTCAGGATCCTCAAAGCCTGAGATGACCTGCTTCATCGGGTCTGTCGACATACCCCAGACCTCGGACATAAGACTTGTAGAGCCTAGGAAGGCCGTAACCATGTTGTCATACCTGCTGCCCTCGGGGGCAATACTCTGGACAACTGCTGTATTATTGCTTGAATTATGACCATCTGTAACCAGATGGAACATCATCTCGGGGTGTTCTTGACGGAATAGCTCCAACGGCTTTTTGAAAATGCCGGAAGCATTAAGGTGGTCCGGGAACGGCATCATCTCAAGACTGCCCTCTTCCAACATGAACTTGATACCGTTGATGATATCACGGTACAGGTCGCGACGGCTGCTTACCGTGGCATTGTCAATGCTGTCACGGTGATAGTCCATCTCGAGATGGTCTACGTCTCTATTATTTCGGAAAGTCTCTTTTAAAGAGCCATTTCTAAAAACGAAACCATATCCAATACTTTTATTATTTTTCCAACGGACAAAATTTACAGAAATAGCTGGATGATCAGAAACACGAAGACTTACTCTTTCTCCATTACGTAGGTTAAGAGGTTCTTCAGAATACCTGCTTACTTTGTCAATATCAAGGCGAAGACCTAACGATCCTGCAAGATAGTTAATAAACTGTTCACGAGAGAGGTCTTTTTCGTTAATTTCTCTTAATAATCCATTCAACTGATCATATATCTGAGAAATTTTACCTAAATTTGCACCATATAAAGCATCGCCGGCTGCTAAGGTTCCGGGTACGTCAGTATGTCTGGGCATGTCTGAGGAGGCATCTGCTTCCGATAATGACTGATAAACAGCCTCCGTTGCTTCTACATTAGGCTTAGAAGATGAATAGGTATTCACAGGTGCGATATTTGCATGTCTGCGAGGGCTTGAGGAAGTACTTTCCGATAACAGCTTGAAAACATCTCTCCAAGCCTTTTGTTGTGTCTCCTTCTCATCTTCAGAAAGCTCGTTTCTATCCTTAATGAAATGCTGACCGTTTTTAGCTCGCTTTTCATTAACAGCATCGATAAGTGAGAACGTAAGCTTCCCTCCTTCCTGATGCTCGCGCAAACCAACAACTGGAGTCATCTTATAGTCCAAAGGATTGACTCCAGAAAGGAGGTCTCTTAGAATCTGGTCGGCGACTTGCTCCTTGCTCTCATAATGAATATGCAGGAAATCTGCCACGGCATACCAAAACTTCTCCAAGGCAGCTGTCACCTTTTCTAGGATGCTGTCACTATTCTCCTCGCCATTGGCAAAGGACATGAGGTTCTCGTAACCGCGCTTGCCGCTGTACTGGGCAAGGGCTTCCTCGGCAATACTGTCATCAGTGACAAGATTCGGGTAATGGTTCATGACATAGTTCCACACCTCCGGGGTGTCCTTCATTATACCGACGATGTTCTTCCACTCGTCTGGGTTTTGCTGGCGCAGTACCTCGGCCCATAGGTGGGTATACTCATGAATAGGCGTTTCTGCAGTGGCTATTGTCGGGTCGATGTAGATGGTGTCATCCTTGACAAATCCGTAGGCTTGCTTGTCATGGTGACGCAGGAACATGGGCTGACCCTCCATGACGTCATGCTTCATCTGTTCCGTGATGGGCACGGTATGCATGGTGAGACCGCCACGGGTCAGTTCCTGCAAGGGAACCTGCTCGGTAATGGGACTGGTGGCGATAATATGCATCAGCTCATTAGCAACATCAGACTTCAAAACCCACTTAAAGCTCTCAGTCATATCCTCAGAGGCTTTCTGGTTCGCAGTCAAGATGCCATGAGAACCGTCAGGACGGCTCCAGATGCGCTGCTTACGGAACAAGTGCTCATCCCCCTCATACTCTGCATGCAGACGGCGCTGGGCAATGTCATACAGAATGAAGGCTTTGGTGAGCGAGTCACCATTGTTATACTTACAGATGCGCTGTTCCTCTTCCTGAATCTGCTTCGCCTCGGTGAAGGAACGCACAGCAGCCTTAAAGTCTTTAAAGCCAGCAAGTTTCAGGCACTTACCGATAGCAGCCAACTCTTCATCGGTGTACATCGTTTCAGGATGTTCCATGATGCGCTCGGTATCACCAGAGCCATAATGGAAGTCGTACTTGTCTGCGATAGCGGCATCAAGACCGCGCTCCTTGGCTATTCTTATATAATCTTCAACGGTATCCCAGGAATTATAGAACATCCTGCCTGGCTCGAACTTGTTGTCAATACCCAGACGCCCCTTGGCAAACTCATGAATGAGTCTCGATCCGACATCAAAGATATCAAAGCCCTGACGGGCGGCAAAGTCGTTACTGTTTTTTGCTTTAATCCATTGCTTGACAAGACGGCTGTCCATCGCTTTCCTAACGTCATCGCTGGTGATAGCGCCAGTAAATACGTCTGAAAGCGAGGAATCCTTCTGCACAAGACTACTCATGTCGTTAATCAAAGAAACAGTCTTGGTAATACCCAAAGGAACAACAGAAGCACGTTGCCCACGAATATTATTGCTGTCTGTACGGTACGTACCGACATTCATCAAAGACTTGACCTGATTGGCATCGAAAACAATGACATGGTCTGACTTTATCTTTCCGTCTGTGACATTCTTCAGAATCAGACCGTCGTAACCATCCTTCTGGGCCTTCTTGGCCTCTAAATAAGAGAAGTTGGTCTTCCGATCTTTATTAATGGACTTGTCGGCATTGTCACCAACCCCGTTGCCAAACCAGTCATAGCCATCCATGTCAATAATCTTGGGGTTACGAACATTTAGAAAGACGGGCATGGCATAGCCGTCTTTCTTGTATTCCCCGTTCTCATCGGTGACAAGATGACCATCCTTATCATACATTGGCCAACGACCAGCATACCGCTTGGCTAGTTCATCGCTGCTTGTAAACATTGCCATACCGGCAGACTTTGATAAATCAAACTCGTCAAAATCAACATTGGTTCCATGGTAAAATACCATCGGGAAGCCATCTTCTGTTAATATTTGTGAATTGTTAAGAAGTTTTTCACCTGGACGATGTGATTTCTCAACATCTTTTAGTAACTTTGCAGCAGAAATAGAATTGACTGAGTTGGTGGAGGTGTTTGCAACTATTTTGCCCCTTATTTCTTGCAAAGCAAGACGCTTCTCAATCAGTTCTATTTCTTGTATTTCAAAAGAATATTGCTGATTTGAAGTCTTTTTATTGTTTATTTTAATTTTTTTTACTGTGGTTTTTGTTCTGTATTCATTACCGTCAATATTAACCGCTCCATAATAACGCTGTATTTCCAAAATATTGGGATCATCATTCCTGTCTTTATGTACTTCAGCAAGAATGCTATCTCGAATAATTTCATCAAGTTTACCTAACGCTTTTAAATGTAAAAATCTGTCAACAGCGGACTGTTCAACAGCCTTATTACTTATTGACTTAAAGATTCCCTTAGTAGATAACTGTATTAAATTGCCGCTATCTAAATTAATATAGGATTTCCAACGTTTGTTGCCATTAATTTTTTCCTTGAAATGCTTTTTGGCATATTCAAGAAATACAGAATTGTTTTTAAACGACAGGCCTTCTGTGGAAACGATAATTACTTCTTTCAAAGGAAGCTCCCAATCACCAAACCAATGTTTGAACTCATCAGAAAAGATTCCAGAACGAGGTATATTATTCTCCTGTCGAAGCACACGCTCTGCCTCATTAACATCGGTGACAACACGGATGCCGGCATCACGCATGCGACCGATGAGGGCATCACGGAGCATGGCGTCAGTGGGCTGAACCTGGCGGCTGCCGTCCTCACCGATAACCTGCATGCAGACCTCTGCCAGACGGTCACGGTGGATATCCTCAATAATACGCGGAATCCTGCCTAGGTAGGAATTCCTCAGCTCAAAGCGCTCGGAGAGCGGAATGAGCTGGCCGTTCTTGTCATAAACCACAGGAGCCAGACTCTTCAGGCTGGCTACATGACGCTCTTGAGAAACGGCACTGGCCAGGGAAAGGACTACACCCTTACCCAAAGCCTTTACACAAGCTTCGGCGGTATTGCCGCTATGTACGACATTGTCAATGACAACGGGCATGTAGCCTACTGGCAACTCACCTTCCTTACGGATGCCAAGCTTATCTGCAGGGATTGGCTTGCCGGTGACTTTCTTCACGTCATACTGGCGCTCGCGAGGCTCACTCTTCAGAATGTCAGCAATAGGCGCACCAGTACGCTCCTTGATGGCTAATGACAGGTCAAACATCGTAGTAGCCTTGCCTTCGTGGCTGGGCGCAGGAACAAGAATGCTTCCCTGAGGAACTAACGGAGCCATCAGGTCGGCTGCCTCCTGAATAGCATCCATGTCACCATCCTTGGCATCCCTCGCAAGCCTATCAAGCTTGCCACGATAGCGGTCAACGGCCATAAACGGGGTAATACCATTGCCCACATTCTCGTTCAGGGCCTCCCAGAAAAACTTACGGACTTTATCAACGTCACCTGCAGCAACGGCATCGGCATACGCCTTGTCGCGCTCTTTGAGCCACTGTTCAACCTTCTTGACGGGGTTGACCTTCTGGGCAAAATCCTTCAGGATCTGGTCGGCAAGGTCTTCCTTGCTGGTATAATTGATATTCAGAGAATCACCGACGTGCTTCCAGAAATCCTGAATGGCCTTGGTAATATTCTGGTAAATATTACCCCAACGGCTTGCGTAGATGTCATCCATAGGTGTCATGCGCCGCAGCTCATCCATGAGCTTCTCGGCACCATTCTTACCGCTATAATGGGCGATGGCTTCCTCTGCGAGGTCGTTATCATCCGTCAGTTCGGGATAGGAATCCTTCACGAACTGCCAGGTATCGCCGTCTTTCTTGATAAGATTAACAACGGACTGCCAGTTATCGGGATTGATACGGCGCAGGGCCTCACACCACAGGTGGGCATATTCATGCAGAGGCAGCTCGGCATCGACTTTACGAATGTCAAGGTGTAACTCTCCCTTATAGGTAAAGCCATAACTCTCACCAATCGCGGTCTTCATGTGACGTACCTTACCGATTTCGGAATGGTCGCCCTCGGCGGTTTTTAAGACACGGCGGTTTTCCCTGTTATCGGTATGAACTGTAATACCCATCGACTGAAGATGGTCAACCAAGGCACCACCAGCTTCACGGTCGGCTGGACTGAGACGACGAGACGCCATAGGAATTTGTTTGTTATCAGGGATATTTAATTTGAATTCGGCAAACTTTTCAGATAAATCATTGGAATTACGAAGTTTTTTACTTGCGTCGCTCACTTTCTTTTTGTACTCATTTGTATTTCTATCAACTGCCATCATGCGAAGCGATCCATCCGACTGCATGAGCACACGCTCTGCTTCCTGGACGTCAGTAACGACACGGATGCCGGCATGTTGCATGCGCTCGATGAGGGTGTCACGGAGCAAAGCGTCCTTGGAAGAACCCTTACGGACATCATTCATGTCATCAATGACCATCATACGGACACCTTCATTGGGCTGTATAAGCTCTGTGATGCCACGCTTGGCAAGCTTCTTGTTTTGTTTCGGATTCTCCAGCTGGTCGCAGATGGCGACACGCAGACCGGCACGGATCAATCTGGGAAGATAGGTATCAAGGGCGTGATGCGGGAATCCCGCCATAGCACCCTTGTAGGTGTTAAAGTCTGCACCGGCATTATTCCATGTCAAGGTAATACCCAACTTATCAGCAGCCGTCTTGGCATCCTTCTCGTAAGCTTCATAGAAGTCACCGCATCTGAAGAGCAACAAGGCATCGGGATGTTTCTCTTTCAAATCGTGGTAAGACTTCATAAAGGCAGACTCCCTTGGTTCCATACTTATGAAATGATCCTCAGAAGGCAGGCCGCCTGTTGTCTGTGCTTTTGCTTGGGTTTGAACTACGTTATCGTTGTCATTTTGGCTTTCCTTCGCATAACCCACGATATACTCACGGGCAGCTGCAAGGACTTCTTCACGAACCTTGCTCCAGCCGGAATCGATACCATTGGGATCAACAAGGAAATGCTCGTCAAGGAAGGCTTCGACTTCCTGATCGATATACTCTTCCGAGAACTGCCCCTTCTTATTAAGGACTATCTCGATGAAGGCTGGATTATCTTTCAGGGCATTCCTCAGAATGTCTTCATCGATACCATTATCCGAAAGATCAGGATAGGTATCCTCGAAGGAAGGAGCAATCCTATAGACCTTCTGGTCTACCGTCACATCTGCCTTGTCACACAACATGTCATAGACAATCAAGAGAGTACGTTGCTCATCATATTCAAACTGATAGTCCTTGTACAAGGGCTTGTCAGCAAAGAAGGCAAGGCTGTCAGAAAGAATGTCACAGTCCTGCTTTGTGAACTTCTCACGCTGTGCAGGCGTGAAGAGGTATTCAACACTACCCCTGCTGAGAATAGCAAGAACGGGATCTTTCAGACTGTCAGACATTTTATTATCCCACTTGTCAACATACTGCTTGACAAGATAGGCGGGATAACCGGTGTGCCAGTCAAGACCAAGGTTGGCAAGCTCCTTGCGAGCATCATAATGGGTTTCCCAGTCATCAGAACGCGAATTGGCCATCAGGGCGTCAAGTTCATCCTGGGTCTTACCGGTAATGCCAACACCCTCTGGGATGGAGGACTGGACGTACTTCAGGCCGTCATCGGCCATCGTTAATTCAATGTCATGACCTTCCTTGTGATGGTTGCCGGTGGCTCCCAGCACCATGACGACGGGAGTTTTCTCGAAAGCTTCCAAGGCAGCCCAGGCGGTATGACCCGTATCAATAACATTATCTATAATAAGAGCTGTCTTTCCCTCGGGTACGGGAGAATAGTCACTCTCGCTGAAGAAAAGCTCTGGCAACTGTTCACCGGGATGCTCTTTCTTGAAGTCATAGAGGCTCTGATGCTCGGCACCATCCAAGGCATCAACGAAATCAAGACCCGTCTTCTCTGCTATACGGTTGCAGAGACGCGACGTATAACCGCCGTAGCCTTGTGTTGTGGGCATGGCGACAAGAACGTAATTCGTCTTGTCGGGCATGGCATCGATGGCTTTTGCAAAGGAATCAGCTGCAATAATCAGAGCGACGGCGGCACGTTCCTTGACACCATGGGCAAGATCCCTGATATCCTGATAAACAGCAAGGGCATAAACAGTCAGCCTGCGACTGCCGTCACCCTCCAAGGGCTGGCCGAAACGATCCAGACCCAGCTCGCGAAGCCGCTGGTAGGCAGGTAGGCAGCATTCATCGTGGACATTTTTGACAGCGGCTTTCAGCCACTCGACATCCTTGCGGTGCTCGGCATTGAGACGCGAGATTTCCTTGATGGCCTCGGTGGCGCCGAATTCATGGCGGAAGCTGCCTTCGCAGCGACCATTATAAACATGGAAGTCACCATGCAGCGTATCTTCAAGCTTGCTGCGGTCGTCACGGCTGACATAGGGGAAGTCCTTAATAAGGTAACTGAGCTTCCAAGGCTCACGACCCCAGCTTTTCTGCTCTATCTGATAAGGCAATTCCTCGGGCTTCGCCACACTACCCTGCTGGGATTGTGTAGTAACATCAAGGTCGTTATTGATCTTCCTGTCAAGCTCCTGCATCTGCTTCTTCATCTCCTGAAGCTCATCGGCCTTTGGCCAAGGCTTAGCAATAAGTTCCTCCAGACTGGCAATCTGGCGGCCGTAGTCAATCATACGCCGCTGATAGTCTTCAATATAAGAGGGAATCTTCGAGATGGCACGGGGAATGAAAAGAGCGGCCTCATGCTTGTCGCGGAGGTTGACATTAGCTTCTTTCCACGTATATTTCAGCTGTTCTCCCTTGACGAAGAACTTATTGCCGACGTAAGCGTTGACACCGGATTTCTCGTTATACTGGTGGACGGATTCCATAGTAATCCATGCCTTGACGGGATTACGGTCAATAGATCCTATCATGACTTCACCATCAACCTCGACACGGGCAAGGCCCTGAAGGTAGCTGCCAAGTGCGTCACCCTTCAGGATGACATATTCTGCACCGTTGACGTTTTTCTGCAAACCATAGCTGGTGGCAATATCGTCAATGGTACGGTGGTTCGTGAACTCAAACTGCGAGACATACATTATGTCCTGACCGTCACCGTCGGTCTGTAGCCGCTTGACAGTATCCTGGACTTCGCCGTACTCTTCATCGTTGGGGTCGAAGAACTGCTTCTCGAAACCCAAGATGGTTTCTATATCCTTATAGAAATGACCAAGATTACGCTCGGTCTTTTCTAAGTCCTGTCTAAGGAAAAATAAACGGGATTCCTGATTGAAACGCTCGGTATTAAACGCCTTACGCAAAGACTCCAGTCCAAGGATCTTCTTTTCCAGCTTGGCACGCTCCAACAGGTCGGTATTGCCGCTGGTAATAGCGACATACTCGGCGAAGGGCATGCCGTTCTCCTCGTCATCACCGCCCTGGTCAAACTCACGCTTGCCAAGGCTGCCGGTCTTCAGCTGACGGATAAAGTCAGACTTCGCCTGCAGCAGATAGAAGTTATAGCTATCAAGGCTGCGCTCCACGGCATAGACCAGGACATCAACCTGATTATTTGCATGGTCGCGGGCAACGATATTACCCTTACGGACAGCACGGCCGTTACGCTGCTCCATATCAGAGGGACGCCAGGGCAAGTCGAGGTGATGAATAGCAACAGCACGCTGCTGGGCATTCACGCCAGTACCTAACGTGGTTGTGGAGCCCATCAGAACACGTATTTCGCCCCTATTCATCTTGGCAATGACATCGGCACGTTTCTTCTCGGTACCGGCATCCTGCATGAAATAGATTTCCTTCTCGGGAATGTCGTACTTGTTGACAAGACGGTCTTTCAATTCCTGATAGGCATTCCACTCACCTTTCTTGGGAGTACTCAAATCGCAAAAAACGAATTGGGTACCCCGCTGAGCGGCATATCTATTATAATAGTCTGCAATATTCTTAGCTGCAATACCGATTTTGGTTTCGTCACCCTCGTGGTAGTCCGGGTTGACTAATTTCGGAGAGAGGCTGGCTTTCTTGCCAAGACCTGTGACAAGCAGCATCTTTGCTTTCTGCTCATTGTCACTAAGTTCATTACGGAAAATCAACTCTGGAGAACCGCCGCTGGCGAACTCCAGCAAGCGCTTAGAAAAGTCCTGGTGGTCTGCCGTGGGCTGGATATTCACCAGACTGACATTCATACGGGGACGGTCCAAACCGACATCGGCAGCAGTCTTATAATCGGTGACCTCATTATAGAAAGCTGAAATCTCAGGAACCTTGATAAACTTCCTGTATCGCTCATTCATCACAATCTGACCGGCAACATTGATCTCATAGTCACGAGACTTACGAGCAAAAACGGCAGCCCAGGCATCAAAGCTATGGATGTCCTGAGCGTCCAAAGCCTTGGGTCGGAGGTACTTAAACAAAAGGTACAGCTCCGTGAGGCTGTTACTGATGGTGGTACCAGACAGGAAGGTAGCACCGAGGTCGCGACCAGTACGCTCTTGGATTGTTCTGATGGCATACTGCAAATTCCTGGCTCGCTGGCTACCAGTGGGATCACCCAAACCAGCGACGCGGTTATTCCTGGTCGTGAAGGGCAGGTTCTTGAACTGCTGCGACTCATCGACGAAGATATGGTCAATACCCATCGTCATGAAGTCAACGACATCATCAGCTCTCTGAGACAGGGTATAGTTCAAATCATTAAGCTTGGCCTTCAGGTTCTCCTTACGTTTCTCAAGACCGGTCATCATACGTTTGTTATTATACGTATTATTCTGCTTGTTATAAACATCAAGGGCTTCTTCAAGGGCTTCAAGTTCCTCTTCCATGACCTTCAACATGATTTCCTCGCTTTGGGGAATCCTCGTAAACTGGTCATGTGACATGATGATACAGTCGTAGTCATTGTTCTTCATGCGATTGAAGAAGGATTCCCTGTCCTTGAATTCCTTGGACTCCGTAGGAGCATACAGGATGCGGTCATTCGGATATGCCGCCTGATAGGTGGCGGCAATCTCGTTGACATTAGCCTTCATACCAATGATGATGGGCTTATGGCATAAACCAAGACGCTTCATCTCATGGGCAGCAAGACACATGATAAGGGTCTTTCCGGTGCCAACCTCATGGTCGCAGATACCGCCACCGTTCTGAAGGAGCATCCAGACGGCATCCTTCTGGCTGCCATAGATATCATCAATGCCCTTCATGGCTTTCAGGGCTTTCAGGTCAAGGTCGGGGAATGTCTGGTGACTGCCGTCGTACTTCGCACGGACGAAACAGTTGAACTTTCTGTTATAACGATCTGTCATCTCCTGTTTCCACTCAGGTGTCTGACGGGCAATCCAGTCAGCGAAACCATCGCGAATCTGGTCAATCTTATCTGCAGCAAGGCGCATCTTGTCATGGTCCATTCCCATAATAGGGTCACCATTATCCTTATAGCCGATAACCTTGTTGATGACAGGTGTAGTGTCGTACAGGGCATGGCGCAGGAGGTCGATACCGTCGTAATCCTTGGTCTCGCCATGCACGGCATATTCGTCACGAAGCTTGCTGCTGAGACCACTATGGTCGATGACAAACTCATCGAGGTTAGCGGCATAGCTAATGCGAATGTCATGCTCGAAAAACTCCGAAGCAAAAGAAGAGAAAGTTTGGACTGGCATCCAGCGCTCACCAAAGTTAAAGTCCAACTCATCGTAGGTGAGCGGACGGGGCATGACACCCTTCAAGGCTTCAAGGCTTTCCTGAAGACGTTCCATAACAGGACTGGTGAAGTCTTCATCCTTGTTAGCAACATCAGCACGCAGCTTCTCGTAGTCAAGAGATTTCTCTATCTGGTCTATCTTCTGATAGATATTACCTGAAAGGAACTTCTCTGCCGTCTCGTAGGGTAACGGTGGACGGCTGTCATCATCAGTGACTTGGTGACTGACGTCGGCATATGGATTATAGTATATCTTGCCCTGCAGGTCTTTCACAAGGTCATCGACATTTTTGTCAGAAACCTCGCTCATATAATAGAGATCAACACCGCCAGAGCGGATCAGCGAAGCGATAAGGGCTTCTTCGGCAGTATCGACATGCTCGATCTCACCGACCTGAAAGGCAACGGGCTTCTCAAAGATATCACTCTTCACGAACTTGCCATCATGAGTATTTTCTATACACAGCATGTCACGTCCCAAGGCATCAAGGATGATGACCTTGACGTTACGGCGATCGTTCAGGGCGCCATAGCGCACGAAGAACCTGTCATAACGCTTGTTCAGGACGGCACGTAATTCGTCCTGTACTTCATGGGTAGCGGCTTCTTCGTCATATAGCTTCTGGTAGGCATCCCTGACAAGAACGTACTGTTTCAGGACATCAACAGTATAGGCGTCGCTATCCAGCGGCGTGAAGGTGCTTTGATACCTCGTGTCACTAAGCATACCGACCTGGTCATTATCAATAACGATGATACCGTCACGGTAATGCTTCAACATCTCACCGGCAAAAGGACGCGGTTCCTTACTGATACGCTGCTCCTCCTGGGCGTCCCACATAGAGAAGAGGTCAAGCTGCACAGCCTTACTGCCAGCATCAGCAGAAGCGTCTTTCTCTCCCTTGCCACGCGAAGCACCAGTCTGCGGCTTCGCCCTTTCATTTCCTTCATTTCTCATTTGGGCCATGCCCACATTGTACAATTCCTTATTGAATTCATACTGCATGAAGCCGTCAAGGCGCTGACGTAGGGCAACACCAAGGTCTTCGATGCGGCCGTTCCACTTGCTGCCAAAGCCAAGTCTGCCATACTGGTTCTTGTCCATGACAACCTCACCAAGGCAGGCGCTTTCACCCAGCCAAAGGAATTCGGACAGAAAGATATAGGCATTGGGATTGGCCTCGCGGTATTGCTGAACATCTTTCTCGTCATCAAAGAGTTCATGGAGGTCATTCTGGCCACGGGCCTCGAAGTCGAGGATGTTATCAATGAAAGCCCGTTCCTCGGGATTTAGGTCTATATCCTGAGGCTGCTTATTGCTGTCCTTCTGAAGAATGACAAGGTCGCTGCCGACCTGGGTACCAGCCTCGTCAGCGAAGAGGTTGTTGGGGAAACGTACAACACCAACCAAACGAGAGCGCTCCATCATGGCGCGACGGATCTCCTTGTTACGCGGAGCGTCCAAGACACCCTGCGAGGTAATGAAGGCAATGATACCGCCCTCACGGACATTATCGATGGTCTTCAGAAAGAAATAATTATGGATAGCCTTCGATGCCTGACGGTTAGCGTCACTGCCGCTATTGGAATAGACAGGGTCGAAGACGGCGAAATCGCCAAAGGGAATGTTGCTAGAAGCAACGTCAAAGTGGTTACGATACTTTTCTGAGATAGTCTCATAACCGTCAACATGGATATCGTCATCTGGATATAAGGCTTTCAGAATCTTACCAGTGAGAAGGTCTTTTTCAAAGGCGGTAATCTTCAAAGACCCTGAAATTTTTACGTGATCCTTAAAGGATTGCACGAAGCTTCCACGACCTGAAGACGGGTCGAGGAAGGTATGGACTTCCACACCGGCAGCTTGCAGGGCGCCGCTGATAGCGTCGATGACGGGCTGGGGTGTGTAAAACGCAGACAGCACGCTACTGCGGATGCTGCGAATATAGACCTGATATTCGTCAGTAAGCACACTACTCCTACGGATCTCGGAGAACAGCTCGCGTGTCAGCTCGAAGTAGGGACGGTCGCTCTCTGGCCATTGCTCCTTGTCCTCATCGCTTTCACAGGGGTTCAAGACGAACTTCAAGCCACCGAAGCCACTATACTTGCGTAACACATCCTGCTCAGCAGCAGTGGCACGACGATTTTCTCTTTCTAACTCAAAAACCAAACGAATAGCATTGATATTATCCGTCAAATGTTGACGCTTATTGTATCCCATACCTTATTATATATATTAGAGGAAACCTTCATAAAGGAACTGATAACACCACACCACCATAACCGGGAGGCTGATACGTCATTCCTTCATTACGGTTCAAATTTCAAATTCGTCATTCAACATTCATCATTGGCATCAGCCAACAACTCATCATTCTTCATTCAAAACTCCAAATTAAAAGGACTCCCGAGGGAGGACAAGCCTCCCTCGGGAATCCAGACAGCCTATCGGCTAAGACCCTTTGCCTGCTCCTGAGACTCGGCACGGGAGGCCTCGTTCTTCTCAGCAACAGCGGGATGAAGGATGCCCTCGACACGGTCACGACCGGTCTCATTGTGCATCAGAGCCTGCTCAAAGGTGATGTTGCCAGTCTTCAGAGCCAGCGTCTCCTCCTTAGAGAGGAGCACTCCGCTAAGCTCCACGCCATTAATACGACCGTTCAACCATGCCTGATCGGGCTTACTGGAATTGGTCCAACGCGCTCCTTCGAGCTTGATACCCTCTGGAAGCTTGCACTTCTCCCAGTCAACAGCCTTGATATCCTTCATGACAGCAGCACGCTCGATACGAGACATGAAGCTCTTGGCAATGTCTGCAAGAGTGACCGGCTTGCCGGGAAGCTTGACGCCATCCTCTTCGCGGATGTAACGGCGATTCTGGATAAGGGCAGACTCGACATCGTTCAGCTGACCGAAACGACGGGACTCCTTGTTACCCTTCTCACCGACACCCATCTCGAAGACCTTGACGGGATTACCCTTGCTGTTCGTGACGACATTACCCTCACGATCCTTCTTGTCAACGAGTTCAAGGGTGACATAGTCAAACTTCTGACCCTTGTGCTCGAAGGGTGTGATGTGCATCTTGCCATCCTCACCCTGGGTAGGATTCAGATGGTAGGACTTATCATCCAGGAACATCGGATAAGCCTCGCGGACAACATACTCCTTGGCGGCCTTCGGGTCGGTGACATGCAGACGCTGGAATTCAGCGGACTGCTCGGGAGTGAGAGGAATCTTGGGAAGATCTCTCATGTTGTCACGAACCTTCTGGCCTTCCTGGGGATTCTCAATCTTACGACCGTACTGTCCAGAGACATAAGGCGCACCAGCGGCGTCCATCTTAACCTTGATACTGTCGATGGTACGACCTTCGGTGGTCTTCATAGAGAAGCGCTCACCCTTGTCGGGACCATCCTTACCCTGCCCGGAGGCAGAAACACTCGCCTGCTCTTCAGCAGAATTCTCGTGCTGATCGGCAGCACCCTCAGCGACCTGCTGGGGACCCTCATCGGGATTTTCCTTTTTCTTTGTCATAATGCGAAACTATTAAAAATGGAACAAAAGGATTTCTGACAGGCACACGTCGCCCGTCATTGGGTACAAAGGAACTTCGTTCCTCTGCCAAACAAGAATTTGGAACACGAAATCTCTTATATTAACACTTACAAGACCCGAAAAGTCTTGTAAGCATTTCTACAAGAGTTTTCAAGGCAAAAAGAGATTGATTATATGCCATGAAGAGAGAAAACAATAGGTTCAAATACCAGAGTGATAGACACAAAAAAATGACGATGCTCCAATGGAAGCCATCGCCATATACACAAGACCCACAAAGAGGGGAACGTAAAGCTCAAAAAAAATACTGAGCGTCCAGCTGCTTCATGAATTTCTATAGTTGGTCTTTTACGCCTTCTAGGCACATAAGAACCTAAGCCTTGCGGTCGCTGCCGTCACGGTTAGACAGGAAAATCTTCTTGGCAGCTGCCAGTTTGAAACCACGTACCTTGACCAGGTCATATATTATTCTGATCTTCTCGATATCACTCTCACGATACATACGGATTTTGGAAGCCCTGCTATTCCTGGGCTTCAAAAAAGAGAACTCCTGCTCCCAGTAACGCAGCGTACTCTCATTCACGCCGAACATCTCGGCAACCTCGCGAATGGAGTAATATAATTTCAAGTTCCTGTCTGACTTCAGTGCCATTTTTACGTCTATTGCCCTGCAAAGGTACGAATAAACGAGTAAAGAACAAAAGAAAATTCATATTCTTTTGTTCTTTCGAGCGGAAGTGCCTTCGATATTTATATCAAAGGTACGATTAAGTGAGGGAAATGCAAAGGAAAATACATTTTTCTTTGCATTTCAGAACGATAGTAGCTTCTCGGCATAGCCGAAAAGGTACGAATAAACGAGCGAAAAGCCAAATATATTTGAGCTTTTCCGAGCGGAAGTGCCTTCGATATTTATATCAAAGGTACGAATAAACGAGTAAAGAACAAAAGAAAAATCATATTCTTTTTTCTTTCGAGTGGAAGTACCTTCGATACTTGTATCAAAGGTACGAATAAGTGAGCGAAAAGCCAAATATATTTGAGCTTTTCCGAGTAGTAGTAAATTCTCGTGTAGCGAAAAGGTTCTCTGACCTGAAAGTACAAAGTGTGGCTTCGTAATCGAATAACCAAGTAAAAAACTAAAAAACATCCAATAATTTTGAAACATTTGTAAAATAACAATGAGACGTGGAAATCTTTTGGTATAATGGGATATAATGGAAAATGAAACTGATGTTTGCCGTAATGTCATTTCTCACCTTTGGAGATCCCCTGGATTCTATTCGTTTCCAGATAATCATCAATGCATAATGTATTGAACCTTTGAGGACATTGTATGATAAACAGGGAATAAAATGCGAATATTCGGTTGATAATTTTATGACTTACCCTAATCTGCTTGTGTAAAAAAAACACCATTTCGTCTATATTTGTTGTCGGTTGAACAATAATATTGATGAGAATATGAAGTAAAAATGTTGTTGGCAAAAGAGCTATGAGGGTTTTCCCTACCCTACCCGACTTCCTTTACGAGCATTATGTCACATGCGGCCACACAACGACGGACATGGGGTGTGTTCTGCGCTCCCTTCTTTGCTCTCTGGCTACAAGGGCTATGTTTTTTGGGTAAACGCCAGGACAGATTTTTCGGCCAAACTATAATAAGTGATGTAGGAAATGCTGTAAGCTCAGATCCCAGATACCACATCCCACAGCAGCATCCACCACAGTCCTAATTTGACTTTGTCGAGTTCTGTCACTATTCGGCAAAGCTCAAACAAGTTTGGCTTTGCTCTCGCTGCTCCATCACTTCATTCTGGATTCGCCAAATGGTATCGAAATCGGTCATAGTATTCATTTTATAAATCCCAGCTCACATCAAACGCCCTGTCATAATCATGTCACCACCCAAGCATGAATTACCTTGTTTTAACAGACCTCTTTATGTCATGCCGTCTTTTCCCTTTCAGCTCTAACCAACTCCAAATAGCGCGACACCCACTTCTCGCCTGTTTTAATCATCTCTTTTAATATTACGCCGTCCATAGGTTTTTGGGCCTCAACAATCTTTATTGCCTGAAGCCGTTGGATGAAGGTGTCGTAGTCAATATTCATACACATATACCGTGGGATCAGTTGTGCTACCTCGGAATAATACTCGTGTTCAATTCCTGCAAACGGAATATCACGATATTCTTCATATAGCTCCTTAAATAACTTGTCCGCAATATCTGGTATGAACAGTTTGCTTTCAAGGATTTTGAGCATTTTCTTATAATGCTCGTAGTAGATAATGCATACATCAGTACTGCTTTGCTTGGTTGCATAGAGATCAGACAGCGTGATGTCAGTTCCGAGAATCGGGTTTAGAACAAGTAATTTCTCTTCAAGTTCTTCAAGAGTAGGTTCAGCCACGGACACATCAGCACAACTTCTCATCGTTTGATATGCGTGATAGGCTTCAGCCAGATTGCAGGCCAACTCAATCCAATACGTTCGTCTGATATGACGATCGGAGAGTCCTTCTCTTATTTGGATATTACGCAGAGTTCGTTCTGTTATATATTTGGTCATGTTATTTTGTCGATTGAGTTTCTTCATAAAGTTCATTCAATGATAGCGCAAAATTACTGATAATATGATAAAAATGATTATCATCGCGGAATCATTTAAGAGATTTTATAAAAAGTGGAAAGTTGTTTGGTGATATGGAAATAATTTAGTATTTTTGTCGCCATAATAACTAAAACAATAACAACGCTATGAAGAAACAACTACTATTACTCGTTATGCTGCTGCTGCCAATGCTGGCCGATGCAGACGCCCAAATCGTCATCAAGCAGAAAGGTGGCAACGAGACCGTTCTGAAACTATCGACCAACCCCGTCATTACATTCGAGGGTGAAAATATGGTCGTTGCGTGTGACGTCATCCAGATTTCCATCCCTTTGGGCGACATAGACGACTATGTGGTTAGTGACGGCACGACGGCCATTGAGCCAGTTACTACGCAACCGCGATTCACGCGTGGGCACGTCATCTTCAGCGGTGTGGCCGCAGGTTCTCCCGTCTATATCCACACCCTCGACGGAAAGGTGGTCGGCAAACAAGCAGCCGATGCTTCCGGCAAGGCCGACGTTAGTTTGGAGAACCTGCCCAAGGGTGCCTATATCATCAACTCACAAAACAACAGTATCAAGGTCATTAATAAATAAGAAAGGAAAGGAACTATGAAAAGAACAATAGCTTTTATCGCATTTATCGCTTTGTGCCAAACGTTAGCCTTTGGCCAGAAGAAATACGAGATGGTAGTAGAGACCACCGACGGTAATAGTATCACCTCCCCAACAGAAGACATCAAACGCGTCTATTTCCGTGTGAGTAGTGTGAACTATATTGCATGTCCTGACAACAACCACCCTCACCTGATTGACCTCGGTCTGCCCTCTGGCACGAAGTGGGCGTGCTGCAATGTTGGGGCATCAAAGCCAGAGGACTATGGCAACTACTATGCCTGGGGAGAGACTCAGACAAAGGATGAGTACAACAGAATTACTTATATCCACTATGACGGTTCTTCAAGCACATTCCAGGATATCGGCTCAGACATTGCTGGTACCCAGTACGATGCCGCGACTTCCAATTGGGGTGCTTCTTGGCGGCTGCCGTCTAGACAACAATGTAAAGAGCTTATAGACAACTGCACTTCCGAGCAGACTACTCAGAACGGCATTGATGGCCGTACCTTCACAGGTCCGAATGGTGGCACCATATTCCTCCCCGCTGGGGGACACCGCTGGAATAACGGGGTGAACGATGCTCGCTCGTACGGCTACTACTGGTCATCGACGCTCTACGAGTCGTTCATAAACTACGCCTGGTACCTCGTCTTCAATACGGGAGGAGTGCTCATGGACAGATACGACAGCCGCGCCGACGGTTTCTCCGTCCGCCCGGTGCAATAAAACTAACAATATACACAATGTTTAAAGATATGAAAAAAAATATACTACCGCTTTTAACAATGGTCATGATTATGTCCATGCCAATGCAAATGAGAGCAGAAGACATTCTCATCAACGAAACAACCTTCCCTGATATTAACTTCCGTGCCTGGCTAAAGTCTCAGTCCTTCGGCCAAGATGATGTACTGACAGAATCGGAGATTGCTGGCATAACATCTATTGAAGCCATGAATTGGGGCATATCAAATCTAAAAGGCATCGAGTTTTTTTCAGCCTTGACGAAACTCGATTGTAGAATTAACCAACTGACCTCACTTGACATATCGAAGAATAAGGCATTGACAGTGCTTATGTGCAGCAGAAACCAAGTGACCTCGCTTGACGTGTCGAAGAATACAGCATTGACAATGCTTTCTTGTGACGGAAATCAACTAACTTCGCTTGATGTATCAAAGAATACGGCATTAACCAGGCTTTATTGCGGCAACAACCAACTGGCATCGCTTGACGTGTTAAAGAATACTTCTTTGACGGAACTTCAATGTGAAGGCAATCAGTTGTTATCGCTTGACGTGTCGAAGAATACTGCTTTGACATATCTTCATTGTGAATACAACCAGTTGTCATCGCTTGACGTATCGAAGAATACGGCTTTGACAGAACTTCATTGTGAAGACAATCAGCTGTCATCGCTTGACGTGTCGAAGAATAAGTCATTGTATAGATTAGAGTGCAACAACAACCAACTAACCTCGCTTGACGTTTCGAAGAACACAGCATTGTATTACTTCGCTTGCCAAATGAACCAGATAAAAGAAACAGAAATGGGATATTTGGTGGAGAGTCTCCATTCTACAGAAGGTTACAGTAAAATATGCGTGAAGAATATAGTGGAAGCTAACGAACAAAACATCATTACAACCACTCAAATAGCAGCAGCCAAGGCAAAAGGTTGGGAGGTATATGCAGATACTGACTATGGCTGGATTGATTACAACGGTGAGGCTACGGGGACGGGCGTTGCTATTAACTCAACGAACTTCCCTGACGAGAACTTCCGCAGCTGGTTGTTTGCCCAAGGCTTCGGGCAGGACGGGGTGCTGACAGAAGAAGAAACTGCCGGTGTAACATTTATAGATTTCTATGGTTGGGGTATAGCAGATCTAAAAGGCATTGAGTATTTTACCGCATTGACGTCTCTTTGGTGTGACGACGGTCAACTGACATCACTTGATATTTCTAAGAATACAGCATTGACGGAGCTTCGTTGTATGGGCCAGCTGACATCGCTTGATGTGTCACATAATATAGCATTGACGGTTCTTGATTGCTCTGCTAACCCGCTGACATCGCTTGACGTGTCAAAGAATACTGCCTTGATGGAACTCACTTGCAATTTAAACCAACTGACATCACTTGACTTGTCGAAGAACACAGCATTGATAAGTCTCACTTGCGAGTTAAACCAACTGACTTCGCTTGATGTATCAAAGAATACGGCATTGGTAAGTCTTGATAGCTGGGGTAACCAGCTAACCTCACTCGATTTATCGAAGAATACTGCATTGATGTCTCTTTGGTGTACCAACAATCAACTGACATCACTTGATCTTTCTAAGAACACTGCTTTGACGGAACTTAATTGTGAAGGCAATCAGTTGTCATCACTTGACGTGTCAAAGAATACGGCATTGACAAGTCTTTATTGCGGCAATAATCAGCTAACCTCGCTTGACTTGTCGAAGAATACGGTATTAGCTTTTCTTTTTTGTAATACCAACCAGTTGACTTCTCTTGATATTTCAAATAATGAACAATTATGCAGTTTGGATTGTAGCAATAATCGCATCAACGAAACAAAGATGGGTACGATTATAAAGAATTTACCGCCGAAAGATGGCAATACGAACCCGAGCTATGGATCATTGTATGTAAAAATATTAGATAATGCTGATGAGCAAAATGTTATTACGACCTCACAAGTATCAATAGCAAAATATAGAGGATGGTATGTATTTGCTAAGCATGAAGGGGATGATTGGATGCTTTACGACGGTGACGCGACGAACATCGACGATGCTCCGCAAATGGATAACGGACAAAAAACGATGGATAGTTACTACACTCTGGATGGCCTCAAGGTGAAAGGTGCGCCAACGAAAAACGGCGTCTATATCACCAATGGCCACAAGGTCGTGATTAAGTAATCATTAAACTATAACGTCATGAAGAATAAGATTCTATTATTTATCTTAGCACTGCTGCCACTAGCAGCCAGCGCCGACGACACCCAAATCGTCATCAAGCAGAAAGGTGGCAACGAGACCGTTCTGAAACTATCGACCAACCCCGTCATCACATTCGATGGCGAGAATATGGTCGTTACAAGTGACGTCATCCAGATATCTATCCCGTTGGACGACATAAACGACTATGTGGTCAGCGACGGCACGACAGCCATTGAGCCAGTCGCCACACAACCACAATTAACTCGTGGACATGTCATTTTCAGCGGCATAGCCTCAGGGGCTCCTGTCTATATCCATACCCCCGACGGAAAGGTGGTCGCCAAACAAGCCGCCGATGCTTCCGGTAAGGCCGACGTCAGCCTGGAGAACCTGCCAAAGGGTGCCTATATCATCAGTTCGCAGAACAACAGTATCAAGGTCATTAATAAATAAGAAAGGAAATAAACTATGAAAAGAACAATAGCTTTTATTGCATTTATCGCTTTGTGCCAGACGTTAGCCTTTGGCCAGAAGAAATACAAGATGGTAGTAGAGACCACCGACGGCAATAGTGTCACCTTCCCAACAGAAAACATCAAACGCATCTATTTTCTTGAGAGCAGCGTCAGCTATAATGCGTGTCCTGATGGTAACCACCCACACCTGATAGACCTCGGCCTGCCTTCTGGCACGAAGTGGGCTTGCTGCAATATAGGTGCAAATGCTCCAGGGGACTATGGTAATTACTATTCCTGGGGAGAGACTAAGCCGAAGGAAGTGTACAACTGGAGTAACTATATCCATTGTGACGGTTCTTCAAGCTCATGCCATGACATCGGCTCAGACATTGCTGGTACCCAATACGATGCTGCCACTGCCAACTGGGGAGCTCCCTGGCGTATGCCGTCGAGGGAACAATGCGAGGAATTTCGAACAAGTTGTACTTATGTCTGGACGTCTATGAACGGCGTGGAAGGTTTAAGGTTTACCGGTCCAAACGGCGGTAGCATTTTCCTTCCCGCCGCAGGCAACCGCTGGAATAACGAGTTGGCCAACGCAACCGTGTACGGTCTCTACTGGTCGTCGACGCGATACTATGCGTTCCTAGACAAAGGCTATACATTCGCCTTCTATTCGAACTACGCGAGTTGGACGGACAGCAGCGTCGCCTACGGTCAGCCCGTCCGCCCCGTGTGCAAGTAGCCTGCTTCCAAGCTTGATAGAGTGCCGTTTATAAAGACAAATGACAGTCCAAAATACCATTAATATAAGTATTAATTCTATAAGAAAACATAAAAGTTTTTTATGGCTGACATGCATAATGCTGTTTGCGGGGGATCAACCAGTAAAATGCGCAGACGCTTGTACTGCATCACGCCAACGGCACGACAACAGACGTTCAGCTCTACACCATGCCACAGGTGAAGTTCGAGGGTGACAAGGTTCTTATAACCTCTACTGTGCTCGACAAACTGTGCTCGATAATCCTGATTAGTTCGTCTCGCCGGTAGTCGTCAGATTGGTATTTGTTCATGTAGGCCATATCTTCTATTGCTTAACTTTGATATATACGCCATCGAAGGCAACACCCATACCGAAACATCCAAATGTCTCATACTTCGTGGTAGACTTCAATACCACGAACTTCTTAAAGAAATGAGCACTAAATCCATAGCCGCAGTCGTTGACGTTTTCATAATAGAAATAGTCGTGGGTTGCTTCGCCCAGTACCGCAGGACGGTCAGGGTCACTCTTTCCCTCAGCGATATTGCCAGGCGAATTGCACACCTCGAAATGCAGCTTATTCTTGCCTGCTCCACGGAATTTCACGTAGCCGCCCATCATAGAGCTGTAGCGAGGATTCCAGATGGAGTAAGCATACTCACGTCCAATGTTCTGCGGATCCTCGTAGTCAAGATAGTCAGTCACATCGATACGTCCGGTGAGGGCATCATCATTTTTCCTAAAGTTCTTCATCGGAAGCGATTTCTCTGTTCTCGGATTCGTCCAGGTTCCTTCAGAGATATAGGGATCCTCGTTTTCTTTCTCCACGATCTTGAACAGCATCGCTCCTGTGATGGTGCCGTCATTTTGGTATTCTTTCAGATAATACCAGCCGTCACCATCCGTTGGAGCTCCAACCACTAATATGGGCGCAGGGTTCTTTGCCTTGGGATAATAGATTTCACCTACGGCAATCTCATCACCATTGACGGCGAACTTCAACCTGACGGGAATCTTGTCACCCAATGTTCCCTCAAAACTATATTCTCCTAACACATCAGCCTGTACAGTCACAGCAAACATCAGGCAGAAAAGCAATAATACTTTTTTCATTTGAAGAATTGCGTAAAAGCCTTAACCGTAAAGATGTGGTCGGCTGTACTGCCCGTTTCCCTGCAACTATGCATGGCAAGGATGGCATTGCCCATATCGACACCTCTCAGAGGGATTGACGAAGCCAGAATATTTCCCAATGTGCTGCCTCCTGCTACGTCAGAGTGATTGACAAACCGTTGACAGGGAACCTCAGCCTCTTTGCAGATCTCAGCAAATACAGCAGCCGATACGGCATCGCTGGCATATTTTTGGGCAGCATTGAACTTGATGACAGGGCCACCGCCAAGGACAGGATGGTTTGTAGGATCGTATTTCTCGCTATAATTGGGATGCCAGGCGTGGGCATTGTCGGCAGAAACCATAAAAGCGCGCTCGACGGCTTGATAGAAAGCTTCCTCACTTCCACTCTGTGCCAAAGCGATACGTTTCAACATCATTGAGAGGAACGGACTGCCAGCCCCCTGCTTGGTTTGCGAGCCCGTCTCTTCGTTGTCGAAAATGGCGAGCACCTTCGTAGCATCGGTGGTGTCTGTGGCAATCATTGCTTCCAAGCCTGCAAAGCACATCGAAAGGTCATCCAAACGTCCAGAGGAAATAAACTCGTCGTGAACGCCGAAGGTACATGCGGGTGTGGCATCAGCCAGATAGAGGTCGAAGTCGAGAATATCCTCTTGCTTGATTCCTAATTCCGTGCAGATGACGTTCATCAGCAGATTGCCCCGTTCGAGCTCACTCGTTACGATGCCCAATATCGGCAGCATATCCTTCTGCTTGCTCAGTTTCACGCCATCGTTCACCTGACGGTTGAAGTGAATGGCCAGGTTGCTGATCTGAAGCAGCGGACGTTTGACATGAAGAAGCAGCGTCTTGGGATTGAGCGCATCCTCGCCACGGACTATCACACGACCTGCTATCGTCAGCGGACGGTCGAACCATGTTGACATGATAGGTCCGCCATACACCTCTGTATTCAGTTTTACGATACCACCCTCACACAGCATTTCGGCATTGGGTTTGATACGGAACGTAGGAGAGTCGCAGTGAGCGCAAATCATCCTGAAACCAGCCTCGGCCATCGGCTTACGCCCGATGTGGAAGGCATAGACGGAAGAATCATTCTTCGTTACATAGAATTTGTCACCTGCCTTGACCTCGCCAAGAGTCTTTCGCGGGTCTATACGGCAATAGCCTGCCTGCTCTAATTCGCTAGAAATGTTCTTTGCTGCCAGGAAATTCACTGGCGAAGCATCTAAGAAATGTAATAATCGTTGTACCATATCATTCAATTACTGTCATTCTCATTTCAATGTCATCAACGGGCCTGTCAGCGCGTCCTGTTGCTGTGCCTTGTATCATTTCAACCACATCAAGACCATCCTCGACCTCTCCGAATACGGTGTATTGGCCGTCAAGATGGGGAGTACCGCCAACAGTAGAGTAAATCTTCAGTTGTTCATCAGTAAGTCCAGATTTACCGACCTTACTCTCAGCTTCTGTAGCCAGTTTGTCTTGCAACTC
>JAEEGH010003330.1_pt1 | contig 42411 bp, 31 predicted proteins | sample 9134181 | NCBI WGS metagenome assembly JAEEGH01 (sample SAMN16246544, study PRJNA631951) | gut metagenome | biome: gut microbiome; feature: rumen; material: DP-attached | host: Bos | place: Iran: Karaj | collected 2018-10 | reverse complement strand
GGGTTCGAATCCCTCTCTCTCCTTGAAACAAAAAGGATCCCCTTTTGGGGGTCCTTTTTGTTTCATAGAAAATGGGGATAAGAACCCTCGAAGAGGGTTCGATTAACTCCGCGAGAGTGAAGCGAACATAACGCAGTTAAGGATTACGGCCAACGGCCGTAACCCGAAAGGCAAAGCTTGAAACGAAGTGAAAGCTTTGTCCCATCCCTCTCTCTCCTGAAATAAAAAGCGAAGCCGCAAGGTTTCGCTTTTTATTTTACTGAAAAAACGGGATGAGAACCCTCGAGAGGGTTCGATTAACTGCGCGAGAGCGTAGCGAACAAAGCGCAGTTAAGGATTACGGCCAACGGCCGTAACCCGAAGGGCTACAAGCGAAATGAAATGAGCTTGTAGTCCAATCCCTCTCTCTCCTTGAAACGAAAAGGGTCCCCTTTGGGGGCCCTTTTTGTTTTAATGCTGAATGGGATGAGAACCCTCTCCTCCCGCAACAATACATTTTTACTAAAAATTTTCACGCCCTTTGAAAAGGGCTCTCATATTTCTACATTTGGCCGCAAATCCAACAAAATGGATCCAAAAAACTTCAGGTTTATAAGCGCGAGTGCGCTTCGGGGCTTTTCAAGGTTCAGCCGGGCAACCGGCGCCAGAACCATTCGATAGTGCGGCATGGGCCGCAGATGAAGTTTACGGGTCCCTGAAGGTGCATTATGACGAAGAATACTGAAGAACGTATTCCTGAAGAAGCTATTGACCCCAAATCCAAGATTGCCCGCGAAGCAGACGCGTTTTTGAACGCTATTGCAGGCGGTGCCGACGAAGACGAGGCCGATGAAGCCGCGTTCCTGGAACTGAACCCGAACGGCGTGGTCGTCGACGAAGAAGGCGACGTGCTCAAGAAGGGCCGAAAGTCCGCCATTGAAGTCGGCACGAAGGTCGAATTTGAAGAAGGCGAAGTCGAACAGCCCGAAGAAGATGAAAGCGCCGAAGATTACGCCGAATCTAAAAAGAGCTGTGCCGAACCGGTAGTCGCTGAAGAAACTCCGGCCCAAGAAGAAGTGGCAGAAGAATCCGATGACGATTCTGACGAAGAACCGGGCGACGAAGCCCTCGTGACTTTCGAAGACCTCGGACTTGCAGACGAAGTTCTTGAAGCCATCAAGGCTCTGAACTACGAGACGCCCTCCCCCATTCAGGCAAAGGCTATTCCGGCCCTTTTGCAGGGTGGAAATTTGCTCGGTACGGCACAGACCGGTACCGGCAAGACAGCAGCATTCTCTCTTCCGCTCCTTTCGAGGCTAGACTTTAACGGCCACGAAACCTCGATGCTCGTGCTCACGCCGACCCGCGAGCTCGCCATCCAGGTAGCCGAAGCAATCCAGCAGTACGCCGCCAAGATGCCGAAGGTGCACGTGGTTCCGGTTTACGGCGGACAGGACATCGCCGTACAGCTCCGCGCCCTCAAGCGCCAGGCAAACATCGTGGTCGCCACTCCGGGTCGTCTGATTGACCATATCAAGCGCGGCTCCATCGTGCTTTCGGGCGTAAAGGCCATCGTTCTCGACGAAGCCGATGAAATGCTCGACATGGGATTCATGGAAGATGTGGAAACCATCCTCAAGGAAATCCCGGCAAGCGCCCAGCGCGCCCTCTTTAGCGCCACCATGCCTAAAGAAGTCAAGAAGATTATTGAACAGCACCTGGGCGAATACGAAGAAGCCTGCATCGAAGGCAAGACGACAACCGTCGAAAATATCCGCCAGCGTTACTTGCTCGTAAAGAACGAGCACAAGATCGAAGCACTCGCCCGCGTGCTCGAAGGCGAAGACTTTGACGGCGTGCTGATTTTCGTGCGTACCAAGCAGAATACAACCGAAGTCGCCGAAAAGCTTGAAAGCCGCGGATTCAATGTGGCCCCGCTGAACGGTGACCTCGCCCAGTCCATGCGCGAACGCACCATCAACCGACTCAAAATGGGCAAGCTCGATATCGTTGTCGCCACCGACGTGGCCGCCCGCGGAATCGACGTGGACCGCATCACGCACGTGGTGAACTACGACATTCCTTACGACACCGAATCTTACGTGCACCGCATCGGCCGTACGGGCCGCGCAGGCCGCAGCGGCAACGCCATCCTCTTCATCACCCCGCGTGAAAAGAAGATGCTGAAGATTATCGAAAAGGCAACCCGCCAGCCGATCGAGACAATGGAATTGCCGACCGCCGAAATCATCAGCGCAAAGCGCGTCGCCGCCTTCAAGGACAAAATCAAGAGTGTGATTACCACCGGCGAACTCGACAAGTTCAAGGAACTTGTGGAAAGCATGGTTGCCGAAAGCGCTGCAGAAGGTTCCGAGCCGCTGACCGCCGCAGACATCGCCGCCGCCGTCATCAAGATTTGGCAGAAAAAACAACCGCTTTTCCCGGAACTCAAGCCGCTTGACGCTCCGCGTGAACGCCGCGAACGCAATGATAATTTTGGTCTTGACCGCGAAGAAAAGAGCCGACTCCGCAAGGAACGCAACGAAGGTGCGAACGGCGTCGAAGAAGGCTACCTGCGCTACTACCTGGGAGTCGGCCGCCGCGACCACGTGACGCCGCGAGACATCGTAGGCGCTATCGCCGGCGAAGGCAACATCAGCAGTTCCAACATCGGACGCATCAAGCTGTTCGACAAGTTCAGCACCGTGGAACTCCCCGAAACCATGCCGCAAGAAGTCCTCGACATTCTCGCCGACATGACGATTCGCGGTAACGAATCCAGATTCCGCCTAATGACCGACGAACCGCCTACCGGCCCCGCTCCCGGAACTCGCCCGCGTGCCAGCCGCGAAGACCGCCGTAGTTTCCACCGCGATGGAGACCGTCACGGCAAAAAGTTCGACGACAAGCCTTTCGAAAACCGCAAGGCCCGCCGCGAAAAAATGTTCGGTGACAAGAAATTCGGCAAGAAAGAAGACCGCTTCCACAAAGACCACGACGAGCGAAGCTTTGGCGACAAGCCCTTCCGCAAAACCCGCCGTTTCGGAAGAGTGTAATCCCCTAAATCACTTGAACACGTTCAGCCTCGAAAGAGGCTGACGGCCTTCAAACGAAATTCCGATACTGAACTGATTCATAAACGCGCGACGTTTGCGGTTCTTTATCGGATCGTCAAATTTGAAAGTCTTTACAAGCCATTGCAACTTGGGAACGATATACGCCATATCGCCAAGGGGCAGTCTTCGCAAAGCCTGAACACCTCCCATGAACGCAAGGGTCATGGAGGTATCTTCATCTGCATCAATTTCTTCAAAGCCCAAGCCCGCAAGAACATCAATGGCATATTCGTCATCGAATTCAAATGTCGGCCCAATCATGGCATCCAGTCCCGAAGCAGAAATACGGTCCGCCACAAGGATATCCGCTTGAATTTCGAAGACAATACGATAGACTTGAACACGCCCATTGGGAAGAGAGAAAGTAAAGGTTTCATCGATAAGATCAAGAGATGAACTTTTTATAGTCTTACCCACCGATAATCCAACACTAAGGGAAAGTACCCCACTCTTTTTATCGGCGTTGTACAATTCCGCCACGATTTTTTCGTCTATCAGCGCCATCAATGCGTTACGATAACGGCTGTTGGGATATCGAGCCAGAAAATTGTCTCGGGCAACTAACAGCCAGCTGTAATCAAATTCGTAATAGCTGTCACGCTCATAGGGGCTTTCTTTCTGGATCCAGAGTGATGCCCACGAGGCTGCTGCATCGGCAGCAATTGCAGGGGGAGGCAAAGTTACTTCTGTTGCCACACCGGTTACAGTACCTGGGGTAACCCGATACTCAAGCATATATTCAAGGAAGCCGCCCGTTGTTAATCTTGAATTCGTCTGTAAAGAAGTCTTTTTTGCTAACGCATAGAAGCCGTCGTACTTTGCAACCATGTAATCTAGAACTAGGTTATAGACGGCATTGTCTTCTACAGTCAGTTTACGACCATCGACTTCATTGCCTTCAAAGCCAAAATATCTTGTACTCACCTTAGGAATAGCTGCAGAGCCTTCACGATGGGCGGAATAAAGTTTACCCGCCTTGTAAGTCAGCCCCTTTTGTTTGGACTTATCTTTGCACAACTCATTCTTAACTTTAGGAGCATTTTCTACCAGATAGTCCAACACAGTGGGAACGTCAGCCAACTTTGGTTGCACAAAATGATTCAAAAGGAAAAAATCAAATTCGCAGGCATCTAGATCAGGCGAAGAACCGGCGCTCGGCTCCTTCGCAAAAAGCGACGTTAAAGACGCAATACATAAAAGCAGAACAAAACGCATCATATTTTAACTACAACAAGCTCTTTTTATTCGGTCGTGTATTCGTCAAGCATCAGCACAATTTCTTCGCGAGAATTGAACATAATCACATCAAGTATAGAAAGTCCAGGAACAAAGTTTTTCCCGAATTGCTTGTACTCTCGGCAATGCGAATGGATAAATTTCAACTCGATGCCATGTTCAGCAAATTCATCTTTCTTATACAGAGACTGTCCGCCAATAGCATTAACATAAGTCGTACAACCAAGTCGCTCGCAAAAATCAAAAATCCGCTGTTCGCACTTAAATCGGCTATTCCCTTCCAATTGTGATGTATACATGATTTTCGTCTTGATTCCAAGATATTCGCGGATGATTTCGATGGAATTCACCAAAAAAGCAGTCAGGTTCGTTTCTTCGCACGAAAAAATCTTTTCCATCAAGCCGTAGCCCTGCTCAAAATGCGGAGCTGCATGGTAATCATGGTACAGCATTTTAAGCTTTTTGGGAAAATCCGTATTTATCAGTTCCGTTTGATTGATAAGCCTATGACAACTGATATCGTTTATTTCTAGTCCGAAATAAGCCGGTTTGCCCTGGTGCAAAATTCGATTGCGCTGTACCCATCCGCTTTTGATAAAAGCGTAATCGTCACCGATTAGAAACAAGTCGCAAGCCTTCATAAGTTGCCAATAGGCAATGTAGGGTATAAAGTAAGGCTGGTTCCCGGCAACAATCACAGTATGTCTCCATATGCGTAAAGGCTTTCGCAATCCGTCGCAACGGCACACGCTTTTCGGTCATCAACTTTATTTGTAACCGGACAACTGGAGGTACGGAACATTCCGGAATCGTAGAATTTGTCATCAACACAAAGCATCATGCCGCAAACATAATCGTCGAAGGGAGTCCCTTCCCAAACCGTATGGAATGTTCGCTGCTGCAAGAACGGCTGCATAATCATATCCCTGACAGCGCCTGAATCAAAGAGATTCTTCCATTCTTCTTCAGAGGTCAGCGGGCCCGCAAAGACCTTTTCGCTTTTTCCGAGACAATAGTGTTTGAGAATATAGCGGTCCTTGTGCGCATAGGCATCGGCAAGCACAGGCGCAGAAGCTGATTCCGCACAAACAAAAGTCTCGATGGAATGTTCGCGAATAAACGCAGCTTCTTCCTTCGTCAAAAAGCGATCGGTAAAATCATCTTCAAACCACATTCTCATAAAGCGTTTATCATGCGCCAAAAAGATGGTCCGGAAATCGTTATACATTCCAGAATCGATCATCGCCTTGATTGTATCCATAGAATAGCTGAGGATATCGTTCTGGTTCAGCGCACTGATGACAAAATTGCCCTTCCAGTCGCCAACATTCGGTTCAACTTCATCCGCTTCGTAGATCGTGACAGTCTTGCCCATATATTCGTAAAAGGCTTTATAGAGTGCAATTTCAGAAGTCTTGTCAGAGCTTTTCAAGACAAAGATTTTTTGCTTGTCGCCTACAATTTCGAGCATGTAGCGAATCATCTCTTCGAAACGGCTCTCTCGATGCGTCCCCGGAAATTTGGCAATAAACTTGTCAGCCGCCGCTTCCGAATAGTACGACATGAAAATTCCATGAGCGAAAAAACGCGAGGTAATTTCGCAAAATTTCAGTTTGCCATCTTCGGTAACGAGGTAATCCGGACGATAAGCGCCAGCCTTGAACGGGTAGCGGCTCTGATAAGCAAGGATTTCCATTTCTTTGGGCGAAAGCGGCATGTACTTGTCGACGAATTCAGCATAATGATACGCCATGTATTCGACACACTTGTACAAGATGCGGTGCATTTCACGAATCTCAGCCGTTCGCTCGGGCGTAATAATAATGGGCCGCTCATGGTACCAACGGTGATAATAGTCTTCTTTGCAGCAATATAGTTCTTGGCAAACTTGAGAGCAAGTCTTATCCATCACAGCCCCTATTTTGCAAAAAGCTTAGACTGATAGCCAAGACACTGGAAGCCATTCGCGTTGACGATAGGAATCAACGTATTCGGGATGCGCAATTGCTTGCGGACCCAGAAACAGATGCTTGTCGTCATGCCGAGCTTTTGCGTATATGCCATCATTTTTTCAATGCTCTTGATGCACAAATCCCTTTCCGGAGCGGTGCGACCGCGTTGCTTGCGATGGTCGGCATTGTCGGGCTTAATATAAATCTCGTAAAGTTCGCGTTCCAGGTTCTTGTCAAAATGTCCAAGCCACTGACCCAACATGGCAAGGTTTTCCATGCAGGCCGTCAAGAATTCAGGTTTATAATTGACGATTCCCGCCGCATGCAGCTTGTCAAAAAAGTCCTTGATATGTTCATCGGTGAGGTACGGCATCACTATGGGCTGAATCAGTGCGGAATTTGCCTGAATGCCGCGTTCCTGGCAAAGTTTGACAGACTGCAGGCGTTCTTCAATCGGCGCTGCATAAGGTTCCAGCAAGTCGCGGAATTCCTTGGGCATAATCGAAACGCTCGTATTGAACTGCATTTTGCCTTTGAGCTTTTCGAACAAGTCCAGAATAGTTTCACCTTCGTACTCGTAAAGCAAATGCTTCGGGCCAGACTTTGACGCAATAAAGAGCCTGGCATTGGAATCCGGATACTTTTCAAAGTGCGCAATGAATTCCTTGAGGATGCGGTGCGCAATTCCCGTCTGCACTGTCGGTTCCTGGAAAGCTTCCGTCTTGGGCGAAAAATAGTAATAATGGTTCCAGTTCTTGCCTCGGCTGATTTCGACTATCTTCGATTCGATTTCTTTCTTACGTTCGGGAGCCTCTTCGATGGCGGTCGCCAAATCCTGCAGCAAGACATTCTTCTTATGGATATCTTCTTCCGTCACGGAGCGCGTCGGCGTACCGTTCATCTCTTCCAAGAGCTTGCGCACGTACAAGTGATAATTCTCGTACGCCACCAAATGCTGTTCATGGACACCATCCGTCACCAAGCAATACTGGCAGCCAACATTACAACCGCGAATAGGATTAATTTCAAAGGTGAGCGTAGGACAACGGCCCGTATAGTTGTGAATTTCTGTTTCAACCTTATCCAGATCGATATTTTCGATTGTCAACTTCGAAACAGGAATAACGGTCCGATTCTTGACACGTTCCATAAAGAGCTTGGAACCTTTGACAAGTCCTTGTAGAGTCGCTTCGGAAGGAACGGCTTTTACTCCGAGATTGCGGAGGTATTCTGCATTGACAATTTGAGGAATAAAACCATCGAGGTTATAGACATTCGTATCATGAGAATAAAAATTTTTCAAATCCATGACAAAAATATACTTTGTTTAAACAAAACAGACCACAGGAAAAAATCGATGATTCAGCAATCTGCAAAAAAAGGTGTCCAAAGTCACCAAATCCATTGAACGTTTAATGCATATAGTCTTGATTTAATTACATTTCACTTGATGTTTTCGCTATACCGACTCGTTCCGTTCATACTCGCAAGCGCATGCCTGTGGTATATCGGATGCTCGTTCCCTGTGCGCACGGGCTACGATCGCAACATCGGAGACTACAAGCCCGTACCGGCAAGCGAAACCGCACCACCGAAAGAAGAACCGCAAGTTATTCCAGCGCAAGAAACGGCTCAAGAAGCGCCCCCGGATTCCAACAGACACTTAAATTCCGCCGAGAAAGCTCGAGCAGCAATCAAAAAGAAAGAAACCGCCAAGGCCGCACAGAAATCCGCCCCCAAAAGTGACCTGGAAACTTACGCTCGCGGATGGATGGGAGCCAAATACGTATACGGAAAAGCCACCAAGACAAAGACAGACTGTTCCGGATTCGTAATGCAGGTGTACAAGGGCTACTACAACATCGCCCTGGACCATAGTTCTTCGAAAATGTACAAGGATAGCCGCGGAAAATCTGTCAGCCGTGGAAGCCTGAAAGAAGGCGACCTCGTGTTTTTCGGAAGCCTCTGGAAAATCGACCACGTAGGAATTTACTTGCGCGGAGACCGATTTATTCACGCCAGCACAAGCAAGGGCGTCATGATTTCGCCCATGCAAGACAAGTACTGGGGCCACAAGTACCAAGGCGCCAGAAGATTTAAGTAAATTTTAGCTATGAAAAAAATTGCATTTCAAGGCCGTAAGGGAGCCTACAGCGACTGCGCCGCACATTACCTGTTTGGCGAAGACATCGAAACGCTCCCGATGGACACATTCGAAGAAATCTACCAAGCGATTGAAACAGGCGAAGCCGACGGCGGCGCCATTCCTATCGAGAACTCGACGGCAGGTTCGATCGAGGCCAACTACGATTTACTTTACAAGTGGCGTCACCGTATTGTAGGCGAAGTCATGCTCCGCATCGAACACACCTTGTGCGTGATGCCGGGAGTCAAGCTCGCTGACCTCAAGCGCGTTTACAGCCACCCGCAGGCTCTCGCCCAATGTTCCAAGTTCTTTGCTGAAAACCCGCAAATCAAGGCGGTTCCGGCATTCGATACCGCTGGTTCTGCCGAAGAACTCGCCGCCCGCAAGGCAAAAGACGAAGGTGCCATTGCGAGCGCTTATGCCGCAAAGATTTACAACCTGGACATTTTGAAGGCAGGCCTCGAAAATTTGAAGGGTACGAACTTCACCCGTTTCTACGGTATCCAAAAGGTTCCCGCTGCATTCGATACGGTTGAAGGCGCCAAGACCACCATGCTTTTCGAACTCGCCGACAACAATGCGGTGGGTGCGCTTTACAATGCGCTAGGATGCTTCGCCAAGCGCGGCATCAACTTGACCCGCTGCGAAAGCAGGCCGCACCCGGACAAACCGTGGGAATACATTTTTCACGTATCCTTCGAAGCAAACGTAAACGAAGAACGCGCCCAGGCCGCCCTCGCCGAGCTCAAGAACTATACGAGCCAGATGTACATCCTGGGCACATTCAAGAAGGGCGTGATTGAAACTTTGAAATATTAGGAGGCCGAATATGGCTTACGAACGTACCGACAGAAAGTTTGACGAATACCGCAACCTCAAAATGACCACGGGTTTTATTTCGAGCGCCGACGGTTCTGTTCTGATTGAAATGGGCCGTACCCGCGTTATCTGCAACGCGACGCTTCTCCCGAAGGTTCCGGACTGGCTTGCCGGCAAAGGCACCGGTTGGATTACCGCTGAATACAGCCTGCTCCCGCAGAGTACAGGCAAGCGTGTGGAACGCGAGCGCAAGGGCGCGAGCGGCCGCACTCAAGAAATCCAGCGCCTGGTGGGCCGCTCGCTGCGCGGCGCAGCCGACCTTGCAGCCCTCGGTGAAAACGCCATCGTGGTCGACTGCGACGTGATTGAAGCCGACGGCGGCACCCGTACCGCAAGCATTATCGGCGGCTTCGTAGCCCTTGCACTCGCCCTCAAGAAAATCAAGGAGCGCCTCGGCATTACCGCCCAAATTCTGCAGCACGGCATCACTGCGATTTCCGTCGGCGTCGTAAGTGGCAAGCCGCTCTGCGACCTCTGCTATGTCGAAGACTCTGCCGCCGATGTCGACATGAACGTGGTCATGCAAGACGCCAAAAACTTTATCGAAGTCCAGGGCACCGGCGAACACGCCAGCTTTGACCGCAACATGCTCAACACGCTTCTCGACCTCGGCGAAAACGCCTGCAAGGACATCTACAAAAAGCAGATGGAACTGATTGGCGGCGAGCTTCCGTAAAAAGCAACGACTCACAAAAGACCGCTCGGCTCTATCGCAATCTTAAAAACGTGATTTCGTCTCGCTCTCGTCGCCACGACTCATTAAGATGAGTCGATTGCGACTCACAGAGACCGCTCGGCTCTATCGTACTCATATCAAAAAGCCTGGTTTTTACACCAGGCTTTTTTCAATAATTGTTGCTTGAATTAGTAACGGATCTTACCTTCAGCAACCTTGCGCAGGTGCTGTCCGTAAGGCGACTTCCCATACTTGGCTGCAGATTCCAGGAGCTTTTCCTTGGAGATCCAGCCGTTAATGTAGGCAATTTCTTCGACTGCAGAAATCTGGATTCCCTGACGGTTTTCCACCATCTTCACGAATTCGCCCGCTTCGATCAGGCTATCCATGGTACCGGTATCGAGCCAGGCAAAGCCACGCCCCAAGAGTTTCACGTCGAGTTCGCCCTTTTCCAAATACACGCGGTTCAAGTCCGTAATTTCAAGTTCGCCACGAGCGCTCGGCTTCTGAGCATTCGCATAACCAGACACGCGATTGTCGTAGAAATACAAACCCGTAATTGCGTAGTTGCTCTTGGGTTCCTTCGGTTTTTCTTCCACCGAAATCACCTTGCCCGATTCGTCGAATTCCACCACACCAAAGCGTTCCGGGTCTTCCACATAGTAGCCGAACACACTGGCGCGGCCATTTTCTTCGGCATTCTTCACGGCAGCCTTCAAAAGCGGACTAAAACCGTTTCCATAGAAGATGTTGTCGCCAAGCACCATGGCGCAGCAATCGTTACCGATAAATTCTTCGCCCAAGATAAAGGCCTGGGCAAGGCCATCCGGACTCGGCTGCACCTTGTAGCTCAAGTTCAGGCCCATTGAGGAACCATCGCCCAGCAAGCGTTCAAAGTTGGGCAAATCCGTCGGAGTCGAGATAATCAGGATGTCGCGAATACCCGCAAGCATCAAAGTCGACAGCGGGTAATAGATCATGGGCTTGTCGTAAACAGGCAAAAGCTGTTTAGAAGTCACCATGGTCAGCGGATAAAGCCTGGTACCGGAGCCTCCGGCGAGAACGATTCCTTTCATTAGTATTTCCCGTATTTGTAGCCATACCCTTCGGTGCGGCTATGTTCATACTTGTTGATAACGATAGAAGCGTGGGCACTGGAATTGCCCTTGAGGATCTGGGACATGCCGTCCTTAATGGCTTCAATGGAATGCTTATTGTATTCGATTACCATGACCACCTGAGCCGCCACACGGCAAGCAAGGGCAGCGTCGGTCACCAGCATAATCGGCGGAGTATCGACAATCACAAGGTCATAATTATTCTTGAACTGTTCGATCAATTCAGCATAGTGCTTAGAGCCCAGCAGTTCGGCCGGGTTCGCAGGCACATTACCACACGGCATTACAAACAGGTTTTCGACTTCGGTCTTGAAGATGACATCTTCAACATTCACTTCACGCAACAGCACCTGAGACAGGCCGTTGCCACGCTTGATACCGAATTCCTTGTGGAGTCTTCCCTTACGCAAGTCTGCATCAATAAGCAGCACCCTCTTGCCAAGGCCAGCAAACAACGCAGCGAGGTTCACCGAGATAAAGCTCTTGCCCACACCCGGAATAAGTCCGCTCACGCCCACCACGGAGCCACCTTCGTCCATCATGGAGAATTCCAAAGAAGAGCGGAGAGCGCGCAACGATTCCACGGCCACGTCATCGGGTTCCACCACCGCAAGCGGCCTAGTTCCCTTGGTTCCCTTGGGATTGCCCTTAGGCACCTTGGCGTAAACGGTAAAGCCGGTTTCCTTTTCGATGAACGAGGCGCTCTTCACGCCGCTGCTGAATTTCGACTTGATCGACACCAACATGGCGCCAAGCAAGAACCCGAGGAACAGGGCCATGCAAAGAATCACGCGCTTCTTGGGTTTTGCAGGTTTGGTCACCTGTTCGGCAAAGTCCACGACGCGTACAGAGCCAACTTCGCCGGCAGACACCAGACGCAACTGCTGGATATTGTTCAAAAGCGAAGTATACATGACCTTCGTCAATTCCACTTCGTTCTGGAGTTTAAGCACTTCTTGCTGGGTAGCAGGCAGTTTCTTCACCTCGCTAGAGGTTCCTGCCAATTCGCGACGCAAGGCATTTTCCTGATCTTCCAGAGTTTTCACCGTCGGGTGTTCAGAATGGAACAGGCGAATTGCCTCCTGCTTTTTCTGCTGCAGGGCAAGGATATCCTGCTGCAGTCTCATACGGCGCTGGAGTACCAGTTGCGTTTCTGCGTTAATATCAACAGAGCCGACCTGATTGCGATAGGTGTTCAAGTTCAGGAGAGACGAATCCATCTGGGCCTTGACATCGGGCAGCTGCTTTTCGAGGAAATCCAAAGTTTTCTGAGCTTCAGCATTACGTTCTTCCACGTTCTGGCGCAAGTAAGAAGAAGCAACCTCGTTCAAGATTTCAACGCCGCGATCCGGATAGATGTCCTGGTAAGAAAATTCAAGAATTCCTGTCTTCTTGCCCTTTTCCTTGACATCGAATGCAGAACGGAACTGTTCAATGGCATCCAGGCGTTTCATCTTGGATACGGCAAAGCGCTGTCCTTCACGAACTTCGGCCTTGAAAATACCGAACGCAGCCGAGTCACCCGCATACGCAAAATGATAAGTCTGGCCAACCGCGCCCGAAAGCACCAGGCTGTCCTTATAGTCATAAAGATCAAAATTGCCCAAGGAATCCTTCATTTCAAGGACCCAGGGTTCATCACGGAAATCAGCCGGAAGCAATTCCTTATTGTAGTTAAAGTTCATCAAGTCGACACGGCCTTCCTTATGCAGCAGACGGTCGAGCTTGTTCAAAGGCTCAGCAACCAAGTCAAGGCGCATCTTTTCGACGGCAGAACCCATCACCTGACGGCTCTTGATAAGTTCCATTTCGGTTTCAGCCGGGCTATTGGTGGCAAAGAGATTTCCGAGTCCACCCACCAAGCCTGCACTCTTGTTGCTTTTCGCTTCAATCTGCAGCAAGGCGTCTACTTGATAAACCGGTCGAATCCACTGGGCAACAAACGCACCAACCACGCTAGCCAAGAGAATGCAAGGTACCATAATGTACCAATTCTTAGCAAGATCCTTCAATAATTCGCCAAGGTCGGTTTCTTCTTTTTTCTTTGTCGCCATAAACAGTTGTCCTCTAACACAATTTTTTCTGCAATTTAGAAAAAACGGAGGACGCCCTAAAAAGCTATCTTTGGCTTTATGAGTGAAAACGCCCGCAAAACATTGAAAGATTTCTTGCCCCAAACCACTTTTAGCGCTGGCGAAGGCGCCGAGCCCCTGTTGGACTCGTTTATGGAATGGGCGGAATCTCGCGGCACCACACTCTACCCCGCCCAAGAAGAAGCCATCTTGGAGCTTTTAGACGGCAAGAACGTCATTCTCAACACCCCCACGGGTTCTGGAAAATCCATGGTGGCCTTGGCCCTCCATTTCGACAGCTTGGCTCATGGACGCCGCAGCGTTTATACCTGCCCCATTAAGGCCCTGGTGAACGAAAAATGGATGGCGCTCTGCAAGGAATTCGGCGCCGAAAATGTGGGACTTTCCACGGGCGATGCAACGGTCAATCACGACGCTCCCATTCTCTGCTGCACGGCGGAAATTTTAAGCAACATGGCGCTTAACGAAGGCGAGCAACTTACAATTACCGATGTCGTGATGGACGAATTCCACTACTATTCCGACAAAGAACGCGGCGTCGCCTGGCAAGTTCCCCTCCTGACGCTCCCGCAATCGCGATTCCTGCTGATGAGCGCGACGGTAGGCGCCACCGAATTCTTCGAACGCGACATGACAAAGCATACGGGCCGAGAATCGGTGACAGTGCGTTCCGATCAGAGACCCGTGCCGCTTGATTTCAGCTATTCCGAAACTGAAATTTCAAATACAGTGCAGAGGCTCGTTTCAGGCGGCAAAGCTCCCGTTTACGTGGTGCATTTCACTCAGGCTGCCGCGGCGACCAACGCCCAGAATTTTATGAGCCTTGACCTTTGCACTAAAGAAGAAAAGCAGGCGATTAACGAGGCTATTAAGGAAATGCGCTTCAGTAGCCCCTACGGCCCCGAAGTCAAACGCTGGCTAAAACAGGGCATCGGGCTCCATCACGCCGGACTTTTGCCCAAGTACCGCATTCTCTGCGAAAAACTCGCACAAAAAGGGCTGCTCAAGGTCATTTGCGGCACTGATACGCTCGGCGTTGGCGTCAACGTGCCTATTCGAACGGTGTTGTTTACGCAACTCTGCAAGTACAGCGGCGACAAGACTGCAATTTTGACCGCCCGCGATTTCCACCAGATTGCTGGCCGCGCTGGCCGCAAGGGTTTCGACGACATCGGCTACGTGGTTGCGCAGGCTCCCGAACACGTCATCGAAAACTTGAAACTGGAAGCCAAGACAAAAGCAACCGGCAAGAAATTCCAGAAAAAGAAACCGCCCGAACACGGCTATGTTCCCTTTGACGAAAGCACTTACAAACGATTGATAGCCGCTTCGCCGGAGCCGCTCACTTCCAGTTTCCAGGTGAATCACGGGATGCTCCTGAACATTCTGAGTCGCCCCACGGACGGCTGTACCGCCATGCGCAACCTGCTCAAGGATTGCCACGAAAGCGCCGCCAGTAAAAAGCAGCTGCAGCATCGCGCCTTCCAGCTTTTCAAGAGCCTCGTCAAGAAAAATATCATCGAATTCGTGACACCAATTGCGCCTGGTTACAGCAAGCTACGCGTGAACATGGACTTGCAAGACGACTTTTCCATGAACCAGCCGCTTTCGCTGTACCTGGTCGATACGCTTCCTAAACTGGACCGCGAAAGTCCGGAATACGCACTCGATGTAATTACTTTATGTGAAAGCATCGTCGAAAATCCCGAAGCGATTCTGCGCATTCAGCAGAACAAGGCGAGAAACGCCCGCCTCGATGAGCTTAAGGCGCAAGGCATGGAATTCAACCAGCGTATGGAAGAAATCGAGAAGGTAGAATACCCCAAGCCGCTCCGCGATTTCATTTACGATACCTACAACGCTTTCGCCGAAGAACACCCGTGGGTCGATGTGAATATCGAGCCCAAGAGCATCGTGCGTGAAATGTTCGAGAACTTCAGCACCTTTAGCGGCTACGTGAAGCAATACGGCCTGCAGCGCATGGAAGCGATTTTGCTGCGACACCTGAACAGCGTTTACAAGGTGCTCTCGCAGACCGTTCCTGACGGCTACAAGAACGAAGAACTTCTCAATATGCAAGATTACCTCGGCGACATGATCCGTCGCACCGACTCGAGCCTCCTCGAGGAATGGGAAAAGATGGCTCACCCCGAAGACTACCAGAAGCGTTTGGAAGCCGCAGGCGCCACGGAACTCGAGACGGCCTTCGGAGCCGACAAGGTGGCCGCCGACATCACCTACGACAAGAAGCGTTTTATTGTCATGGTTCGCCAGCGAATATTCCAGCTCATGTCGGCACTCCAGAAACAAGCCTATGGCGATGTACTCGATATGCTCGCCGACGACCTCGCCGAAGGTCAGATGCTCGTTGACGGCGAAGGCAAGCCCTGGACCGAAAACGGCCTTATGGAAATCATGGCTGCCTACACCGCGGAACATCACAGTTTCCGCCTCGACGTCGAAGGCCGCTCGCTGCACCACACGATTGTCACCTACGAAGGCGAAATCATGCACGTCCAGCAAATGTTGCAAGACGAAGAAGATTTCAACGACTGGAGCATCGATTTTGACGTGAACCTCACCGAATGTCGCGACGCGGGGATGCCGCTCTTGAAGATGATGCGCATCGGGGAAGTCTAAAACGGCTCTAAAAAAGAACGCACCCCCGAAGGGGTGCGCTAATCATTCCAAGGAGTTTGGTTATGATTCTCTTGCTCATGGTTTAATCGTAGATAGCGCCATCTCTCAGTGTATACACTTTTTCCATGTGGTTTCCGAAAACCATGTACTTGGCATCGGCATAGGCGCCTTCGTTTTCCAATTTGAAGGCAGCTTCCGTATAGCAGGCACAGCCTTCACCCGGGGCTAATTTCTCCGATTCGTCTTTACTTATTTGCGGTTTTACAAAGAGCGTGTCATTCGAAACGAAAACATTCACGCTAGAAACATACTCATCGCAGCTGAATGAGGTCTGCATAACAAGAACCGCAACATCACCTACATCATTGTACTTGAAGGCAAGCGGAATTGAACCATTTTCGGTTGTTTCCGAGAAATGATCCCATCCGGCAACACGGATATATTTATGGCTCAAAAGAGATTCTTCGTCGTCAGAGCCTCTCTTGCATTTACCGAAGACATCGGTCGTATGCTGGTGCGGTTCAGATTCATCGAATTCCGGAGCATCAGGAATCACAGGTTCTTCCGGTTCAGGGCTTATAGGAGCAGGTTCATCCACAATTTTGAAGACATCGTATGAATACTTGAAATACTTGGCGTCGGCATCACCACAGCTGATATCAAACCAGTGATCCTTCATGCACATGCATTCTGTCACAGCGGCTTCTTCGAGATTGAAGTATATTTCCAATGTATCGCCAGAACGTTTTGATTTAAACGGAGCGTCAACATCGCAATAATCGTTCAATGCAGGCACCATAATCTGGCAATAATCAGACCCCTGAACCAGATAAGCCTTGTCCAATTCATCGGAGTCGCCCCTTTTAGCGAGTCCTAAGCCATTATCAAGGCATTTACCCGTCGTCATGCCAATCTCTCGATTTTCTCTGGAACCCAACTGGTCCGCCCCAGAATCGGATGACGAATTTTCAGCACAAGCCCAAAATGAAAGTGACAATGCGACACTACTGAGCAAAAACTTTTTCATTCTAGCCTCCTCAACACAATTTCAATATAAATTAATCATTCCCGTTAGACAAGCATCTTTACATTTTTTGCAAAAATCGGTGTTTTTAGTCACGAAAAAGCGGGGCGTTACGGGGGTGGCGCCTGAGCCCCCGTTAGAAAGGGTAGGCTAAGCCAGGCTTAGCCGAGGGGAAGGCCTGCCCCTTATAAAAAAATGAATGTTTTTGACGGCAATTCGTATGGTTTCCGTTTCTTGCATTTTACCCATTAATTTCTATCGTTGCCCTAAAAGGGCAAGATAGGGCAGCTCGGCAATGCAAGTTCTAGCAAGCTAGCCCTTGCGCTGCGCTCGCTTTTTTCTATCTTTGCGCGCGTAAAATTCAAAAGGACACTAACCATGAACTACAATCCTTTAGCACAGGCTCTCAACGCCGAACTTTCTGCAAACGGCTGCAAAGTTCTCGACATGCTCTCTGAACAGGGCAAGGCAATCTTCTTCCCCCGCAAGGGAATCCTCGGCCAAGGCGCCGAAGCCAAGGGCTCCGAAATCAACGCTACGATCGGTACCGCCCTCGAAGACGATGGCAGCCCGTTGGTGCTGGATTGCGTTCTCAAGTCCTTGAACCTCCCGAAGACCTCTTTCCTGTATGCCCCGAGCTTCGGCAACCCGGACCTCCGCAAGGAATGGAAGAAGCAAGTCATCATCAAGAACCCGACGCTTGCAAACAAGAACTTCAGCACGCCGGTCGTGACCTGCGCCTTGACGCATGCCATCAGCTGCGCCGGCTACCTGTTCCTCGACGCGGGTGACGAAGTGATTATCCCGGACCTCTACTGGGACAACTACGAACTCGTGTTCGAAAACGCACGCGGCGCCAAGATCAAGACATTCAACACCTTCAAGAACGGCGGTTTCGATACCGAAGCCCTCAAGACCGCTTTGGAAAACAGCAAGGGTGACAAGAAGGTCGTGCTCCTGAACTTCCCGAACAACCCGACCGGCTACACCGCTACCGAAACGGAAGCGGTTGAAATCGCCAAGATCCTCACCGAATGTGCCGCCAAGGGCAACAAGGTGGTGGCTCTCCTCGACGACGCTTACTTTGGACTGGTGTACGAAGAAGGCGTGACCAAGGAATCCCTGTTCGTGAAGCTCGTGGACGCTCACGAAAACCTCCTCGCCGTCAAGCTCGACGGCCCGACCAAGGAAGACTACGTATGGGGCTTCCGCGTGGGCTTCATGAGCTTCGGCTTCAAGGGTGCAACCGAAGCCCAGCTCAAGGCTCTCGAAGACAAGGCCGCCGGCACCGTCCGTGGCAACATTTCGAACGGTCCCTCCATCAGCCAGAAGATTCTGCTCGCCGCTTACCAGAGCCCGGAATACGCCCAGCAGAAGGCTGAAAAGTACGCCACTTTGAAGAAGCGCTACGACATCATCAAGGAAGTCTTGGCCGCCCATCCGGAATACAAGGACGCCTTCGACCCGATGCCGTGCAACAGCGGTTACTTTATGTGCATCAAGCCGAAGGGCGTCGACGCAGAACAGCTCCGCGAAAAGCTCATCAAGGACTACAGCACGGGCACCATCATGCTTTCTGGCCTGATCCGCCTCGCATTCTCTGCCGTTCCGACCGAAAAGCTTCCCAAGCTCTTCGACAATATCTATAATTGCATTTTGAAGATGAAGTAAGGTGCGGGAACCCGTACCTCCTGGAGGAATAATGTCCGACAACGCCATTTTAAGTTACAACGGAAAGAGCATCGAGCTCCCTGTTGTTGAAGGTGCTGAAAACGAACACGGTCTCGACATCTGCAAACTCCGCAAGGAAACCGGCCTGGTGACCTTGGATTACGGCTACCTGAACACCGGTAGCACCCGTAGCGCTATCACTTACGTGGACGGCGAACACGGAATCCTGCGTTACCGCGGCTACAGTATCGAAGACCTTGCCGAAAAGGCTACCTTCCCCGAAACCGCCTGGCTCCTGATTTACGGTGAACTGCCGACTCAGCAGCAGCTGGCACGTTTCCGCACGTTGTTGACCGAGAACTCCCTCCTCCATGAAAACCTTCTGCACTTCTTTAGGCAGATGCCGCCGAGCGCCCACCCGATGGGCATCCTCAGCTCCATCGTGAACGCCGTGGGTCTGTTTACGCCGCGTTTCTACGACGACGAAAACATCGCCGACGTGTTCGACCTGACGACCGCAAGCCTGATTTCGAAAATTCGCACGATTGCCGCCTTCTCTTACAAGGCAAGCATCGGCGAACCGTTCGTGTACCCCGAAGCGGAACGCAGCTACTGCAGCAACTTCCTGAACATGATGTTCAGCAGCAAGGCGCGTTCCTACCACCCCGATCCGATTATGGAAAAGGCTCTGAACACGCTTCTGATTGTACACGCCGACCACGAACAGAACTGTTCTACGTCTACGGTGCGTATGGTGGGCAGCTCTCACGCCAACTTGTACGCAAGTATCTGTGCAGGCATTTGCGCCCTGTGGGGTCCGCTCCATGGCGGTGCAAACCAGGCCGTGCTCGAAACGCTCCTGCGCATTCAGCAGAGCGGCATGACCATCGAACAGGTGATGGCAAAGGCCAAGGACAAGAACGATCCGTTCCGTCTTTCTGGTTTCGGTCACCGCGTCTACAAGAGTTACGACCCGCGTGCCAAGGTTTTGAAGAAACTCATGTACCAGGTGTTCGAACGCGAACATTTCCACGATCCGCTGCTGGACATTGCGCTCAAGCTCGAAGAAGCCGCCCTCAAGGACGACTACTTCATCGAACGCAAGCTCTATCCGAACGTGGACTTCTACTCGGGCATTCTCTACCGCGCCATGGGCATTCCGACGAACATGCTTACGGTGATGTTCGCCATCGGCCGACTCCCCGGCTGGATCGCCCACTGGAAAGAAATGCACGACGATCCGAATTCCAAGATCAACCGTCCGCGCCAGATCTACACGGGCCACACCGCCCGCCCCTGGGTCGACCGCGACAAGAGATAAAGGACCGCTCGCGCCCCAATAAATGGGTTCGTCCCCAGCGAGCTCACTCTCGCAACCGCCCTCGGTAAATAACCGAGGGCTTTGTTGCTCACGGAAGACCGTTTACTTTGATTTATCGACCTGCGAATTGGTCTCCGAAACGGAGATCGGTTTCTTTTGCACCGTTCAGATTGACAAGTTGTTCTGGGGAGAATGTCATTTCGCGGGCGATGCCTTCGCGTAGGGATTGCAGGCGGTCGAAGAATTCGTCCACCGTCTGTGCGGTGAGTAGCGTTTGGCGTACGGTCAAGGTCGGGTCGTCGAAACCTTTGCATAGGCGGGCGGCGAGTTGCTTGAGTCTGCCGAGTGCGCTCATTTCGGTGGCGCCGTCCTCCAGTTTGAATTTGTAGTAGAGGGGGAACACGTCGAGGGCCTCGGAGGCGGTCATTTGACGAGGCGGTTTACCTTCCCAGGCGTCGGCAATTTGTCCGAAAATCCACGGGTTGTGCATCGCACCGCGGCCAATGGAAACGCCCGACACTCCGTAGGTTTCAAGCCGCTCGCGGGCGTTTGCGACGCTGTTCACGTCGCCATTTCCGATAACGGGAATCTTGGCCGCGGCCGCAACTTTGCCGATCCAGTCCCAGTTGGCTAGTCCGTTATACCCTTGTAGCCTGGTTCGGCCATGCACCGTCAGCATTTCGACGCCTTCGCCTTCAGCAATCTTCAGTGTTTCCATCACATTGATGCTCTGGTCGTCCCAGCCGATACGGCACTTGAGGGTCAGGGGAATGTTTACGTTCGAGGAATCGAGGGCTGCGCGGACATCGTGCAGGATCTCCTGCAGGCGGGGGAGGTCGCGCAGCAGTCCCGAACCGCTACCCTTGCCCGCGACCTTGGGAGCGGGGCAGCCTGCGTTCACCTCGATGAATTCCGGATGGAGGGCCTCGGCGATTTTCTTTGCGGCGGTGGCCATCCTGTCGGGAAAGCGTCCGAAAATCTGGATGCCGAAGGGCCGTTCTTCGGGGAAAAACTTCAACTGCTTGTGCCCGTCAAGGCAGAACACGGCATCGCCGTCGGTCGGGACGAACTCGGAAACCAGGAGCCCCATTCGGTTGCCGGAAAGGACTCGGCAGAGTCTGCGGAAAGGGGCGTCTGTCACCCCGTCCATGGGACTGAGGATCGTATTCGGAAAGACTTCCAGATTTCGAAGCTTGAAACTTTTCAACATTTTAACCACATCTATCCACAAAAATTCCGCAACAAGAACCCGAAAAAATTATTTAATTTCAGCGGGACCGGTACTCTAACTCATTGATAAACCTATATTTAGGGCGTGGCAAATATAACTAAACAAGCATTGATTCAAGAGATCGCCAAGTCCACTGGATTTGTGCGCAACGACATTAAGACCGTCATCGAGCAGTTTCTCGACCTTTTGGCCGAAAAGCTGATTGAGGGCAACACCATCGAAATTCGTGGCTTTGGCACTTTCGCCTGCAAACCGCGCAAGGCGCGCCCGGCTCGTAATCCCCGTACGGGAGAAACGGTCCTGATCGAAGAACGTATGGTTCCTTCGTTCAAGTTCAGCAACGACATCAAGGACAAGATCAATTCTCTCGAAGCGATTGTCGAAGGCGTGAACGCCAAGCTGGAATCCGAAGGTAGCGACGTGATGATTGCCGTCCAGTCGCAGGAATCCCCGACCGATATCGAATCGAAATAGAATCAAGCCTGCTAAAATTTTGCCGAGAATTTAATGCCCCGACTTGTAGTCGGGGCTTCTCTTTTTAAGGGGAAAGAATCTGCAGGAAAGGATACTTTACGAAAGCGCCGCGACTTCTTCTTCGGTCAGGTAGCGCCACCCGCCCTTGCCGAGCGTCTGGTCCAGCACCACCGGGCCGATGGCTTCGCGCTTCAGGGTTTCTACGTGGTTGCCAACTGCGGCGAACATGCGGCGCACCTGGTGATACAGCCCTTCGCCAATAGAAATCAGTACCGAATCCCCGTCAATCACGATGTCCCGTGCAAACACCGGACGCCGTTCGTCCTTGAGCATTACGCCGTTCAGCAATTCGGTCATTTGTTTATCGGTGAACTCCCGCGCAAGCGTTACCCGATACTGCTTCAGGTAGCCTTTCTTGGGACTTTCTACCTTGTGGATAAAGTCGCCCTGGTTTGAGAAAAGCAGCAGACCCGAGGAATCCGCGTCGAGGCGCCCTACGGTCTGGATCCCCATGGCGGAGAAACGGTCGGGGAGCAGTTCAAACACGGACTGGTGGTCGCGGGCGTTATGGCTGCATTCTACATCCAGCGGCTTGTCCATCATGATGTAGAGCTTTTCGATGGTCGGAATATCTTCTCCGTTTACGGTGATGGTTTCGGGGCGTTCCTTGAATTCCACGAAGGGGTCTTCCTGGACGGCACCGTTCAATTCGACTACGCCCATGCGGACGAGAGCGCGGCATTCCTTGCGAGAGCCGAAACCGAGGGAGGCAAGCAGTCTATCTAGGGTCAATGCGGGCATCAGTTATCCTCCATCATCATTTTTACAATCTTGCTGCGGATGAATCCGAGTTCGGGGAGTTCCCCGGTCTTGAGTATGTGTGAGCGACGACGCCAGAAGCTCCAGGCGACAATGCCTCCGTAAAAGAGCGTCGCGATCGAAAGTCCAAGAATGCGGCACAGGTTTACCGAAATCCGTACGTGTCCTTCGATGCGTGGATCATGGTCGCGAGTCCAGTCCATACGGAAGTCCCAGTTGCCAATGTAGGGATAGCTCTTGAGGAATCCGTTCAGAGCGGCGGCGTATCCCATATGGTGGTATTCCATACGGAAACCCTCGACAAAGCAGTCTACGAAACGGACGTGGAATAGCCTGAACAAGGCGGACATCCAGCGGCGTACGGACCACCAGGCGCGGGAATCGAATTCGGGAGTCAGGAGAAGCGTCCAGAATTCCTTGTCGGTAAGGGACCGCTTTTCTTTAGACTCGGCTTCTTGCGGTTCAGCCTCTTTCGATTCTTTCTCGTCCTTTTCTGCAACCGTTTCGACAGTTGCTTTCGTTTCTGTCGTCCCTTCTGTTTTTTCTTCGGTCTGCTTGGGAGTGTCCTTTTTTTCTACCGGTGCAGCTGGCGTGGCGGTAGACGCTTCAACTACGGAATCCTTGTCCGTGTCTACTTGTGTTGCAGATTGTTTTTCCGGCACATCTTTGCGTGTGTCATCACGAGAACGGTCGCTCGCGTCCTTGCGGAAATTTTTATGGAAAGAGCCGAGATTCTTCTTGTAAAGGCAAACGCGCGCGTTTACCTCGTTAAAATCCGCACCGAAATCGATCCAGAAGACAAACGGGAAAAATAGGGCGACTAGCGCCAATGCACAAAGTACGCCCAGAATCCAGATCAAGGAGCTACTTCTCCGTTTCGTCAGCCTTCTTGCTGATGATGTCGATCAGTTCGGCAAAGCTCTTGTTCTTGAGAATCTGGCTGAACTGTTCCTTGTAGTTGCGTGCGGTCGAAAGGTCGTCGATGACGAGGTCCCAGGCTTTCCACTTGCCGTCGACCAGGCTCATCTTGTATTCAAGTACGGATTCCTTTCCCTTGTTCCAGAGGTGTGCGACGACGCGAGCTTCGTTGTCACCCTTCATCTTGGCGGGTTCGTAAATGGTGGAATCGGCACGGTACAGTTCCAGGCGCTTGGCGCTGGAATTTCTGACCATACGCTGGAATTCGTTCACGAACTTATCCTGGGATGCGGCGTCCTGCGCCTTCCAGTCGTTTGCCGAAAGGGATTTCTTGGCCAGAAGGGCGAAGTCGAACGAATCGTTCAAAAGGTTCTTCACTCGTTCGGTTTCCTTGGAGTTCCTGCTGGACTTCTTCAAAAGGGTCTGCAACTCGGCGTCTTTTTTCTGGATTGCCGCTACGGGGTCTTCGGCGGCAAAGGCCATCAACGAAACACAGGCAATCGTAACCAAAATCTTCTTGAACATGTTTACCTCCATTAAACTCTGCTTACTGATTCATATAAATCGTGTGGAAATCGTTCAGCGACATTCCCATCTTTGCAATCAGTTGCGCAAATTCCACGTTGTACTTGCATACGGCAAAATAGTAATCTTTCTGCATCGTTACATTCTGAGTGTAGGCCGAAACTAATCCGCTCGTCTGCGACTTGTCCAAATCGTATTTCATGGCGGCGCCCTTCAGGATTCCTTCCGAGGCGCGCAGGCTTTCTTTCAGGGCGTCCATCTTTTCCTTGGCGGCAACGACCTGGTAGTACTGTTCTTCCGCCTGGCTCATGAGGCCGTTCGTGGCGTAGGCTTCCTTGAGCTGGAGCCCGCGCAGGTCGGTGCGTGCGGAGCGGAAGTTCTCCCAGCTTTTCCAGAAATTCAGGTTGTAACGTACGCCGAGTCCGATAACTCCGTCCAACTTGTTGACTGCATCTTCGGCGAAGGCGTCCTTCTGCATGACGCTACGGTTTCCTGCCCAACTCTTGACGTATTGTACCTGGCCCATGATAAAGAATTCGGGGGCGAGTTTCGCTTCGGCGAGATCTAGCTGCAGGCGGCGAGCTCGGAGTCCTGCGGAAAGCTGTCGCAGTTCCGGATGGTGCTGGGCGGTCAGGGAGCGGACTTCTTCGAGGGAGGGAAGTGTTTCCAATCGCGGTGTCAGGGCGGAATCTTCAGTTGCAAAAGAGTCCTCTTCACGCAGGTTCAATGAAAAACGGATCGCTAGCATCACGCGTTTCATGCCTAGGTTCGCTTCGGTGACACCTTCCTTGACGGTATGCATTTTTGCCTTGAGGTTCAGAAGGTCCATCTGCGATACGTTCGGGTCGTCATCGTCTAGGGCTTCTTCCAACTTTTCGTAGGCTTCGTCCACTTTCTTTTGGGCGTCCGTTGCAAGGCGGTTCATTTCGCGGGCGAGAAGGTAGTTGTAGTAGTAAGTCTGTAGCTCGACATCCTTCTTGTGGATGTTGTTTTCAATGTCAAATGATTTTTGCTGGATATCCGCTTCGATCGCCATCTTGCCTGCGCGATACTGTCCCAGGTTCAGGGGCTGGATAAACTTGGCTTCGACGCCCCAGAAGGGGCCCATTCTTGAGAAATCGTAAACTTCTACGGTGTCTCCGTCCTGAAGCTCGTTTTTTAGGCCGGGAGCGGGGCCCACCATCATCGTGACGTAGAATGTCGGGAGAATCGCTTCGGACTTGAGCTTGCCGAGCTGATTTTTCTTGGCTTCGGCTCCGTGCTTGAGTTCCTGAATTTGCGGATTGGCGGCAAGGCCTTCGTTGACAAAGCGAGTCAGGTCGTACCGGACTTCACCGGCAAGCGCCATGGACGCCATCAACAGGAATGCCACAATACTGAACATAACATAAATGTAGCAAAATACGGAGAATGTTGTATACCGGTGGTCGCTTGTTATGGACTGCTCGTCCCCAAAAAATCGATTCCGGTCAGTTTGCGGTATTTGGAAATGACGTGCTCGTAATATTTTGTCGGTAGAGGCTTGCCCGATTCCAGCATACGGTCGACGGCGGAGTGTCCAAGGTTGTACGCAATAAGGGCGTCCTTCCAGTTGCCGTATTTTGAAATCAGTCGGATTAGGTAGGCTGTGCCGACGGTCACGTTGATTTCTGGCTTGAGGAGGTCTTCTTCGGTTTCGATTTGCAGTCCAAAATGGGCGCTCATTTTCTTGGCGGTTTCAAGCTTGATTTGCATTAGCCCCAGTGCTCCGGAATAGGCTCCCGATTGCATGCGCCCGCGGGCATTGGGGTTGCCGTGGCTTTCCTGGGCAACGACCGAGAGAATCAGGAGCGGGTCGGTCGCATAGGATCGTGAGATCTGCCAGATTTGTTCTGTCAGCATTTCCCGCTGTTCCTCTGTCAGGCGGTTTTTGGAAAGATGGGCTAGCGCCTTGTTGATTTTGACATAATCGACGGTCCATTTTCCCCAGACACTCAGTTGGTCGAGCTCGCCACGCAACAGCGTTTCCTGCTTGGCGAGTTCCTTAATTTCGGCCTGCCTCGAAAACCAGTAAGACACGAATAGTCCGAGAGCTCCGAAACAGAGGACCAGGATAATCGCAAGAGAAAGTTTCGAAATGCGAACGTTACTTTTCACGTCGGGTGTTCTCGAGGTATTCTAGATAACCGACCCAGTCCTGGATGAGCCCAAAGGAGCTGAGCATGGTCGTATCCTGTACGACGCCCAGCTTGCGGAGAGGCCCTATAGAGGATTCCAGTTTGTCAATTTCCTTGATATAGCGTTCCTTCTGGTTCTGGAGCGCGATGATTTGGGCCTGCTTGTCAGAGAGGTCGTGTCCCTGCGTTGAGACAATTATTAACAAAGTAACTATCCAGCCGACAATGAGCGAAAGGAAGGCGACCGCGACTCCGGAACTGATGGTGATGCCGGAACGGAGCCCGTAATGTAGGCCGATCTGCTGTAGCTGTTTCTTGGTTCCCGATTTCTTGTAGGCGTTACGGTTTTCGTAGACTTCGAAAATGTTCAGGTACCTGGAAAAGTAATCGTAGAGTTCGGCGGAATCGAAGATCAGAATTAGCGCCGATTTTTGCGACTTGACGCGGTTTAGGAGCTCCAAGAAGACGCTCAGGTAATGGTCGCTGGTAAAGTGTGCGTTCTGCAGGTTCAAGAAGAAAAAGCAGCCTGGCCCGTCGACAAGCATGTCGAGCTTTTCCTTGACGGCCGAAAGTTGCGCTATGCCGAGCGAACCCGATAGGGTGAGTTCAACATCGTTTCCACGAGATTCTACTTGGATGTCTATCAGGTCGGACTTCATGAGTTATCTCTTGGAAATGTGGACGGTCATCTTGAATTCGGTTTCGTTGAGGCTTGCAAGCGAAAGTTTCCAGAAGGGGAATATGCGGATGCCTTGCAATGCTTCGGGAGCAGCGAGCGCGGATGCCCCGAAAATCGGGGCGACCAGGAGCGAAGTCCTGGTCTCGAAATCAAGGCGGATGCGGCAATCCGTAACGGAGTCCTTGATTTCGATCCGCCTTGCATCGGGGAAAATCAGGGGGTCACGGAAGTTGAACTTGAGGGCGTCGCCATCGACGAGAATGTCGCGGTCCGTTGTTCCGCAGGCGAGCAGGCCTGTCTCGAGGAGTGTCCCGAAAAATCCTCTAGCCTCGGCGGTACCGTTGTTCTTGAGCTTGTACTCTAGCTCAAATTCGGAACCCGTTGCCGAAAGGGCAAAATTCTTTTCGACTTCAAGGAGGCCGCTCTGTTCGCCGATTTTGACTTGCTGTTCCGAGAGAAGCTGGATGTCCGTACCTTCGTCGTGTCGCTTGATTTGATAGTCAAACGGGCTTACGAGAATCCCCTCGCGGTCCGAAAGGAACTGGTCAAGCTTGGAGGCCTTCTGCTCCGTGTTAGGAAGAATAAAATCGAGGAAACCGACAGCAGGTTCTCCGTCGTCGCGCCAGGAACTCAGTAGGTTGTTTTCGGGATCCTTGGCGTTCAGGATTCGAAGAATTCCGCCGCCGAAGTAGTCCAGTAAGAAAGAATAGGAATGGTTTTCCGCCCATATATACTTGTGGCCGTCAAGCATGAAGTCTGCGATGTCTAGCCGGATTCCGTCAAAGGACACGAGTTCTGTCAGGCGATTTGCCACCTGGAGCAGGAATCGCGCACCCCACCAGCGGACCATGGGCGTTCGCATTCCTTCGCTGTCCTGCATATCGCGGTAATAGATGGGCGACATGGCGGGCATCAGCATCTGGTAGATTTCTTTGAGCTCGTGGTCTTTCAGAGTGTCCTTGGCGCGGTGGTAAAGCGAAAGGAGCGTCTTGTGCAGCAGGTTGACCTCGGGTCTTTTTACCAGGAGCTCTCGGCAGGTCTTTGCTGTTGTCGGAAGCCCGATTTTTTGTCCGGCGGAAAGCAGAAAACTGATTCGGCCTTCGGAAGTCTGTTCGTTGACGACGCTTGCGACGGTCTTCGTTTCGAGCTCGTTCGTTTCAAGAAAGTCAATCAGCCTTTCGAAGAAAGGAATGATGTCGCCCGGCTGCGGTGGAATATCCAAGGCGATGACCGCCGTCTTTCCTCCACGGCAGTATGGCTCTGCAATTTCAGGCCAGTGAAAGTCGTCTTCGGCAATGGCTCGAGAAAGCGTTTGCGAAATGGGGACAATCTTGAGGAATGCCCCCTTGTCTTCGACGGAATACCATCCCGAAACAGGTGTCGTGCGTCCGAGGGCGTCCTGTAAAGATGCTTCTTGTACCAGGGCGTATTCAAATCGGTGCTCTTCCAGGAGGTCGGTCATTTCCATTTCCCAGACCATCGAGGAATTGAAGTAGCCGGTTGGTTCGACCTTGAAGTGTTTCCACAGGAAATTTCCGTGCTGTTCGAGCTGCATGGATTGCAGTTCGGTCGGGAAAAGCGGTAACATCGGATCGTAGAATCCGCCACCCAGCAGCTCTAAACTGCCGTCTTCGATTGCATTGCGCAGCTTGTTTATTTTCTGCGGGCCTGCTACGTTGCAAACCGTTTCCAGAGTCGGTCCGTCCATGAACAGCGAAATGTTCATCTTGCCCGAATCGAGGCCCATAAGGACTCCCGAAAGCAGGTTTTCCGCCACGGCATCTAGCTTGGCGTACGCCGTCGAAGGGGGCAACTGAAGGACGAACGAAAGAGACGGTTTCATAGGACTTTATTCCACGGTCACGCTCTTCGCAAGGTTTCTAGGCTGGTCCACGTCGTTTCCACGAAGCACGGCAATGTGGTAGGCGAGCAGCTGGAGCGGCACGCATGTCACGATCGGCATGAGCATCGGGGTTGTTTTCGGGACTGTAATCAGGTGGTCTGCAATTTCGTCGAGCGGGTGGCAATCTGCGGTCGAGATAGCGATCACCTTGCCGCCGCGGGCCTTGATTTCGCGTACGTTGCTGATCACCTTGTCGAACAGGGCGTCCTTCGGGGCAATCACCACGACCGGCATGTTTTCGTCAATCAAGGCGATGGGCCCGTGTTTCATTTCGGCGGCGGGGTAGCCTTCGGCGTGAATGTAGCTGATTTCCTTGAGCTTGAGGGCGCCTTCCATGGCGACGGGGTAGTTGAAGTGGCGGCCCAGGTACAAGAAGTTGTTCGCCTTCACGTACTTGTTGGCGATGCCTGCAATCTGGTCCGAAAGCTTGAGGGTCTGCTCCACGAGTTCCGGGAGTTCCTGCATGGCCTTCACGATGTCGGAGCCTGCTTCAAAAGAAAGTCTGCGCTGGCGGCCAAGCAAAAGAGCAATCATGGCGAGCACGGTCACCTGGCTGGTGAACGCCTTGGTGCTTGCCACGCCGATTTCGGGGCCTGCGTGCAGGTAGACGCCGCCATCGCTCGTGCGGGCGATGGTCGAACCCACACCGTTACAGATGGCAAGAGCGGTAGCGCCCTTCTGCTGGGCTTCTTTAAGGGCGGCAAGCGTATCGGCAGTTTCGCCGGACTGGCTAATGGCAAGCACGAGCGTGCCCGGCTTGATAATCGGGTTGCGGTAACGGAATTCCGAGGCGTATTCGACTTCGACCGGGACGCCGGCCAAGTCTTCGATCATGTATTCGCCGACCATACCGGCGTAGTAGCTGGTGCCGCAGGCGGTAATAATGATACGGTTGATGTTCCTCAGTTCCTTGATGTTGGTGTCGAGACCTGCGAGCTTGGCGTTGCCTTCGGCGTACAGCAGGCGGCCGCGCATGGTGTTGCGGAGCACTTCGGGCTGCTCGAAAATTTCCTTGAGCATAAAATGGGCAAATCCGCCCTTTGCAATAGCGTCTGCGTCAAATTCTACATCCTGCACTTCGTGTTGCACCGGCTGGCTGTGCGTGTTCAGCAGGTTGTAGCCGTCTTCCTTGATTTCGACGATGTCGTTGTCGTCCAAGTAGACAACCTTCTGCGTGTGCATGATAATTGCGGAAACATCGGAGGCCAAGTAGAATTCGTCCTGTCCGATGCCCAAAATGAGCGGAGATCCGCGGCGGGCACCGATGAGGGTGCCGGGTTCGCTCTTGCAGATGACGGCAAGGCCAAAAGTACCTTCAATTTTGGAAATGGCCTTGAGGACGGCATCCTTGAGGTTGCCGTTGTAGTAGCGTGCAATCAAGTGGGCGACGACTTCGGTGTCGGTTTCGGACTTGAATTCGATTCCTTCGGATTGGAGTTTCTTCTTTAGAATGGCGTAGTTTTCGATGATGCCGTTGTGCACGATCGAGATGTTTCCGTCAAAGCTCTGGTGCGGGTGCGCGTTCTGTTCGGTGGGGGCGCCGTGGGTGGCCCAACGGGTGTGGGCGATACCGACATGACCGTGGAGAGACTTGCTTTTCAGCTTGTCTTCGAGGGCAGCTATCTTGCCGGAAGCTCGGACCGTTTCAATTTTCCCGTCTTCAATCAAGGCGACGCCCGAGCTGTCATAACCACGATATTCAAGTTTCTTAAGTCCGCCAATCAAAATCGGCAATGCATCATTTTTACCTATATAGCCAACAATTCCGCACATAGTAAATCCTTTATATGTTAACGGTCGTTAATATACGAATTTCTTTTGGTAAAATTGAGTTACAATTGGTCTTTTGGCGTAAGATTTTGTTATTTTTCTCCCTGTCTAACCAAAAGAGGAACAAATGAACAAAAAAATGCTTATTGCTGCAGGCGCTCTCGCCTTTGCTTTGACCGGATGTGACCAATTGTGCCAGGGTCCGAAGACCAAGACTGCTCTGGTGACGGAAAAGGACAAGTACAGCTACGCTCTCGGTGCCCATTTCGGTAACCAGGCTCGTTTCCAGCTGGTGACCCGCGATTCCATCGACCTGGACCTCGATCTCTTCATCCAGGCTTTCAAGGAACGCTATAACGAAGATTCCGCTCACTTCCTGATGAACGATTCCACGATTTTCCAGACTCTGACCGACCTTTCCCAGGCTCGCCAGGCTGAAAAGAACAAGAAGGACAGCCTTGCTGCCGAAGCCAACAAGGCTGCTGGCGAAGCATTCCTCGCCCAGAACAAGACTGCCGAAGGCGTCGTGACCACCGAATCTGGCCTCCAGTACAAGGTGATTGCCGAAGGTACGGGTGCAACTCCGGCCGATGGCGACATCGTGAAGGTCCACTACACTGGTAAGCTCCTTGACGGCACCAAGTTCGACAGCTCCGTCGACCGTGGCGAACCGCTTGAATTCCCGATCGGCGCCGTGATTCCGGGTTGGACCGAAATGCTCAAGCTCATGAAGGTGGGCGAAAAGGTCACCGCTTGGATCCCGAGCGACCTCGCTTACGGTCCGCGTGGCCGTGGCCCGCAGATTCCGGGTAACAGCCTCCTCGTGTTTGAAATGGAATTGATTGATACTCACGCTGCCGATGCTCCGGCCGCTGAAGCTCCGAAGGCCGAAGCTCCGAAGGCTGAAAAGAAGGTTGCTGCTAAGGCTGCTCCGAAGGCTGAAGCTAAGGCCGCTGCTGCAAAGCCGGCTGCCGAAGCTCCCGCTGCCGCTAAGGCCGAAGCCAAGCCCGCAGCTGCAAAGCCGGCTGCCGAAGCTCCCGCTGCCGCTAAGGCTGAAGCTAAGCCCGCTGCCGCAGCCCCGGCTGCTGCTCCTGCTGCTGCCCCGGCCGCCCCGGCTGCCGCACAGTAATCGGCTGACAATGTAAATTGCGAAGGGGCCCCGCGGTAAACCGCGGGGTCTTTTTATTTTCATATTCTATATTTGGCGCATTATCGTTTCGAGGTTTTCGTGAAATTTATTCTGTCGATGGCGTTGACCGCATTTTTTGCATTGTCGTTGCTTGGTTGCAATGAACAGGAGAAAATTCAAGGCTTAAAGGCGGAAGGCGACCGGCTTCGTGCAAAGATCGATTCGCTTTCTGCGGCTATTGATCAGGTACAGGCGCTGCCTGGAAACTGGATTGTTCAAAACGACACCGTGCGCGCGGGGGACGGCCTTTTCCAGGTGCTTGTCCGCATGCAAATCAACGAACGCGAACGCGGAAAGATTGTGCTCGCCCTGCAAGATAGCGTGGAACTTTCGAAACTTCGCGTGGGGCAGGTTTTCTATGCCGCCCTTGATTCGGCGGGGAGTGTCCAGAAGTTTCGCTATGCTCCGAACCCGGCGACGATTCACATGCTCACCCATACGGATTCGGGATATGTCTACAAGCTGATTGAAAAACCGGTAACGCGCCGTCAGTCCATTTTCGAGGGAGCCCTCACCGAAGGCAGCACCCTGAACGGCACCCTTTTCAAGGTTGGCATTCCCGGTCGCATGGTAGGCATCGTGAGTGGTGTGCTGCAGTGCAAGGTGGCGTTCCCCTTGGCCCGTGCCGGCGACAAGTTCCGTATTTTGCTTGAAGAAACATTCTACCAGGATTCCATCTGGATTTCAGGCAAGGTCGTCTATGCGGAATTTGACGGTCGCATCGTGGGCCATCACGAAGCCTTCCGTTACGAAGATCCGGATCCGAAGAGTTCCTTTAACGCCCACTATACCGAAAAGGGCGAAGCGCTCGTTTTCGATGGCTTGCGTTACCCGCTCGATCGCCTGCATGTTACAAGTCCTTTCGGTAGCCGCATTCACCCCATTACGGGCCAACGCAAAATGCATGCCGGTATTGACTATGGTAGCCCCACGGGTACGCCGGTTTACGCTGTTGCCGAAGGTATTGTGACGGTTTCGGGTTTTGATCCGTTCAGCGGAAACAAGATTGCCATTCGCCACCGCGACCGCTCCGAAAGCTGGTACATGCACCTCTCGGTTCGCGGCGTCAAGGTGGGCTCCAAGGTGGCTGCGCGCCAGTGCATAGGCCGCGTAGGTTCCACGGGCCGAAGCACCGGCCCGCACCTGCATCTCGGTTTCAAGAACGAAAAGGGTGCCTGGATCAATCCTGCGTCCAAGACGATGATTGCCGCCCCGAAACTCGAAGGCGAACGCCTTGCCCGCCTGCATAAGGAAGTGGCGGAAATCCGCTCGCAAATAGAGGCGACTCTCGCCGCCCCTGCCGTGAAGGCAAATGACACCACCGACGTGATGGTGCGTATGCGAAACCTGTAATTAGAAGAATTTGGCCTTGCGGAATCTCGGTTTGAGGTCGTTCAGGGTGGGAATCTTGCCTTCCTGTTCCTGGGTTCCTGTTTTGGAGAAGTGATAGAGCCGCTTGGTCCCGTAGCCGGCTGAACGTTTTTCGGAGGCTTTCTTGGCGAGCTCGACCGCTTTCGCCATCTGTTCGTCCGGATCGTCGATTTCGTAGTCGGGGACAATGCCTAGGTCGTGGAAACTTTCCCAGTTCTTGTCGAAACCTTGCAGGGCTGTTATCAGGGCAAGTCCGCCGTAGAGAGTTGTATCTACTATCTGGCCGATCTGTTTCCCGTATGTCAGTTGGCCTACAACAGGAGTGCTCCTATTTGATGTTAATGCTGAAAGCATAAGCTCGGCGCAGCTTGCCGAGGCGGTATCGGCCATGAACACATAATAACGGTTTTTCCCGAGACCATCGGCAGTTACAGTGTAGGTTAGAGTGTCCATTTTCTGAATATACCGTATATTCCTACCTTCGAAAACAGAGTCTAAATGAGCTTCTATATCAATAGTAATTGTGTCTCCCTTGGAAAGAAGTTCTGCGGCTATACCGTTGCATTGCCTTGTTTCTCCACCGGGGTTGCCGCGTAGGTCAATAATGGTAGATTTTGCGTCTTCAGTTTTTTTGAGGGCTGTAAGAAATTCTCCGTAGGATCCGCTGTCGCTAATGGTTGTCGAGACAAATTTCAAGATTCGGATTACCGGAATAGAATCCTGGTAACTGACTCTGACTGAAGGCTCGTTGTATTCGTCTACGATGACTGCGGCAACGACCATTTCGTCATTGCGGTCTACGACAATCTTGATGACGTCTCCGATATTGCCTGTACACATGGCATCGAAGTTAGATGTCGTCGAAATGCTAAGCCCGTCTATCTGGACAACGATGTCGCCTATTTGGAGTCCAGCCTTTTCTGCAGGGGAGCCCGGGTATATATCCGAGATGCGTAAGTATTGGGATGTGCTGTCAGTAATTTCTTCGACTTCAGCACCGATTCCTCTAATAGTTGGGGTCCTAAAAATGTCTTCGGCAATTTGAGGGGCGGCCGCCGGATCAAAGTATTGGGTGAAAGGGTCTCTTAACTGGCTGTACATATAGCATACGTCGTAATAGGCGGAAGTGCAATATCCCTTGGTGAGGTTGTCATTGTCGGATTCCTTTCCCAGATAGACCTTGTAATCGTCGGCGAGTTCGTTGCGTAAATGGCCGTAAAGGTAGAAATAGTCGAGTAAGACATAGTTGTAGTAGAGTTCCGCCTCGTATTGGTCGGTAACTTCGTCCATCCGAGGGAAAATTTTGTTGGATGGCTGGCTGTTGCTGTCGTCACTGCTGGTGGTCTGCGTACATGCCGAAAAAATGAGGGCCGCCGCCAGGGATATCAATAAATAGAAACGCTTCATAAAATCCTCGCTAGGATTTAAAATAGAAAATGTTGTGTTGGTCTTTCGAATTAGAAGTTGGAATTTTCGATGGAACCGCCTTCGAACTTATACCTGCGAAGTACAGAGGGCTCTTTGTCGAAAATGCCGGAACGGCTCTTCAGGAGGGGGGCTGTTCCGTAATAATTCTGGATAGCTTCTATGCCGCACGAAAGGGTTGCGCTTTCGCAAGGGTAGTCGGGGATGACGCCTTTTTTGTGGTAGGAGTTCCCCTTGGGAGTCAGAAATTCCCAGTTGGTAATGATGGCGAGCCCGCCGTCCATCGTTTTCCAGGTGCTTTGGCCGATGCCCTTGCCGTATGTGGTCTCGCCTGCGACGGGGATGTTTGCCGCTTCTTGAAGCGCTGCGGCGAATATCTCGGAACAGCTCGCGCTTCCCTTGTTGACTAGGAGAACGAACTTTCCTTTTTCACCGGAGTCGCCCGATTTGGCTCTTTCCGATTTTTCCCTGTAGATCGTCTTTCCTTCTACGGAAAGGTCTCGCGAAGTTCGGGTCGAAATGATTCCTTCCTTGACAAACAAGTCTGCCATGGCGATGCAATGCGATACATGTCCACCGGGGTTGTTCCGCAGGTTGATGAGGCGCGGTTCGGTTGTGTTTTGGGTGGAATCGAGATAGGTCTTGAGTTCTCCAAAGGAGCCGTTTTTTTGGTCGGCGGTATTTAGCTTGAAACTGGTGATGGTGATGATTGGAGTCCCGTTTAGGGTGTCGAGGAAAATCGTCGGGGCGTAGACATCTTCTTTAGTTAGGTTGTACGAAATAGTGTCGCTGGTGTAGGCGACGGTGAGAGAAATGTCCTTGCTGTAGGTCAAAATGGAATCGTATACTTCGAATGCGTTTTCTCCGACGATGTCGACTCCGTTTGCGTTCATGATGTTTCCGTAGCGCTTGATACCGGCGCGTCCGGCAGGCCCTTCGGGATAAACTCGGTAGATGACGAGTGGGTATTCTTTTTGGGGAAATTTCTCGTATTCCATTCCGACATCGCCCGGGACGATACTCGTGTTGATGTGGGTAATGGTCGCTTCGCTTTTGGATGGCGGAATATAACGGGTGAATGGGTCGGACAGTTTGTTGTAAAGCTCCTGGACCGAGTCCCCGTTTTCGTCTAGCTGTGGCAGTTCGTCTTCGAACAGGTAAGTTTGCTTGAGTAGCCAGTAGTTATAGCTGTATTCAGTCGGCTCGGGAGTGCTCTCGACCGGATGGAAAAAATCACTACAGGCTGTAAAAAAAAGAAAAAATGAAATTAGAAAGTAGGAATTAGGAATCAATCTTTTGACAATTGAAAAAGGATTGCTTCGCCTACGGCTCGCAATGACGTTCGAGGTCCTACAGCGTAAACAATCCATTCCGAATTCCCAACTCCGAATTCTGAAATCCGAACTTACTGATCGATGCTTAGTCCCTTCTTGTCCAGAAGCACGCGCGGGATTCCGCCTTCGAGCGGGTTTTCCACCACGGAAATCGTTTCGAGGCTATCGCACTCGGCGAGGCTTTCGGGGAGGGTTGCGAGCTGGTTGGCGTCGAGTACCAGTTCCTTGAGCTTCTTCAGGTTGCCGAATTCGGAGGGGATGGCACCCAGGTTGTTGCCCGACACCATCAGGACTTCTAGGGATTCCAGGTGAGAAAGGTTCGCCGGGATCGAGGTGAGGTCATTGTTGTCCAGGTAGAGCTTGCGGAGCTTTTTCAGCTTGCCGAGGGTTGCCGGTACTTCGGACAGCATGTTGTCGTGGAGGCTCAACTTGGTAACGTTAACCCACTTTCCAACTTCGAGAGTCAGGTCCAGAAGCTGGTTCTTGGCGATATTTACTGTTTCAAGTTTTGTAAGGTTTCCGACGGTGTCCGGAAGTTCGGACAGGCTGTTGTAGCCCAGGTACAGGTGCTCCAGGTTGGTGAGCTCGCCGATGGTCTCGGGGAGTTCCATCAGGTCATTTTCGCTCACGGAAAGTTTTTTCAAATTCTTGAGCTTGCCGATGTCGTCGGGGAGTTCCACAAGCATATTGCGGTCGAGGATCAACTCTTCTAGGTTATCCAGTTCAAAAAGCTCCTGGGGGAGGAGTCTCAGGTCTTTCTGGGAAAGGTCTAACGAAGTGGCTTTTTCGGCCTTGGCCTTGGCGATAATATCTAGCAAATTCATGGGAACATCTCCTATATTGTAAATCATAGCATTTTTGGTCAAGAAAGACGGGCGAATGACGAAAAAAAGTAAAAAAGTATGTTTTTTATACAAATGTTCACTATAAATTGATCCGTTTTTGAAAAAAAATGAAAAAAGTTGTCCTTTTTTTTTCGCAAACCCTCTTTTTGAAACTATTTTTAAGGGGCAAAATACGATAATAATGGTAAGGTGCCTCATTTGCACCTGACTTTTGCTATTGTAAAATAACAGAACTGAGGAAAAAATGGAATTAACCAAATCGCAGGAACGCCGTCTAGCATTCGTGGCTAGCCTCTTGAGTCTCAATCCGAACGACCCTACTGACCGAATTAAGGCACTCCGGCATCTAAACCTTGATGAAAACGGCTGCTTCCACGGATTCCAATATTCCCAAGGCTTTATGGAATTCTTCATCTTCCTCGATGAAGATACTCCGCTCGAAAAGGTCGTTGCCCACCTGAATTCTGACCTCAAGCAGTTGCAGATCGCCGTGTTCCGTACGAGCGATCCTCCTAACCCGTTCTTTATGTCGCTGCGCGAAGAGGCTGACCCTTGGGCTGTCAACAAGATTAGTGACGACGAAGATGGCGAAGACGATTCCGATTCTCCGGCAAGCCGTCCCTACATGGAAACGCTCGAAATTACGGTGCTCCGTACTCGTGCAAGCCGCGACATCACTGACTCTGAACTGGAACGTACGCTCAAGGATATGCGTCGCAAGCTCCTGATCTGGAAGAACGACGTGAAGGCCAAGCTTGAAATTATCGCTGAACACGATGACCTGACTCGCGATTTCCGCAGCGCTGACGACAAGCTTGAAATTGTGATGGATTCCGATCCGCTCCACCTCACGAGCGATCATGGCGAACTCTTCCTCGGTTTCTGCCCCATCCGTACGATTTTTGATTACCACGTGAACCTGGGTAAGCGCCTCAAGACGAAGCACAACATGGCTATCGTCTCCAGTAACATCCGTACTTACCTCGGTAACCTCACTCACACGAACGCTGCCTTGATCGATGCCTTCCAGACGATGGAACGCAACGACGACCAGAACGTGAACGTGGATGACTTCCCGTTCCTGCACAACGGCATGACCCTGACGGGCGATGACCTGCGCCTCAAGGAACGCGACGGAAAGAAGGTGCTCTATATTGAACGCCCGAAGATTATTAACGGTGCCCAGTCCCTGTTCACCTATGAACAGTATGCCAAGAAGAGCAAGAAGCCGGTGAACCCGCAGGTGCTCGTGAAGGTCGTGGTGCCGTACCCCGGTGCCGACAACTTCCTGAACCAGGTGACCATGGCCAACAACCGCCAGAACCCGGTGTTCAGCTACCACCTGCGCGCTGCTGACGACCTGCAGTTCTTCATTTGGCAGCGTTACCAGGAAGAAGGCTTTACCTACGTTTATAAGGATGGCGTGCGCCTCAAGGCACGTACCCGTAAGCTTGAAGTGCGTATGCGCCCCGAACTTGCCAAGACCCTCTTCATGATGGATGGCAAGCTCAGCGAATGCCGCTCCAGCGACTGCATTTTCGATAAGGAAACCCTGTACCAGCGCTGCTTCGGCGCATTCGTGCGCGTGGCACCGGACAAGGAAAAGGATTTCGTCCGCAAGACGATTGCTTTCACCAAGGCTTGGCAGCTGCTTAGCCGTTTGCCAATCAAGATTCGCCGCGTTACCCCGGGTAAGGGCGTGTCTATCGAAGCGAACGACGACAACCCGCTGACCCGCATCACCTGGAACGGCCGCCTCGAAGACAAGTTTATCTTCCGTAGCGCCGTGAAGGACCTGGTGGTGGCCCTTGCCCTGAAGCACTGGCTCATCTACGGTGACCCGATCCAGGATTTCGAATGGCTGGTCGAAAACGAACTCAATTTCAACGATTCCATCCTCAAGTATGCTTCCAAGATTTACACCGAAGACTTGAAGGGTATCCTGATTTCTGAATTCAAGGACAATCCGGCTTACTACGATACCATCACGACGATTGACAAGGATTCCGGTGAATCCGTGGAACGTCGCCTGTGGAAGGGCTTTGCCAATACCGCTACTTACGACAAGATGATGGATCTTCTGTGCAAGAAGAACCGCACTTGGGAAAAGTGCCGCGGCGGCATCGAAGCCTTCATTTAACCGCTTCGAAAACAATCTTGTAAGACCCTGTGTGACGCAGGGTCTTATTTTTTATGCGACCAAAGAAATATGAGAACTCCAAAAGGAAAAGTAAGTCTTTGGTCGCCCTTCGTCTCAACAATAAGCTAATGCTTATTGCTTCGACTCGGCAAAATGTAAGATGATGTACGACATTGTTTTTGTGTGAGAATTAGGTCTTAGAAAAAGTGCAAAAAGGCGTGACTGGATTAACATTTTTTTGAACACTTGTCTGTATATAAAACGCTTTGTTCTATTTGATTATATATTTGGGATAGTGAGTCAATTAAGGAGGATTTCACTATGAGTTCTAAAAAGATTAACATCAGAAAATCTCTTGCATTTGCAACTGTATCGACCTCCTTGGCGATGGTTGCGTGCGATTTTAGTGCAGATACGACCGTCAAGGCTTCGGACGATCCGACACCCGGTCCGGTGTCCGAATTGCCGGAAGGCGCCTTCTTGCAGGTAAATACGCTGGAAGATTTGCCGAACTGTACGCCGAGCCGCGAAGGCAAATCGGCTTACGTGAACATCAGCAATTCCGTTTATGTCTGCTCCAATGAACGTTGGACCAAGGCGAGCGTGACCATCGATCCGATCGTTCCTCCGGAAGAAAGTTCTTCGAGCATCGGCGAAATTGTCCCGGAAACATCGAGTAGCGGACTTGTTCCGCCTCCGCCTCCTCCTCCGTTTGGTACATGCTTTACTACTTGGTATGGCGGGAATGGCGAGTACTGGATTGATACGGGCTTTGATAATGGTTACGGAAACGCGGGCTATTGGTACAGCTATTCCGATGACATGGACGGTGGCATGTCGATTATTGAATGGCCTGTTCCAAGGGGAAATGAATGGTCCGAAGATGCAATGGATCCGATTATCGATTACTGCGGTGGCCTTTGCGGAACCTATATTTTGGAAGCGGGAAGCCTGGGGTATGACCCGTTCGTAGCAGTTGGTTTCAATTTGGGCGGTTACGATGAAAATGGTACGCTCACGGTAGTCGATGCTTCTAGCATGGGTGGCGTTCGCGTTACTTATGTCTCCGATGCTCCGGTTATTCTGGAACTCGGCTTGGGCGAAAAGAATGACGCCAACTTGGGTTACGACCTTCCGGTGGTATACCTTCCGAAGGCATCTACACCCACCACGATTGCTGTAACCTGGGCTGATTTCAAGCAGAACGGTTGGGGCATGAACTTTATTACTGGCGAACAGGCTGCAAAAACGCTTGCTGCCATCAAGTTCAAAATCCAGGGTAAGAGCGGTTCTAAGGGCTTCTTCAACATTATTGCTGTCGGTGCCTACGATGAATCTTGCTCCGGTTATTTCCCGCCGATTCCGCGCTCTTCTTCGAGCTTTGTCCCGCCGGAACCCAAGTCTTCTAGCAGTTTCTACGTGCCGTATTACGGCTTTGAAACTTGGTATGGTTACGAAGGCGTTTACAAGATTGAAACGGGTCTTGACGCCGGTGAAGATATGTCGGGTTACTGGTATGAATTCAACGATGCTGTTGATGGCGGCGAATCGAAGATTATTTGGCCCGTTCCGAAGGGTACCGAATGGGACGACAATGCCTTGGATCCGATTATCGATTACTGCGCTGGCGTTTGCGGTACCTACCAGCTTGAACAGGGCAAAATGGACTACAACCCGTTTGTCGGTATAGCCTTCGATATTGCTGGCCCGGCAGATTACTGGGATGGCCCCGCTGTCGCGGCTGACGCCTCTGCAATGGGTGGCTTGTGCATCGCCTACACCTCTGACTTTGCTGCAAGCCTCGAATTGGGCCTCTCCGATGACATGGAAGCCAAGGTCGGTTACGATATTCCGTTTGCATCGCTCCCGAAGGCAACTTCCGTCGTGGTGAAGGATATTCCGTGGAGCAGCTTCAAGCAGGCAGGCTGGGGCACGGGTAAGATTACCGGTGAAGAGGCTGCTGCGATGCTGAAGAGCGTTCGCTTCAAGATCCAGGGCAAGGACGGTATGACCGGTAGCTTCAACGTGATGTCTGTGGGCGCCTTGGGTGGCGGCTGCTCCGGCTACGTGGCCGTTTGGGCAGATAAGAACGTGAAGAACTGGTAATTTTTAAGGATTATCCTTACAGAAGCGGCTCCCGGTTGCGTCTAGAATTTGCATCCGGGGGCTTTTTTGTTTATATTCATGGATGTCAAGTGTAAACAGGAGGAATTCAAATGCGCGGGAATATGCTTTTGATGAAGGCTTTGCCTTTTGCCGTTCTTTCAGCATCGCTTGCCATGGTGGCTTGCGATTCCGGTTCCAATTCCAATGAATCTCGAAATGACAATCCGGTATTGCCGGAAAATCCGGTTGGCGACGGTTCTAATATCGCAGCTGTTGAAACGGCTGAGGACTTGATGAACTGTACCGAAAGCCGTGAAGGCAATATGGCTAAGGTGCTAAGCGAAAATGCCATCTACGAGTGTGTGGATGAACGTTGGAGCAAAGTAACTGTTATTGAGACGTTGCCGAGAGACACTTTGTCAAATGGGATTTCATCGAGTGGAACTTCGTTGATTGAAATTTCGTCAAGTGAAACGTCGCCGAGTGAAAATTCTTCGGCTGGCGAAACCCAGATGTCAAGTTCCTCGATGAATTCGGACGTTTCGTCTGTAAGATCGCCGCATTGCTTTGAACCTTGGCATGGCAATGAGATGGTTTACCAAATTCTAACCGGCTATGACAATGGTTCTGAAACGTCGGGTTATTGGTACAGCTATGCCGATGATGCTGATGGCGGTGCGTCGAAGATTATTTGGCCTATTCCGAGTTGGGACGATGCCTTGGATCCGGTTTTTGATTATTGTGGTGGTGTTTGCGGAACCTATTACCTTAGTAAGGGTACTTTAACCTATGACCCTTATGCGGGCGTTGCGTTTAATATCGCGGGAATAGACGATAATGGCGACCCTACAACGGCTGATGCTTCGGCGATGGGCGGTGTCAGGGTGACTTACACCTCGGATATCACTATGGCTCTGGAACTTGGCTTGGGTGAAAAAATGGAACGCAATATAGGTTACGATGTTCCGTTTGTCACTCTAGCGAAAGCCTCTGTGGCTACGGTGAAAGAATTCAAATGGTCCCAGTTTAAACAGGCTGGTTGGGGGGATGCGAAGATTACGGGTGAAGAGGCTGCAAAAATCCTCGCTTCCATCCGCTTTAAAATGCAAGGCAAAGACGGCATGCAAGGTGATTTCAATATTATGGCAATCGAGGCGTATAATGCAACCGATTGCGATACGTACAATCATCAAAAATCCAGCAGCAGCATCGCTGCTCCTAAATCTAGCAGCAGTGTAATGCCTAGATCCAGTAGTAGCATGCGCTCCTCTAGCAGCTATGTGCATAGATCCAGTAGCAGTAGGGATGTTTCGGACATGGTTGTGCCTTGTGGTGAATTTGTTACATGGCAAGGATTCGAAGCTCTGTATCAAGTTGAAACCGGTTGCAATACCGAAATGGAAAATGGCGGTTATTGGTATGATTTTGATGACTACGCCGACGGTGGCCGGTCAAGAGTTATTTGGCCCGTTGCAATTGGTAATGAGTATGACGAATTTGCAATGGATCCGGTGATAGATTATTGTTCGGGCGTATGCGGAACAATTGAACTGAATAGAGGTACAATGTCGTTTGATCCTTATGCTGGAGTTGCGTTTGATTTTGCCGGCACCGATGACAAATGGCGCCTCGTTGCGGCGGATGCTTCTGATATGGAAGGAGTCTGTATTGCTTA
>JAEEGH010003327.1_pt1 | contig 42432 bp, 44 predicted proteins | sample 9134181 | NCBI WGS metagenome assembly JAEEGH01 (sample SAMN16246544, study PRJNA631951) | gut metagenome | biome: gut microbiome; feature: rumen; material: DP-attached | host: Bos | place: Iran: Karaj | collected 2018-10 | reverse complement strand
TGTACCCGCGGATCGCGCCCGTGCCCGCATCCAGAATCGTGCCGTCCGCCACCGTGATCGTCGCCCTGCCGTCCGCGCCCAGCGGCCACACGCTGCCGTCGTCGAACCGCACGCCGCCCCCCGGCAGCAGCGCCGCCACGTTCTCCGTCCCTTCCGCTCCCTGTCCCGCAACGCCACGCCCCTCCTCGTGCGCCACGAGCGCCATTCGCGCCTGCCTGTCCAGTATCGGTGCGTACGTCTTCCTGTTCTGCTCTACCCGGAACGACAGCGCGCCCTCCCCGTTCGCCCTGTCCGACTTCCACCTGAGCCATTCCCCTGTCTTTCCCATCGCGTTCACCGCATGGAACGCGCTTCCAACGGCGAACTCCGTCATCACCGTCTTCGCCACCTCCCACGCCGTCTTCTTGTGCCAATGTCCGTCCGTCCCCGCCGTCGCCAGCGCCTCCGCACCCTCCTTCGCCGCCGCCACGCCTCCCATCATCATGCCGCTTCTCCCCGCCTCCAGCGCGAACCGCTTCACCACCTCCGCCCTCGTCAGGCTCTCGAATGGCTTCGGAAGCGCCATGTTCATCTTCTTGAACGGACCCAGCACGCCGAACATCGCCGCCTCGATCCCCCCTTTCGCCGCCGCCGCCAGTTCCTGACGCAAGCCTCCCGGCCCCTCCGGATCCTCCGCCATCTCGGCGTAGCCTTTTCCGCCCATGCCCGCCGCCGTCACCGCCTGGCCCACCTGCGGCGCCTTCGCCGCGATCGTCCTCAGCGCCTTCCCGGCCGTCACGCCATTTCCGGCCAGCCTCGCCGCCCCTGTCGCGCCCTTCGCCGCCAGCCCCATTCCCTTCAGGCCGAACACCGCCTCCGCGAACCCGTTGACCGCTCCCGTCGCCTCCTTCGCGCCCTCGATTCCGTCGTACATCCCGCGCTTCTCGAACACGTCCGGCGTCAGGAAGTCCGTGATCTCGTCGTACGACTCGTGCCAGTCCTTCAGGAACCCGCTCACCGCATGGCCGTCCGCCCCCACCAGCGTCTCCACCCCGCGCGCTATACCGCGCGCGATGCCGAACCCCACGTCTCCCGCCCCCTGCGCGATTCCCTTGAACACCCTCCCTGCCGCCGTCGCCAGCCCCGAGACTGCGTTCAGTCCCATGTAGGCGAGCGCACCATGCTCTCCCGTCGGGTCGTTCCAGATTCCCTTCACGCCCGCCGCCACGTTGTCCCAGTTCCAGTAGTCGGTCCCGACCGGCTTCGTCTCCTCGCCCTGCACCGCCTTCAGCGTCACGCCCTCTGCCTTCGCCGCCTCCGCCAGCTCGTGCGTCTCGCTCGCCTTCGCCCTGTAGCGCTTTCCGTCCGATCCCTCGAACTCCAGCGTCGGCTCCTGCTCCATTTCGTTTTCCATCTTCGCTTCGCTCCTTCTAGTTGGTAGTTGGTAGATGGTAGTGATGCTTCGCACCGCCTCTGACGCACTACCAACTATCATCTACCATCTACCAACTACCATCTTTCACCTTTACTGCTTCACGAACTCCTGCAGCGCCCGTCCCGGCAGGTTTCCTGTCGCCTTGTCTTCCTCGTCAATCCTCTTCAGCGCCTCTTCGTATGACAACCTTGCCTTTCCTGTCCTCCTGTCCTTACTGTCGTTAACCATCTTCAGCGCCCTTTGCGACCTTCCCTGCGCATACTGCAGCGCCGTCTTCTGGTCCAACTGCCTCTGCTGCATCAGATCCCGCGCGAATTCTGCCGTCGCCTTTTCCCGCGCCGCCTGCACCGTCGCGTCTGCCTGCACGCCCGCGATCTCCACGTTCGCGTCGTTCGTGTCCTTGCGCCACTTTCCTTCCATCTCTCCCAGCTTGAGCTTCGTGGCGTTGTCTGCCGTTCCCATCCGCTCTCGTGCGCCCCATTCCAGCTCCGCCGCCCTGAAACGATTGTCGCTGTCGTGTTTCGCTGCCGCCGCGTTCAATCTCGCCGCTCCCATGCCCTGATCGCGCATGCCGATCATCTTCAGCTCCGCCTCGCGCTCGCGCGTCACGTCCATCGTGCCCATCTTTTCCAGCTCCCGCCCGTGCGCCGCCTGCAGCTCTGCCGCGCGCCTGATGCCCGCCGCCTGCCGCCCGCTGCCGTCAGGCCCTAGCGCCACCACCTCGCCTCGGCTCAGCCCGCCGTGCGTCTCCCGGTGCAGGTCGTCCCAGTGGCGGCGCTCATCCGCATCGCGCTCTGCCTGGCCCCTGCGCCAGCCGCGTGCGGCATCGCCCATGGCGCTCACTCTGGCCTTGCGCCAGCCTTCCGCCATCTCCTGTCTGCGCTTGTCGATCGCTTCCAGCTCCTCGCCGGACATTCCGCCCTCGAACTCGTCGCGCCGCGACTGTTCCTGCTGCTGCTTGCGGCGCTCCTCGATGAACTTCACTTCGTCTTCCGTCAGATTTCTAGCCATAGTCTTGTTCCTTTCTGGTTTTTGGTTTTTGCAACTCTATTCGTCGGTAAGCCACTGGGAGAAATCGGTGTGGTCGGTGAGATCCACGACGAGGGCGAGATCAAGCACTCTCTGCGTGATGCTCTGCCCGGTCATTCCATGCGGCACTGCGTTCATGCCCAGGGCGGGGACGTTGTGGTATTCGCGCGCCTGCGCGGCCGCAGCGACGAGGCTCTGTGCCGCCACTCCATAGTATCCCTCGGCCGTGTGCTTTCCCGCCGTCACCGGCACCCAGTCGTACCACGTGCCTGCCGGCGCGGTACAGTTCGTGTAGATACGCGCAAAGCATTCGTGTGCGCCGTAGAGGGCCATTCTGGCGTTTGCGTTGACCGTCGCGCGATATGTGCCGCTTGCGACGCTGGCCGTGAACTCGTAGCGTCCTCTCGACTCGAAGATGGTTCCCGCCAAGTTGATCGAACGGTGGAAGTATATCTCCGTGCCGCCCATGCTCGAGCCGCCGCTCGAATACTGCGCGTCAAGATCGGCTATGTCGTGGTCCACTGTCGGGTCGTAGCCTCCGGCGTAATCGGAGGTGATGGCGTAGTTGGAGGAGGAAAGCGTCGTGGAAGATATCGGTGCGATGAACCTGCGGAACTTGTTCATGTCGCGGTAGAGCTTCATGAGCTTGTCTGCGCACAGCGGCTTTCCGGACAGGAAATCCGCCGGGTCGCTCTCGAGCAGAAGTGCCGAGATGGTGTGTCGGTACGCTTGCGAAAAGCTCTCGTTTCCCCGATCCCACAATCCTTGGCTTTCCTCCGACTGCGCGCGCCATGGCGACGACGGGCCGCAATTCCCAGCGCACCAGGATGCCGCCGTCGCGAACGGCTCTCCTAGGATTTCGCGCGTCATGTTCTTCTTTTGTGCCACCGTTCCCAGGACGGCGTTCCGCTCTCCCACGCACTCGATCATCATGGCCGCATCGAGTCCGCGCAGGACCTTGCGCTTCTCCTCGTTGGCGTAGCGCTTGGGCATCACCTCGTCATTCACCTGGATCGACGCGGGAATGGTTACGAACAGGTAGTCTGAACGCTGCGAGATCACTTCCAGTAGACTCCTATCGTAATGGTGCCCGTGTCGCCGTCCTCCTCGCCTTCCTCCGTCTTCACCTCCACGTTGGCGTCGCTCGCGGATGCGAACACGACATCGCCGTCGATCTCCTCGGAGTCCGCCGTGTTGCCCATGTGCGATCCGCCGCCACCTGGCGAGGTGCCGCCGATGCGCAGGAACAGGTCGTCCATCGAGTCGCCGCCCGACTCTTCGACCAGGCTTCTCAGTTCGGCGAGCTCGTTTCTGAGCTGCGCCACCTGCAGCGCAAGCTGGTTTATCAGTTCGTCGCGCATGGTCTTACCCGTATTTGATTCCACTCGTGCCCGAGTCCGAGGATTTCAGCCCCAGGTGCGGATAGTCTTTCGCGCCGTTGAGGAATCCGCTCGACACGCACCCGCGCGCGTTTCTGTATGTAGTAAACGGCACAGACTGCGCAGTGCCGTCCTTCTTGACGACGGTGATCGTCCCCGAATACGTCATCCCACCGTCGCCCGGCGACGCGCTCACGTGCACGTCCTCGAGCAGCTTCTTGTAGTGCAGCGTACCGTCCAGGAGACCGAATTCGTTGATGCCGACGCTCGGTCCGCAAGTGTCCCATCCGCCTTCGGTCGGCATGCTCTCATGGTTCCTGAAGACGATCAGCAGGTTGGAATACTTGGTATATCCGGTCGCGCTTTTCTGCTGGTCCTCCCATTCGTAGCGGAAGATCGCTGGCTTCGCCGTGCGCTTCACGACGGTCATGTTCTTCGCGCCCATGCCGTTGGGCTGCGCCGAGGCGTCGAACACCACCCCCCTCTGCGGCGTGAAGTCAGCAGGCGCTTGCGTGTTCAGGATCGCTGTGCGCTCCTCGTCCACGAGCATGTTGCCAGATGTGGCCTTCTCTTCCTGCTCCTCGTGGACCGTGCGGCGTATCGTGCCGTCCTCAAGCCCGAACTCGTTACGCTGGACAGTTACGTCCACCTCCTCGTTGATGTTAGGCGCCGGCGGCGTGACCTTCGGCTGGTTGCGCAGGCTCTGCACCGTGAGGTGCCGCCCGACGGTGCCGCCTTGCGCCTCGGCCTCAGCGGGCTTGCCGGTGCGGGTCTCGTCGGTCACCTCCCACGCGCCGCGCTCGGTCTGGCGGACACGTCGGGCCTTGATCTGCCCCGCGCCCGGCGCCGTCACCTCGGCCTCCTGCGGCTGCGTGCCCATGCCCTGCGTCTCGCTGTGCGTATGCACGAGCGCGTTCTGCTCGCAGGCCTCGCCCGTGCGGCCGACAGGCTCCACGCTCGCCTGCACGATCGTCTGGTCGATCAGGCCGCCCTCCGTCTTCTCGTTGCGCACGCGCTCGCCGATCTTGAGCCCGCTCGCGCTGGCGGCCGCCGGTTGACCACGGTTCACCGTGGTCACCGTCACGCCATCCACGAACTTCTGCGTCTCCACGATCGCGCCAGGGACATTCTGCTCCTCACGCGTGCGCGTCTCCACGTCGAATCCGTTTTCGTCGTTGCGCGTCGCCGTCTTCTCCATTATCAAGCCGCCGCCGGCCGACGCCACATGGTCGAAGCCCGGATTCTCATCTACCGTCACCGTCTCGGCATGCTCGTGCATGTAGATGGTCTTGCGGCAGGTGGCGCGGATCCACCCGACGAAGCGCGCAAACGTGGTGATCGTCTGGTTCCAGAGGCCGCCGTCCGTCTTCTCGTTGCGCACGCTCGTGGCCGAACCGAGCCCGGCTTTTTCCGCCTGGTTGCGGTTCACGACGGTGGTGCGCGTGCCGCGCGCCGTCTTCGTCGTCTCCTCCACCGCACCGGCCACAGGCTGCTCCTCGATCGTGTCGTTCACGACATCCGTGGTGCAGTCCTCGTTCTTGCGGAGCTGCCGCCGCACCATCGTTCCGCCACCCACGCTCGCCGCCTTGCCCGTGCTCGCCACTTCGCCCTGCCGCACGCCCAGGTGCTGCTCCTCCGTGCGATGCTCGAACACCGTCTGCGCCGTACCGTACTCCTCGATGTCCTGGCGGACCGTCTCGCGCTTCTCGATGACGCAGCTCCAAAGTCCCGTCTCGTCGTCGCGCGTCACGCCCTGCATGCGATACTGCACGCCGCTCTCGCCCTGCGGCACGTTCGGCAGCGTGGCCACGCGCCAGTAGAACGTGTGGCTCACCTTCCACTTGCAGCCCTTCTCCATCGTCCACGGCCCGTCGCCGCCAGCCTCGCCGTTCTCCTTGTAGAAGGCGTGGTAGATCCTCGTGCGCTTGAGCTTGGTGGTGTCCTTCACGTCGCCGTCGCGCGTCTCGTACCACACGTCGCGCGTCTTCCAGCCCGTGGCGTCGATCGGCTTGTTGTGGACCGTGCAGCACGCCTGCCAGCCGTCGCCCTGCAAGAACTCCACCAGCGGCTCGAGGAGCGTGGGATCGAGGTTCGCTTCCTCGTAGTAGCGCACCATCGTGCTCTCGCGGAACTGGTATCTCCAGCCGCGCTTCTCCTGCAGCTGCCAGTAGTGGCTCTTGCACCACTCCGCGCACGTGTTGGCCTGGTTAGCGTCCATCATCTCACCTTCTGAACCTTCCCACTCTCATCCTGCTGTCTCCCAGTCCCTCGGAGAACCGCGCCTGGAGCTCGGCGAACTCCGTCTCCGCCGCCGCCTTCGTCTGGTAGCGGCCCTGGTCCTCGCTGAGGATGGTCGCCGCCGCCATCTCGACAAGGTACGTCTCGAACTCGTCGCGCACGCGCACGCGCTTCCAGCTCGCGTTCGCGCTCGGCGGATCGCCGCCGGGCGCGATGTCGGCCAACGCCACATAGCACTCGCGGTCGGCCGTCACGTAGCACCCCGCGCCCTTCGCGTAGGCGGTCTCGCCGCTCCACTCCAGGAAGCTGACGCGCGGCGCCTTGGGCACGAACCGCACGAACACCCCGTCGGGCGCGGGTGCCGGCAGCATCACGCCGTCCTCGAACCAGTTGCAGCCGGTTATCGGCGCCGCCTCCGGATTGTACTTGGGATCCGACCGGAACGCGAACGCGTCCTTCACCACGCCGCCGGGATCTATCTCGTTCGCCTCCCACGGCTGGTCGAACGCGACGAACGCGGCCAGTCTCTCCATCGGCACCCTCTCCCAGTAGGTTTCCGTTCGCCGCCAGTAGAACCCGGCGTACCAGCACTCCTGTCCCTCCGAGAACGACGGCAGCGCCTCTTCCAGGTCCGCCACCGTCGGCCTGTAGCGCCGGAACTCGATGCGCCGGAGCGCCGGGAACTTCTCGGCGTGGATCCGCCGCAGCGCCTCGTTCACGGCCGCCGCCGCCGTCACGCGCCAGCGCACCGGCACGGCCTGGTACTGCAGGTCGAATCCCGCCATCGCGCAGGCGGATTCCAGAATGCTTCCAAGTTGTATGTCCATCGTCGTTCCTTTCTTCAGCTTTTAGCTTTCAGCTTGTAGCTTCTTGCCCACCCCTAAAAGCTAACAGCTAACAGCTAAAAGCTAACATTCCACCCACTGACCGTGCTCCCACCGATACCACTTGCCGCCGACCTTCCGCTGGCTCACCTTGCCGTGGCGGCAGCGGTGGCCGTTGAGGCTGTCGGTGCCCTGCGGCCGCCCGTCCTCCGCCTGCCACGGATACTTGCGCTCGAGGAAGCGCCAGTAGTCGGCACCGGCCTCGGTGAGGATCTCCTTGCCCATGGTGCGGACGGCATTCAGGACCGCGTGCCGGCTCTTCGCCCCCACGCGCCCCTCGTGCCGCCCCTCGAGCCCGAGCTCTCGGCGCTGGCGGTGAAGCCTCTTCGAGGCGTCGATCTCCATCTTCTTCTCGCGCTGCATGCGCGCGTTCTCGCGCACCCACGCCTCGCTCACGGTGTCCTTGGATTTGACAAGCATAGTCGCTTCGCTCCTTCTAGTTGGTAGTTGGCAGTTGGTAGATGGTAGTGGCGCTTCGCACCGGCTCAGGCGCACTACCAACTACCATCTATCATCTACCATCTACCGCTCTATCAGAATCACGGCCCTTCCGCCGGTCAATGCCGTGCCCTCGCCCACCAGGTACTCGCCCGGGAAGATCACCGCGTCGATCGCGTTCGTCTTGATGCCGCCGGACAGCGAGCCGGTGAACAGCGTGTTGGTGACGGCGAACCGCGAGACGTGCCGCGTGCGCTCCTTCCGCACGTCGATCGTGTCCACCACCCGGTACGTCACGTTCGAGGAGAGCGTGCGCGCCACCGACTGCGATGTGTACACGAGGTCGTTCGTGGACCAGCCCGCGACCGTGGGCTTCGCGCCCCACGCCTGCGCGATGAGGTTGCTCGCGATTCCCGTGCGCACCAGCGGTATCGTGTTGGTGATGGCCGTCACGTTCGTCACCGTGTGCGTCAGGTTCGAGAGGCCCGTCGACGCGCTCCACACCGTGCCCGTCACCACCGTCTGCACGTTCGTGATGAACGACACGGCCACGATCTTGCCGGTCACCGTCGAGTAGGAGTTGGTGGACCACGCGCTCCACTGCGTCTGGGTGGCGGAGTACTGCACGTTGCTGGACGCCGGACGGTAGGTGTAGTTGGTGACTACCGCATCGGCGAACCACTCCACCTCGAGCGGCGTCACCTTCTTCACGGTTACGCTGCCGGTCTCGTTGGTGGACATCGCCTGGAACGCGATCGCACGCCCGGCCGCCAGCGGCGCAGTGTCACCTGCAGCGATCTCGATCGCGGAGATTGCGGCATGCGCATGGCCCGCCGCTAACATGGCTGCGGCGAAGATTCCGCAGAGCAGTACCTTTTTCTTCATCTTTTTTCCTTTCATTTACTTTGTGGAGCAATTGCTGCAGTTGCCCTGCGCGTCGCATTCCACGCAGGTAGTTCCGTCGCTCACCTGGAGCGTGTTGGACGCCGTGTTAGTGCTTACTGTCGCCTTCGTCGCGTCGCCCCCCTGGCTCGTGAAGTACTCGTAGATCTTCTGGGCGGACGAAAGGACGGTACTTGCCTGCGCGCCACCGCCCGCTATCTTGACGTAGGCATCGCCGATGGCTGTCACCAACTGCGTACCTCCGTTAAACGATGCCGTCACGAGCGCGGTGAGGTTCGTCGGATCCGCGCCGCCTTCGTAGTTGTTGATGTCGAGCGACACGCCCGTGCCGGCCTTTGCGGAAAGGCTGTCGAACTTCTGCCAGTTCCAATGTTGGAAGTAGTCGACTTCCCACCCGCCGTCGAGCACGATCGGGTTGTTCTGCGCGTCTCTCACGACGGTTACGGTGCCGTCCGCGTTCCGGACGGTGGCGAGGGTCTGCGCATGGCGCTCCACCTCGATGCTCTTGCAGCCGGCGAACCCGACGGCTATTGCCGCAAGCGCGGCAAGCATGGCTAGCTTCTTCATTTCAGGTTTCCTTTGTTGTAGTGCCGAGCGCCGAAGAAGCGCAAAGCATAGTATTCGATTGCTGCTACCCACGCGGGCACGCCAAAATGCCGGAGCAACGCACGATAGCACTCGTCCGCCTCCTGCCGCGACAGGTCGCACGGCCAGGTGCATGCGTCCGACGGATCCGTCGGCTCGCCGCCGCCGTACAGCCAATCGTGGAGGAGAGCCGCGTACACCCGCGGCGCCTGAAGCGGATGCCCGCACAAGCGCCACAGGAAACGCGGGATGCTCGCGCCGTCCGTGCGCATGCCGGCGGGCACGACGAACCGGAAGCCGTTCACCTCATCGATGTGCCAGTCCTCCATGAGGACCGCCTCCGACTCGCCCATCGTGGAGATCGGCAAGCGGATGATCGGCGCCGTGCATATTGCGAACTCCGTGGTCATGCTCCGGACCTCCAGAAGTAGAGAATTTTCAGCGCGCTGTCGTTTCCGCACAGCAGCGCGATTGCGAGCAGAATCCCGATGCCGGCGAGGATGAGCCCTTGCCGCTTCACGCGCGCGCCGGTCTTCTGCTGACAATCAACCATCGCTATCATCGCGAGTGTCATCGCATCCGTCCGAGCCTCGGGAGTTTTTGCGCTCTTGAGGTTTGCCGTGAGAGTGTCGGCCAAAGTCTTGTCCATGCTAGTCGCCCTCCTTCGCAATTTCCTTCTGTACCCTTGCGAACACGTCGGACAGCGCTCGCCACTCCGTGTCCCATTTCCCTGTTGCGTCCACGCAGTTCCAGATCCGCGCGTTGTACATCCTGCTCAGTCCGTCCATCAGGCCAAAGAACTCCTCTGCCGACAAATCGTCGACACTCCTCTCACCGTGAATGACGGCGCTGATTAGCGCCTGCTTTTCAGAGTCTTCCATCAGTCGTTCCTCCATCTGGTGAAGCCCCTCCGCTGCATCTCGAACATGTCCAGGTCGCGCACGTTGCGCAGCTGGTCGTCCGTGAGCCACTGCGGGAACACCTTCGCGCCATATCGTTCCACGTCCTGCTGTACGTTTGCGACGGCCGTAGAATAGAGTTCGAACGCAATGCGCGCATCCTTCGCGAACGACGTCCGCACGGTCCCGTTCGTTCCTTCGCCCGGCGGAAACCATTCGGCGTCCCAGCTGAAGCCGGCCTGTCGCTCGATCACATGTCCCGCGCCGTCGAACCTCAATCTATAGGCGCACATGAACCACTCGTTCGTGATGCCCGAAGCGCAGATCGTTCCGCCCCACGCCTCCGTTCCAAATCCCGCATTATTGATCTGTGCTGGATTCCCGTAGAACTTCACGAGCGGGTTCACGCCGAATCCGAACGACACGTTCCCGGACGACGCGCCGGAAAGCGACCACGACCAGTCAGCCGCAGCGCCCTGGATGTTGAACACCTGCTTCACGCCGTTGCTGGCAGCGATCTGCTTCTCGGCGCCCGCGATCGTGAGCGTGAGCGGCACGTCGGTCTGGACGTTCACCACATAGCACCCGTACACCCACCGGCCGCCGAGGCCGCAGTCGTCGTAGTTCGGGTTCGCGAACGTGCCACCGCTCGTCGCCGCGACGGTCGTGTATTCCTTGATCGCCGGCAGTTCGGCACCGCCCTCGCGCGTGGCGCGCGCCGGATCGACCGACCAGAACGAGACGAACTGCGTCATCGGCAAGCCTGTCGGTCGTCGTGTCCGCACCCAGACGACGGCAGTGGCGGCCTGCTCGCCGCCGTCCATGAAGCTGGTGAACAGGTTGATGCTGTCGCTCTTCCAGAGACGCATCCGCGACGGATCCGTGTGCGCCCCAGCCAGCAGCATAGAGGCGTCCATCGCGTAGAGCCCCAGCGCGGCGACGGCGCACAGAACAAGGACTATGTGCCTTGCCGCCGTCATTTCAAGATGCACTCCTTCAGGATGGCGTCCACCTGCGCGTCGGTGAGGCCCAGCACGGCGGCGACCTGCGACTTCACGGCGACGAACTGCGGATGGTCGCTCGAGATCTCCTGCGCGAGCATGAAGGCCGTGTAAAGTCCCTGCTCCTTCATCCACGTCTCTGCCGTCTCCCACTTGCCCAGCTGCGCGAGCGCCGCGTAGATGGAGAGGCGCGAATACTTCACCGGCTTCACCTTCCGCCAGGTGCAGGACCACTTCTGCGTGGCGCAGCCACCGCCGAAGTCGTAGCCGCCGACGCCCCAAACCTCGTTAGACTGGGCCTCTGGCCGTTCCGTGGGAATCACGCGCCACCAGCCGCAGGCCGCGCGCTCGAGGTCCGTACGGGCGTGAAGCCCCACGACGACGCGCCCCGTCACGCGGTCGTATCCCTGCGACGGCAGCTCGCGCTCCGCGGATCCGGCCGTCACGCCGTCGGCCGAGAACACGAAGAGGTCGAAGGCCGCCACGCACCCCGCCACGCAAATCGCCGCCGCCAAAAGAAAACGCTTTACTGTCATATTCATGTCACTCCTCGATCAGAACATTCACGAAGATGTTGGTGCCGCTGCGCCACCAGACGCTTTGAAAGTTGTTCGTCGGCCAGGTGCCGTAGCCGATGAGCCTCAACTCATTCGGGACCGTATATGTTGCACCGGCACGCAAACTGCCGCGCACAAACATCGCCGCCCCATCCGGCCATCCGTTTGTTGATACCGTTAGGCCATACACATACCCCGCATCTATGAATGTCAGGCTGGCAATGCCGTTTGTCACATAGTTGACCGCATCAATTTCTACATCATAGTTCACTTCTCGCCACTCCGGCATGCCGATCGCCTGCGCGAGCGCGTTCGTGGCGGCGTCCGTGTAGTTCGTCGCGGGCGAGAGGTCAACTTGGCCAATGCCCGACTGCGCGAGCGCGTTCGTCGCCGCGTCCGTGTAGTTCGTCCCCGCCTGTGCGATCTGCTGCACGTCCACGACCGTCACGGAATCTCCGGTCATCGTGTCTACAAGCCGCTCGGCGTTTCTCACAGTGCCTTCATTCTCTAGTCGCACGATGGCGGCCGCCACGTCGTTCGTGTACGCCACGCGGTTCACCGCGTTGGTGAGCCACTGCACCGTGCGCGTGCATCTCGTGGTGACAACATGCGTTTCGTCTCCCCAGTATTCCCACTCCACCTCGATCTCGCTTGCATACGGATCCTCACTCCTCAGCCATGGCGTGAGTGAACTGCTGCTGATGTACCAGCCGTTGCCGTCGTAGTATTCCTCGCCGGCCGCCTCCGGGCCCCACCACCAGGGACCGTCCCAGCCCAGGTCGTTCGTCGTCCAGCTGTGCACCACCGTCCACAGGCTCGTCGCCACCTGCACCTGCCACACCACTCCGGTGGCGTCCTGGTAGGTGGTGGCGTCGCTCGACCACAGGCGCGTCATGCCGCCCGTGAGCTCCAGCGCGTCGATCTTCGCATCCAGCCGCGCATCCGCCTGCGCCAACTCGTTCGTTCCCCTCCTCAACGCCGCCACGTCTGCGGCGTGCGCCGTCGCAAGCGCGTTGCTGGCGGTCGATATGGCCGCGTTCTGCGCAGCGATGGCGTTGTCCTGCGCATCGATGCGCGCACCCACTTCGGCACTGCTCGCGTATCCCTGGGCGGAGATCCACGAGCGCGTCGCGAAATTGGTGATGTCGTTCTCTCTAAGGTAGTCCGTCGGCAGCTCGCTCTTGAGCGCGTACGGCGTAAGATCCTGCGCCGCCGGTATCTCGCTGCGCTTGGCGTACGTGGCGTCCACGCGGTTAGATTCGGCCTCGGCGGCGCTGATCGCCGCCTGCACGACCGCGTTTGTGGCACCGGCGATCCCGGCCTGCAGCGAGTTCTCTGCCGCCTCCACCCTGTTGCTCATTGCCTGGCCAAGCGCGCCCACCGCGGCCATGGCAACCGCGTCTTCCTCGTTCGTCACTACAGGCGCTGTGTTCGGCAGATCCTCTAGCACTCCCGTGGCCGCCGAAAGGTGAAAGGTGAAGAGTGAAAGGTGAAAGGCGATTGCCGCCACAATGCCCGCTCGCACTAAGGATATTGCTCTGCTATTCATCATCTTTCACCATTCACCTTTCATCATTCACCTCTCACACCGCCGCCGGCGCAAGCGCCCGCACAATCTGGTCAACTTTGTTCTTCACCGTCTTGAGCGTGTAGTTCTCGCCGATCTCGCCCAATGCCACGCGGTCCACCTTGTCGGTGGCCCCTCCGGCGGGCACGCTGCTCGTCGCCCCTCCCGGATAGAACTGCCCTCTGTCGCTCCTGGTGTCCATTAGCCTTCCACCCCTTCCACGCCGGTGCGGCCGATCTCGGCGTTCTCGCCGAACTGTGTCTGCTGCTGCTCGAGCGCCTGCATCCACCGCTGCAGGTTCTCCTGCGCCATGGGCGACATCTCGGCGACGGCCTCCGGATTCTCCTGCTGCAGCTGCTGGTAGAAGCCCAGCCGCGCCTGGTAGTTCCAACGGCCCTGCGTGTCCATCTGCGGCATCACGCCCGCCTTGATGAGCGCGAAGTTGCGCTTCTCGTCCTCGATGTCGTTCGCGGTCAGCTGGTCGGGCGAACGCATGGCCTCGCCGCTCACCTCCGGCCACAGCTGCCGCATCACGTGCCGCAGCACCGGAAGCGTGTCCACCGCCCGCTCGCGGTCGATCGACTGCAGCACGCCCGCGAACGCCTGCACCTTGTCGAGCAGCGCCTTGTTGTCGAGGTTGCGCGGATCGAGCTTGAGCGTGATCCCGAACGCGCCGGTGATGTCCTCGCGCCTCAGCCCCGCCACGTCGCCCTCTCCGGTAACGCCCGCCAGCGCCTCGTCGCTCGCGTGGTCCTGGGCCGACTCGACCATCAGCACGAAGAGGTCCTGGAACTGCTTCAGGAACCAGTTCACCTCCTCCTGGCGGCGCTCGGTCACGTCAGTCTTGCCGTCGCTCACGCCCACGTACGCCAGCAGCTCGGCCTTCAGGCGCTCCTCGGTCTCCTTCGCCGCCGCCGGGTATGCCGGCGGCTGCATGAAGAGCAGGTCGTCGTTCACGCCCATGTTGATCACGGCGAACGGCTCGATCGCGGCGTTGCGCGTGCGGCTGCCCTTCGCCTTGACAGGCGGCAGGCTGCCGACGATCGCGTTGTTCGCCGCCATGTCGCGCACTTCCTTCGCCACGCCCTGGTCGGGGGCGCACAATGCCGCGAGGCCACGCGAGGCGAGGAGGTTGCGCCCCGTGACCTCGCGGCGGAAGAATGCCACTCCCCATGTGCCGCGCCGGCTGCGGATCGCCCGCTGGCCGAACGCGCTGCCGTCGGCATGCCCGAGCACCGTCACCCAGCGGACGGTCTCGCCCGCGTCGGTGGTGATGGCCTCGTAGCACCACACGATGTTGCACAGGTCCTTCACGTCCTCGTTCGGCCGGCTGGCCTCGTCGTAGAAGCTCGTGCCCTTGTGGCGCAGCTCCTCCTCAACCCATTCGGGATCCCAGCCGTCCTCGTCGATGCGCTCGCGCAGCTGCTCTTCCGTCACCCACTCGCCGCGAAACCACGGCGAGGCGTAGTCGAAGTCGCTCGCCTCGCGCGGGATGCAGAAGTCGTCGCCGTAGCGGAGCGCCTTCAGCTCAACGCCCTCGTCGGCCTGGCCCCGGCAGAGGCATTCGCACTCGCCGTCTTCGGCCAGAGCCTCCCGGACGGCGCTCGCGTCCTGGTCCCGGACGCCCTGCGCGACGAGGAACGCATCCAGCTGCGCTTGGGCAGCCTCGTCCTCGCCGCGCAGGCCCATCCAGAAGCGGCCTTCGGCCTCTGCCAGCGAATAGGTATCAGTGGATAGTGAATAGTTTTCCACCTCTTCACTATTCACTATTCCCTTTTCACTGCTGAATGCGGCGAACTTGCCCGCAAGTTCTTCCGCATTCAGCTCGCGGACGGCCAGCGAGGCGCGACGGCGCCAGGAAACATCCATCGCCGCCACCGCCGGGCTGTCCACGAGCATGTATCTGAGCAGGGCCAGGAACTCGGCGTAACCCTTCGCTCCCAGCCTGCCCAGCTCCCATCCCAGGAGCCGCTTCAGCGCGTTCGCCCGGCGCTCGGCATCTGGCCCGGCGCCGCAGGCGAACTCCACCTCGCAGCTCGAGAGTGCGATCATCACGAGCGCGATCTTGTCCAGCACCACCTTCTCGCCCCATCGCACGCGCTGGTCGCTGGCCCCGTCGAAGGGCCAGGCGAGCTCTTTTCGCGTGTCGTGCACGGTGCCGTCGGCGTGCTGTCCATCCCACACGCAGTAGAAGGCCTCCTCGGCCGTCGTGCGGTCGTGGTAGAAGTTGCGCGATCTCTCGCGCCACCAGTTGAGCGCGAGAAGCAGGTCGTTCCGCTTCTCGTCGCTCAGCCTTCTCTGCGTGCCGATGCGCTTCATAGCTCACTCCGTTCGCAACGAATAGTTGATAGTGAATAGTGAATAGTTTTTCCGTTATTCACTATTCACTTTTACCTATTCACTCGTTCGCTCCGCCGCTAGGCGGAGTGAACGACCCGCAGCTGGCCCATGGGATTGAGGCAGGTCAGGCGCAGCGAGGCGTCGTGATAGCCGCCGGGACCGGCGCCGTCGTCCTCGATCTCGAAGTGCGTGATCGGCTGGAGCGTGGCCACGCCCCACATCTCCGGGCGGATGAACGCGCCGGACCAGTAGGAGGCGGCCTGCATGGCGAACGTGGTGGTGTCGGCGAGCAGGTTGTCGTCGCACATCACGTGGAGCGTCACGCCGTCGTACACGAAGTCGTCCACGATGAGCTGGATCTTCTTCGCGTCCTGCGTGCGCTGGAGGGTGTTGACGGCGTTCTGCGTGACGGTCGCCTTGGCCAGCCACTCGCTCATGAGGCCCTTGAGGTAGGTGCCCACGAGGCCCACGAGGCGCAGGTTCGAGCCGCCCACCTGGATCTTCGCCTTCTGGAGCTCGGCCTTGAAGACGGCCTCGGTGAGGCTCGACGCCACGTTGCCCTCGAATCCGGCCGTGGGGTGCAGGAACTTGGCGATCGGGTACACGCTGTGGATCGCGGACGCGTCCTGCGCATCCGTGTTGTCGCCGGTGTGCGTCCACTTCTTGAGCCAGCACATGAGGCCGCGCGTGAGCGGCTTGCCGCTCGTGTCGGCGTAGGTGGCCGCCTCCTGTGCGCTCGACAGCACGCGCTCGATGTTGATGGCGAGGTCGCGGGCGTCGGCGGCGCGCTTTTTGGCGGCTGCCTGTCCCTTCTTCTCGTTGTGTCCCGGCAGCAGCTGCCGCAGGCGCGTCACGCGCCAGCCCTTGCTGCGGAACTGCTCGATCACCTCGGTCATCACGGCGTTGTTGCCGGAGCGGGCGCCCGTCTTGTCGTAGGCGGAGCCTTCCGCCACGGAGGGGTCGTACACGAGCGGGAGGGCTTCAACCTCCACGTCCTGCGTGATGTCGATCGGCGTCTTGATGCGGCCGATGACGGTCTGGAGCGGCAGGTCGTCCATGAAGGACTTCACCACGCCGTCGTGGAAATCGGGATCAACAAGCTCCCGGTCAATCGTAAAGTATGCCATTTTCTAATCCTCTTCGCTTTGCTCGATCAGGGCCGCGAGCGAGTTCTTCCCGCTTGCGCTGCCCCAGTCAACCTTGCCGCCTTTCTTCCGTGTCGGCGCACCCGCGCCCTTCGGCCTGTCCAGCGGCTCCTTCTTCTTGCGTTCCGGCGGCTTCGCCTTCGCGCCGGGCTTCCAGCCGGCCTTCATGGCCTGGCGTCCCAGCTCGAAGATGTCGCGCACCTTCTGCTGCAGGGCTGCTTCCTGCGCGCCCCAGCGGCGCTCGAGCCTCTCGGTCTCGTCCTTGAGCTCGCGCACTCTCGCACGCACCTGCTTCCTGGTCAGCGTCCTGTCGCCGATCTGCAACTCCTCGTTGTCCTCGTCGTCGAGCCAGTTCTCGTAGTGCGCGATGAGTCCACGGTTCTCCTCGCGTCGCTCGATGGCCTGTGCCAGGTCCTTGCCCATCAGGCCGGGGAGAATCCCCGACGCGCGCGCCGCCGACACGTACGTCTCCGCGTCGTCGCCGCTCGTCTTCTTCGCATCCTCCAGCTCGCCCTCGAGCTCCTTGACGCGACGTTCTGCGTCCTTCGCTCGGCCGACCAGCTTCTTGATGCGCTTCTGCGCCCGCTGTCCAAGGTTGCCGTCTCCGTCCTCGTCCTCCTCGCCGTCCTCGTTGTCGTCGTCGTCGGAGTTATCGTCAGAGTTGTCTTCATTGTCGATAACTTCGTCGTCGGCGTCCTCGTCGGTCGTCGTGTCGGTCTCGTCCGTTTCCGGTTCTGTGATCTTGTCTTCGTCTTCCATGGTTTGTTCCTTCCCGCAGATTTTGTTTCGCGACTCGCAGACTGCGACCCTGCGCTCGCGCTAACAGCATTTTGCCACCTTGTCAAGGGGAGCGCACGAAAAAAGTGTCTTCAGCCGTCGTTTTCGTGTGTATATACACACACTTGTACGACAGAGCGTATTACTAGGGGGTCGGGTGGGTGCCGCCAGAGCGTGCCTGGTGCTTAGTGCTTGGTGCTTAGTGCTTGGTGCTTGGTGCGAAGCTAAAGCACCAGGATTTGCGCGAAAGCAACGCACTAGGCACCAAGCACTAAGCACCAAGCACTTACCTCCGCCTTCCGCCGGCCCGGATGCGGCGCGGCGCAGGCGCTGCAGTTGTCTTGACGGACTCGCCGCGCTCGGCCAGATCCACCGCGCTCTCCTCCCCGTAGTCCATGATGCCGCTCAGCACGGCGTACCTGTCGAGGTCGATGAAATCCTTGCACGCGCCCTTCTGCCCGTCGGCCATCGTGTACATGCCGTATGCCGCGATCGTGTTCACGCACTCCTCGCTCACGCGGTAGCGGCCGCTCTTCACCAGGTTCTGCAGGATGTCCAGCCCTACGCTGATCTTCTGGCCGCTTGCAGGCACGAATCCCTCCGCGAGCTTGCTCACCTCCTCGAACAGGCTTGTGTTCTCCCTCGCGCTTATCTTGCTCTGGCTGGCGGCGCGCGCGTCGATCACGCGGAACTCTATCGGCTCGGCGGTCCCGTCCAGCTCGCTCCAGTCCTCCACCTCGTCGAGCTCGGCGGTTTCGCTGTAAGCCGCCCATCCTTCAAGCCTCGCCCATTCGCGCTTGTACGCGAGATAGCCGAATCCGAAATCGTCCTGGCCGTCGCCGCGGTCGCCGTCGTTGACGCCGCCCTTGCGGTCGCTCGGCACGGCCCATGGCCCCGGCACGCCCACGCCTGGTATCTCGTAGCCGCTCGGCCATTCGCGGTACTTGTACAGCACGCCCTCCTTCGGCTCCCAGCCGTACCAGCCCGCCGCCCAGTTGCGCTCCGGAGCGGGATCCAGCACCATGATCCGCACCAGATTCTTCGGGATGTCCCGCGCACGCACCACGTTCCGCTCCCTCGTAAAACTCTTGAACACGACGCCGCGCACCTGCTCGGCAATGCCGTACACGCGGCGCTTGATCATGGCGATCGCGTTCGCGTTCTTCTGCGCATTCGCGATCACCTCGCCCGGCATGCCGTAGGGATTGTCGCTCCCGTAGAACCAGATCGCCGCCGCCTCTCCGCCCTTGCAGATCGCGATGCGCGGCGTGCTGGCGAATGCCCGGGCTGGTAGCTTAGAGCTTCGAGCTTCGAGCTTTGAGCTTTTAGGTGTTGAACCGTCTCTAAGCTCCAAGCTAAAAGCTCCAAGCTCCAAGCTACCAACTGGCTCAGGCCTCGCCTCCGGCACGCCAGGATCGTCCTTGCCGCCGGCGTCGCGCCACGCCTGGAGCCGCTGCCACTCGTCCTCGGAAAGTCCCAGCTCGCTCCACGGCTCGCACGGCCCGCCGTCGCGCGGCAGCATGTAGGCGGTGTGCCAACGCGTCACCGTCATGCCGTCGAGGAAGTCCTTCACCACGGGCGTGTAGCCGCTAACCGGCGTGAATGTGCCGAGCAGGTAGCCGCGCTTGGACGCCAGTCGGAAGCGTGCCGCATCCAGGAAGCTCTTCGGGAACTCCTCGTCGAGCCAGCACATGTCGAGCGCGCTGCCTTCCATGGCCCCGGTCACGTCCATGTCGTACGAGACGAACCGCACGTCGCTGCCGTTCGCGAACGTGATCTTGCTGGAGCTGAATCCGTTCTGCTTGGTGTAGCTGATGTGCTCCTCGTTGTCCTTCGGCTTCTTGCCGGCGATGTTGCGCGCCTTCAGCTCCTTGGGCATGTACCACCACACGCGCGGCATCTGCACCTGCTTGCCGGTCGGCAGCGTCTGCAGGCCGATGTTGATGCTCTTGCCGCCGAGCATGGCGGTGCGGATCGCGAGCTTGGCGGCGAAGTCCGTCTTGCCGCTGCGGTTCGCGCCCATGATCAGCAGCTCGCCCACCGGCCTGGCGAACCCGAGCGACTGGCGCGTCTCGGAGCAGAACCTTTCCCAGTCGCCGTCCGCCGCCCGGATGTCGCTTTCGGTGGGCTCGTAGCCGCGGAGCAGCGCGCGGGTCACATGCCATATCGGCGGCTCGTATCCGTGCCGGTACGGATCCTCGCGCATCCGGCTCAGGAATCGCTCGCGCCCGTCCACGAGCCAGCGCATGGCCTTCTCCGGCGGCACGCCGCGCTCGGCCGCCACCTTTCTCGCCTGCTCTGCAGTCGGGGGCTGGAAGTACTGGTCTCTCATCGCCGCGACCTCGCCCTCGCAAACCTCTCCTTGTGTTCAAGCGCCGCGCAATACAGATCCTCGAACCGCGCGATGCCCGCGAGCATGCCCTGCATGCACGAGAGGTCGTCTGCGCTGATGTTCTTTCCTCTCGCCAGTTTCCAGGTGACTTCCTCGCGCACCTGCCGCGCGATGGCCAGCGGCACGCTCAGGTCGATGTCGGCGTTCTTCTCGAAGTACGCCTTCACCTGCTCCTCGGTGAGCCCCTCCACCAGTTCCTCGATCGGCGGCGGCTCCTCGGCCGTCACCTCGGAGAAGTACTTTGCAATCGCCCTCAGCAGTTTTTTCATGTAGCCACCTTGCCTTTCACGTTGCCCCTTGCCGTCGTTCGTGACGGCAAGGGGCCTTTCTTCCACACTCGCCTATTCGACGATACACCAATCTTCAGACAGCATATCCGTCTGCGATGCCAACCAGCCCATGACGATGGCGCCGTCTGCGGCCTTCATCGTGACGTAGGGCATGACCGTGGCGACGCCGCCGTTGTTCTCGGCGTACTCTGCGTTCGGCTTGCCCCAAATCGCCGAGGCCTGAATCTCCTTCGGGCCGTTGCAGAGCGGGACGCAGAGCCACATGCCCTTGCCGTTCCAGCCCTTGCGAGCGACGCGCTTGCCCTGCTTCATTGCTTCGATGGCCTGGCCGAAGGTCATTCCATCGATCGGACGGCCGTCGGCCTCGAACTGCACCTTGGGGCACCACGACTCGTAGCCGTCGGGATAGACCACGTGATAGCCCTCGTCGGCGGCGTTCTCGTTCGCGGGCATTTCCCAGCCGCGATACTTGTTGTATTCGCCTCGCGTCATGGGAGTCGCCTTGACGACGTGGCATCGGATGTACTGTTTGTATTCTGGCATTGTTTTACCTTTCTCGTTATCCCGGCAACACCATGCTGCCGGAAATCTTCTTTCGCCCTTTGTGCCGTTGATCTCATCGGCCGTTTGCATGTTGTAGATTGCCCTGCGTATCGCATCTTCTGGGCTGCGCGCCTTGATCAGCAGGTAATGCTCATTCGGCTGGCCCGCCCTCACCCGCAATACATACAGCCTTTCCTCTGCATAGTACCACTGCACGCCTTCATAGCGCGTGTCGCGCCACAAGACTTTCTTCAGGCCGTTCCATGACCAATGCAATTCGATGTCCGGGCTCATTTCTCCACCTCGCTTTCCTTAAGAGTCTTGCTCATATCCTCGGCCTTCTGCTTTTCAACCAAGCGCCATTCCCATGGCTTTACCCTCACCAGCTCGTGTTCCTGGAAGAACGCATGGATATGTTCGACGCACTTCATGTCCAGCGAACAGTCGCAATCTTCGGTTTCCTTGTCATGATACGGACACTCCGGACAGACCAACTGGTCCGCCACCTCGCGGAGCATATCGACGAACTCGTCCGCCGTCATGCCTTCGTCGGGATCTACCAAGTCCCAGATCACGCCTGCAAGTTTGTAGCATTCCGTGTGACACCTCCACACATACATCCCGTTGTCGAACTTGTGCACCGATCTGTGGTATGTCCTGCCTTTCTCTATCACGTTCCCGCAGTAGTCGCAGTGGTACTGCTTACGGGCCTTCACGTACTCGCTCCTCAGAGTCTCCATCATGCCGCACCGCCTTTCTTCCTTGGTAGGTCTATACTGTTTATGTAGTCACGCAAGCGACAGAGCGTATTGGTGGCCCTGACGAAGCATCCTCTCCCATAAGCCGAACTCGCAATTTCGTAAAACTCATATACCTTGTCTATCTGCCTTCCACGCCGCACCTGTTTCTCGGTGAGTCCGTAATACCATCCGCTCTTGCCGCGCGTCATTTCCCAATCTCCTTTTTAGCCGCGAGAATGATAAACCACACAGCGGCTCCAATGCTCACGCTAGACAATATCGGATGTTCATAATGTTGCGCGCTCACGCCTAACGAAAGCATAATCATTCCCATGGTGGCATATCCGTTCATGCCTCACCGCCTTTCTTTGCCTTTTCAAACAGCCAATCAAAGAATGGAATTTCCTCGTGGTCCATTCGCTTGCCGTCCAATCTCGGCTGAACCTCCTCAAGAAACCATGCTCTCTTGGCTTCATGTTTTGTATCGTAGTTGTCGCAGTTCCTGGCAGGCTTGGCAAGAGTGGCTTGCGCCTTGTCACCAATTACGCAAAGTAGATTGCCCGCGGAAAGCCTGTCCGGATTGTTGTCAATCTGGTTGAGTATGTACCTCAGCGTCGCGCGCGCCGCAGCCTTATTGCCGACAAGCTCTCGCTCGAACGCCGCTTCAAATCTGTCTGCAAGCTCGTCCACCGTCACACGCTTGATGTTTATCTTCGGCACCTTCCCGCCACAAGGGAATTCTTCGATTGTGTCAGGCATTCCCACTATGTATGCACACGGCATGTCACCGGTACTTCCCATGCGCATCTCGCGCACAATGTCCTCTTTCGTCTCTTCGCTCATGCCACCCTCCTATTCCACGCGTCGGCGGCGAGTTGCGGAGTACTTTGGTCTGTCATTTGCATTGGCTGGACTTGGCAGTCTGGGTTCGCGCATTCGACGCAGTAGGTTTCATACGGCGGGTCGAATAGATCGCGTGGCTGGCGTTCGCCTTGCCAAACGGCTATCTTCGCCCTGCCCCCGCAGAATGGGCAAGGCTTTAGCACGATGTCCTCTTTCGTCTCTTCGCTCATGCCTCACCGCCTTCCTGCTCCGCCGCTGGCGAGAGGAGCCATTCAAAAGCATCCCCAGCACTAGGGTCTGATGCACAGCCTAACGACGAAGAGCGCACCCATTGGCAAAACTCCTCCCAGATGGATTGCCTATCCGATAGGTCGCGGTCGCAGTTCCTCGCGGGCGCGGAGAGGGCTTTATCAATCTCCGTTTGTATGCGTTCTACCCCGGCTTCCACGCTTGCATTGCCAGAACGAATCCACGCCGCTATGTTTCGACATGTTATCAGCGACTCGCGCATCGCCGCCGCGTTGCCGTTCGTGTCTGTTCGTGTCTGTTCGTGGTTCATGTCACTTCACCTCTCCGTAGAATTCCACGCGGCCGTAGCCGATGCCCTCGTTCGCCTCGCACAGCTTCTCGTCCCACATGCCGCTGTTCGAGTTGTGCAGCACGCGCTCGCTCCTGACGCGCAGCGCGTAGGCCGCCCACGTCTCGCCCGGGAAGCGCAGCCACCGCGTTCCGATGCCGCCCGTGCGCTCGAGCACCTCGTCGCCGTCGTTGTACTTCCAGTCGTCGCGGATGGCGGCGAACTTGCCGGCCTCGATCTTCTTCGTCTTCTTGCCGTCCTCGATCTCCACCTGCTCCCCTTCCACGTCTCCCGGCCTCATCAAGAAGTACTTCGCGAACATCAGGAACGGCACGTCGCCTCTTCCGCCCTGCTGGTTCTTTATCACGCTCACCCATATCGGACGCAGCCCGCCGTCCTGGAAGATGCTCGCCTGGCCCATGTCCGCACGTCGCTCGTCGGCCTTCTCCTCAACGCCCACCTCGTTGAGGCGGAAGAGCCGCTGCTTGGGATCTCCGTACACCAGCTGCATCGGCGGCGAGTCCTTCCAGTACGCCAGCACGTCCTCGTCCTGCCACAGCACGGCGACCGTGCGGGCGGCACGCGCGATCTCGCTGGAGTCGCCCAGGTGGTCAAGGCGCGGTTTTTTCGTGCCGGTGGCCTTGTCCTTCGCGAACTGGTTGCTGAGCTGCACCAGGCACACGATCGGGATGCGCAGCTTCTTCGCGAGGCGCTTCATGGCCAACGTGGCCTCCTTAACGAGCACGTACGGCGCGTTCGCGCTCTTCATCTCGGGATCCACCAGCTGCAGGTAGTCCACGATCACCGCTTGCCAGCCGAGCGTCTTCACGCCGCGAGTGATCTCGTATTCCAGGCTGCTCACCGTGTCGCTCTCGGTTATCTTGACCACATCCTTCGAGGCCAGATTCTTCATCGTCTTCTCGAACTCGTCCACGTAGTGCGGCGCCGCGCCGAAGTCGAGCTTGCTGATCGAGAGCTGCGCCGCGATGGCGGCGTACCGCTCCGCCAGCGAGTCTCCCGGCATGTCGATGCACACGAACCCGTGCCGCACCCCCTGCTGGATCCAGAACAGCGAGATGTTCGCCGCGATCGTCGTCTTGCCCTGGCTCGGCAGTGCCGCGAAGATATGCAGCCCAGTCTTGAGCCCCTTGTAGATCATGTTCAGGCAGCTCCACGGCAACGGCATGCCACGGAACGCGCCCCAGTTTTTTTTCACGAACCGCTCCTCGCTCAGCCACCGCTTCTCCTCGACGAGCTGATTCAGGAAGTCGCTCACGCTCTTGAGCGGGTCGCCGCCGCCGCGCACCATGTCCTCGAGCTTGGCCAGCTCCGCCCCCGCCTCGGCGATCGCTATCTTGACGTTCTGCGGCGTGAGCCCCTGGAGCTTCTGCATGCACATCCTGTGGAAGCGACGGTACACCTCGCGGTCGCGCATCGCCTCCAGGTAGAACTCCGCGTGCGCCGCCGTGGACGGCGCGCCGTCTATCACCGACTGCACCGCCGCGCTGCCGCCCTCGCCCATGGCGTGGGCAAGCAGGGCCGGTTCCAGCGCCTTGTCGTTCTTCACGGCGTCCGTCATGGCCTTCCACAGCTTCTTCGTGCTGTCCCGCGTGAACCACTTCTCGTTCACGCCGGCGGCGATGTACTTGTTCACCAGGTGGCGGTCGTATCCGGAGTCGCCGCCGTCGCCGTCGTTGTCCATGCTGGCGGCGAACACGCTGCCCAGCAGGCCCGTCTCTATGTCGGTCTCGTTTGCGTCCATGCTATTTCCTTTCGTCGGTTGTTTCGTTTGCCATCGCGCGTCAAAGCGACGCGCCGAAGCTCATTTCCTCGCGCGCCGCCTTCGGCCGCGCCGGTTTTTTTTCTGGTGGCAACCTTGCCCATCCGCCGTTATCGATCCACTTTGCGAGCGACTGCACGAACTGGCCCTTGTCCGGCTTCCACTCGTCCGTCGCGCACCACGCTGCGTGCGCCGCCTCCAACGCAGCAGGGTCGTCGAAGCTGCGCAGGGCACGCACCACGGCACGCAGGTTGCTCTTGGTGTTCGGATGCCTTGCCACCATTCGCTTCGCCGTTTCTACGAGCGCGTCTCCCTCCGGCCATCTCGTTCCACGTCCCTGCACGCGCTTATTCATTCTGGCGACCTGTTCCTCGGTGAACACGCCGCCCGTTTTTTTTGAAGAGGTTGCCGGTCTCTCCCGGCTGTCACCGCTAGTGGAGGTATTTCGCGCTGTCGGTCTGGCGCTTGGTCTGGTCCTACGGCCTTTGGATGGGCTTCCAGTTTGGGCATGGTCATCAAGTTTCGCCGAAGAATCTTTTTCATCCCCCGCAGGGGGATTATAGGGGGATATATTATCCCTTATTATATTACTACCTATGTCTCCATGGATATCCATGGATGTACCATGTATCTCAATGGATTTTGCGGCGGCTTTTAGTGCGGCGTCCTCCACCATTTTCGCCCGCTCCCGCTGGCGTCGCTCGTACTCTTTCTTGTACTCCCTACTTGCCTTTATTCGCTCGATTCTGATGCGGTTTGCCGTTTTGAAGGTGTTGACGAGGGTACCTGCCAGTGTCTTCACAACCATGTCTTTTCCGGCATATTCCATGGAGTTCCATGTTATCGCGCGCACGATTCGCCCCACCTGCTCGTCGGTCAAGTCGCGGTTGTCGATCACGTCAACCATGCTCTCTGGGATGACGATCCCAAGTTCCTTGTTAGATTTTTTCTTCATCTCAATCCTCAAAATCTGTTCGTGCCTGTTTGTGTCTGTTCGTGGTTGATGCCTTCCGCCGCTTCCTCTGCGCGTGCCGGTTGGCCTTCCGCCTGTCGCCATCCGGCCAGCGGATGCGCATCCGCACCCACCCGCGTTCCCGCTGAATTTCCACCAGTCCGGCTTCCGCGAGGCGTCTGGCCACGTCCTCCCATCCCTCGCCCATGACCATGTGCACGTCGCACTCTGCCGCGTCGAAGGCGTCGCCCCATGCGTAGAGGGTGAGCAGCATGCCGCGCTCGTCCAGCGGCCTGCGCCCCAGGTTCATCTTCTCGAACCACCGGTCTCTCATTCCTCGACCGGCTCCTTCCTCTTGCGTGGCTTCCATCCGAACTTCCTGCGGTTGAACTCTACGGCCGCCTGGCTGTTCATCTTCCTCCGCCCGAACTCGCACGACGGCGCGGCCGACGGCATTGTCTTTGCCTTGATTGGGCACCATCCGTTCTTCTCGCGGAGCGGACACTTTCCGCATGGTCTAGGCTTTCGCATGTCGTATGCTCCTAGAAGGTCATGCCCACGGCACCTGGCGGATGCGCAGGTGTTCGGGGAATTTGCTGATGTCGCGTTCGCACTTGCCGTCAATGTCAAGCTGTTTCACGAACACGGGGACTTTCGCCGCAAGGCATTGATCGACTATGGACTCAATCCACTCGATTTTGCACGGGCGGCGGTTCGGACCGGATTCGCAGCCGACAACAACCCATTTTGGCAATGGTGACAATCCCGCAATTGGCGCATTTATTGGGCCAAGCAACGGTTCCATTGACACCCACAGATTAACCCACTCGGGAAGTTTCTTCATGACTATATCGCCACGCTTGGCAAACCACTTCTGATTCTCGGCGGTGAAGCCGAAGTAGTTGTTAGACAAGAGACTTTTTCCGTAGTCGAATCGTGGCCAGAAAAGCATCTCATTGAAATGCTCAATCTGACGGCCAATATCAACCTTTCCGTATCTTAGCGTGTTGCACATCCGTTCTACTCGCTTTGTCAACCACAGATAGACCGTGTGATAATTGTTGTACGAACGTGCAAGTGGGAATGTCTCTGAAATGCATTCTTCAACAAAGGTGAGACTTGACTGTGAGTGCGACCAGGTAAATGGTTTTTCGTCAAGCCATTCGCCGAATAGGTCGGTCATGTTTCCGCAGAATACAACGCCTGTTCGTGGAGGAACCTCACGCGAGGACGTATGCGGCTCAAAGCTCTGTCCAAACCTTTCCACCCATGCTTTCGCGTAGCAGTTCTCGCACGCTGGCGAACACGGCCTGCATCCGACAATCGGATTCCACGGCTTGTCCCAGTACTGGGCCCTAGGCCATTGGATTAGATTATTTTTCATCGACAATCTCCTGTCCAAACACGCATTCTTGATACGACTCGTCCTTGTAGCCGTTGCGAATTAGCCAGTTGTGGGCTTTCGGATGTTCTGGAATCTCTTGTAGATAGTTGTTTATGTGATTTGCAGCCTCGTCCAGCTCGCGTTTCAACACGGCTTCGTCGTTTTTGACGGCTTTCTCGATGCGGTCAAGTCTGGCATGTGCCCATTGACCCCAATAGATTCCAAGCCGATGTTCGTCTTGCAGGGATTCAAGTTCGTGTCGGATTTCTGCCACGATTGCGACTGTTTCTTTGGCGTTCATAGATCGTTCTCCAGGTTGACACGTTCTCCAATGAAAAGCACGTAGCGGTCTTTCGGAAATTCGCCAAGCTCCTTATGCTGCACGGCGACGCCTGCGCCTCGATACTCGAACACGACACCTTCGCCACGGCCAGCGATGAAGGTCATGCGCGGCGAGAATCTGCCATACTCGCACATGAACTCCAGGACAGGCGTTTTGCCTTCGTGCATCCTTCTTGCCCAGTTGGCGATTCGGCTGTCCCAGTACGGCTTCGCCTCTCGGAACTCGATGTGCTTTATGCCGGAGTCTATCATCCGATACCAATGGCGCTTCAATCCAAGATGAAGCACCGCGCACTCGCTTCTTTTCAGTCTTTTCATCATTTCGCCTCCCCTCTGTTCCAAGACTCTACAGCCTGTTCGTATGTGCTGTATTGACGTGTCTTGACCCCGCAAGCGCACCTGCCGTAATACATGGTTTCGCCGTTTTTCTTGTGCACGGTGTGGATCTCGCGCATCGTCGTCGATCCGCAGTGGTTACACGGTGCCAGCTGCTCGTCCTCGCTCTTAAGAGTCTTGCTCATATCAGTACCTTTCCGTATTCAGCGACTCCACCAGGTACAGTCTCCCGTCGGATCTCCGGCAGTCGAACTGCTCGCCTAGAGTCATCATCCGCGAATCCCTCACCCGGCACACCTCCATCCTGCCGGTCGCCACGATCGACACGCCGGCCACCTGCGCGTTCGCGTACCTCTGCCGCAGTTCCACAGTAACGATGCCGTCGTTCGGCTCGATGCGCTTGAGCCCGTTCGCCGCAGCCCATTCCAGCCACCCTTCCTTGCTCACTGCTGCCATCTTGCGGATCCATTCGCCGGTGAACCCCGCGTGCAGGCCGATGACATCCCACCCCTCCCCCCGTGGTGCCGTCTTCCGCATGGCCACAATCCGCCGCTTCCTCATGGACAGCACCCGGCACACGTCCGTGTCGTCGTAGATCTCCGCCCACATGCCGATCAGTTTCGGCGGCTCCGCCGCCGGGGCTTTTTTTTCGTGCGATTCCGCGCCCCCAGGCTGCTTCGCCGCGTCCGCAGCGCCAGTCGGCGGCGTTTTTTCGCGAACGCCCCCAGGGCCGTTTTTAGCGCCAACTCCGCACTTCTCCTTCAGCTTGTCTGTGAATCTCTTTGCCATAGCCTTTACCTCGTGGTTCACAATGAATTTTATTTTCACGCCCCCGCGCGCGAGGGGGTGGGCACCCCCCCGCCCGGGTGGGGGGCGTGCTCGAGCGCCTGGCGCGACGCGACCGCCATTCCGCGCCGATCCGCAGCCGATCCAGCCGCAGGATTGTCAGCGGATTTGGCAACGCCACACGAAAAGCCCTTTATTTCCGTATATCTTGCGCTCTCTATAGGTGAATCGTGCGGCACGTTCGCACCATCCGATCCGTCCGTTCCGGCATCCGTCTCACCACCATCGACCGCACCTGGATCGTCGGTGTTCGACGCAGGCCGCGCGGGATTTTTTTCCCGCCACAATCCGTTGGCCGACTGCTCATAGAGGTCAATGATTTCACCGGCTTCATTATCATCCCTACCACGTCCATCAGGTTTTCCGCCACCCGATGAGTCAGATTCATTGCCTGTCAGCGCCTTCAACGCATTCGTTAGGCCGACGATGCCAGCCTTGCGGACGGCTGCAGGATCATCAAGCAGTTTCTGAAGCTCCGAAACGGTTCTTAAGGCAACACTAGATGCCTTTACACGTATCCTCTCCTTTACCGATGAAAAACCCCGCGCGAGGCATTCGGTCTCCACAAGCGCGTGCATAGTCTGCGGAGATATTTGCAGTATGTCGCAGATAGATTCAGCCGAACGGTTTTTCTCGAAAAAGGCGCGCGCGGCAAGCGCGTACTTGCCAGGGTAGTGCAAGCGTAGCATCTCGCCGGTAAAGTTCTTCTGGCGAATGTCCGCGCCGACGTCGGCGATGTCGAGCTCGGCCCTGCTGGCGATCTCAAGCTCGAAGCCTGGCAACGCCTGCTCTGTCGACTCTACCGACATGCAGCAAGTTCCTCTTCGCGATCCAGCCACGCCGTAATCGAGCGACGACGCAGCTTCCTGCGCTTGCCGGGAAGAAAAGCCAGGCCCTTCTCGCCGTGCGTCTGCGCATAGAGATTCATCGCGCGCGTTATCTCCTTGTCGCTGATCCGCAAGACAATACTCGCCTCCATGACGCTCATGATCTCGTCAGGATCGCCGGTCAATTCCCGGCGGCGCTTCGGCTGCACGTCTTCAGCCTGTACCTCGATGGCCTGCATGTCAACCTCCTATCCAGTTTCCGAGAAAAGAGCCCAGCACGCGCGCCACGGGCACTGACAATCCCACGCCGACAGCCAGCACGATCACCGGCTGCAGGAATCCGCGCCACACAGCTGGCGCCAGGATCCTGATGCAATCACCCACGCTGTCGGCGCACCCACGCCAGGCGTGGTAGATTCGATGCTCACTGATTCTGTAGTTTCTTTTCATGGCTGCACCTATACCCTTTTGACGATGCCGATGGCCTTCAGGCCGTTACGGATCACGCATGACTCTGATACCCCTTGAGCCTTCGCGACCTTCTCGAGGCGCTGAGCCTCATCGGGCGCGAGGCGAAACGACTTCGAGACCGTCGGCTCGCGCTTCTCCAGTTGAATCGTTTCCACCTGTGGTGTTTCGTCCATCAGTTCTCTCCTTCTTACTTCAAAAGACGTTTCAACGCGATCGCGAACACGCTGTCGCCGAACTCGGCGTCGATGATGCGAACCAGTTCCTCTCGCAGTCGCTCGCGGTCTTTGTCCGTTGCCCAGTCTGCGTCCAGCGACTGCGCGTATGCGATTAACGCTTCCTCGAAGTCAGTGCTCATTCGTTTGTCCTTTCCTGCCACGCCCGAACAGCCGGGCGAGAAATGCTATAATGCCGCCATGCTTGACTTCATTCTGACACTCATAAAACCTCTTATCCGCCTTGTGGCAGATCGCCCAAAACCGCGCGTCTTCAAATACTTCCTTCCCGGAAAGGACTATCCCACAGTTTGGATTGCAGTCAAAAACTGTGGTTCTGCGCCCTTGTCCATATTCGACTTCGGGATTCAGACTCCTGGCCAAAGGTTCAGCGTCAACAGTCGCCTGCTCCTTGGCAACTCCAAGCCCGCAGAATTCCCCAAGACGCTTGATCCAGGGGCAACCTTCGCTTGGCCGATACCGTCCATGGCAACGGAGCTCTGGCACGACGGCCTCATCTACTTCGTTGACGAAACCGGCTTCGTCCGCGTTTACGATGTACGACCAATCGATCCGCAGCACGCCACCGCAAGGGAATCTGCACTCCACCGTTTCGCATTCTGGTCTCGCTGATCGCATACGCTTTTCCTTATCGCTTGCATTTTCACGTTCGTTTTTGTACCCTGTCTGACGTTCTGTCGCACAGAGACGCCGACAGGATACTACAATTCTGACTTGAACGCAACAACAAAAGTGATGTGCCATGAAAAAAATTTCAGAACGAATGGTTGAGCTTCGCCAGGGAATGACTCAACTTGATGCAGGAAAACGCATAGGAAAGAACCAACAGACATGGGCTCGTTATGAGTCTGACGCTGTTGAACCTAATGCCGCGATGATACGCCAAATCTGTAGTGCGTTCAGCGTTTCTGCCGATTGGCTGCTCGGCCTCACAGACGAACGTGCGCCAGGTGACGACTCTCGGATCGCCGATCTTGAAAAGAAAATCATACGGCTTGAAGGCGAGAATGCTGCCCTGCAGAAGGCACTTGCAATCGTCGGGGGGCATCCTGCACGACCTGTCAAAACTGGTGGCTCATCTGCCGCGAAAACTGCGTGAAGGAATCGACTTGAATCTCCCCAACAACTTTGTCGAAATCATGACGGTAATAGTTACGGAAATCATGATGGCAACAATCATGATTGCTGCGTTTATTTCTTCTGCTAGTGAATACCCAGCAGACCGTTTCTTTAGAAACATTCCGGCTTCACTTTTTATCGCCGTCGCCTTTGTGTTGGCCGGGAAAGTCGTTGGGCTTGCGAAGCGCTGGATCTCAAACAGATTCAAGCTTCCCTCAGTGGTAAAGGCACTATTGGTTGTATTCCTGATACTCGCTGCATATTTCTATTGGATTCTATTGTCAATTTGTGCCGGTAGAATAGGGCTGTTGTCATCACGTAACACAGAATACGACAATAAGTATGTTTTCCTTGACGAAAGCGATCCAAAAGCACCGAAGTTTAAGACCTATCCGGATCTGCCAGCGACTATATCAGCACTTAAAGCGAAAGAGGTAAAACTTAAGGACTGGATAATTGTCTTTACCGATGATCATGATGCAGTTGATATTACATGCGCAGACGATTTCATCAAGGCAATGATATCAGACAATGAAGAGAAGCGACAACGCGCTATCACTATTGCCGCATGCTCTTCAGACATACTTTTCAAGAAGGGTTTTGTGTGCAGCACTTTTCCAAGCGCCAAAAACAGTGACGATGTTTATGAGCGTATTTATGCTGATGTAGGTAGGATTATTAAATCCTTTTCCTCGATCGACACAAAACAACTAATCCCTTCCGACTGATTTCTAATCGCATCCAAGTAGTTTCCAATCCCTTTCGATTGGTTTCTATGGATTGCTATGGCTCTCTATGGATTTCTAATGGAGCCCTATTGGATCTCTATTGGCAATATGCACCAATAAAATAGGCCCGTTGCCTTCCCTTTAGTACATCTAATTATCCCACCGTTCTGTGCGACAGAACAAAACACGGCGTAGAACGCCGTGTTTTTGCATGCCGCTGACAGATTATGCCGCCAAAAATGGCAACGGGGTATTAGATGATATCTTCTGCCCTTACGGCAGCCGGGGCCAGGTCGGCCACGTCTGCATAGAAATAGCTCAACGTCCTGATATCATCGCCGCTCAACGCGCTTGCACGTTCGGCGCCAAAGTTCTTGTATTCCGCATCCACGCGCAGCTTGCGCAGCTCGTATGTCGCCTTGTCCTTGTCGGCCAGCTGCGGCACCGCGTCGCGCAGCGACTTGTTAAGCCGGACGAATACCCAGCTGCCACCAGGCACAAGCGCAGAATCGTCGGTTGGCTTCACGCCGGCAATGGCCTTGCGTGCCTCTACGATTTTCTTCCATACGTCCTGGTGGATTGGCCACATCACCACGCGTGCGCTCGAGCTCTCGGTCTTGTGCGGCTTGTAGCGCAGGTGCATCACGCCGTTCCGATCCACGAAGTTCTCGCCGGTCGCCGCCAGCACGTCGCCGTTGCGCATGGCGAACTGCAGCATCATCGTCGCCGCCAGCCACAGCCGCTTGTCTTCTTTCTCCCAAAGTGATTCGTACCACTTCTTCACGCCAGCGCGCGCCTCGTCTGTCAGGCGTTCGTACCTGCCAGGCTTCACATTCTTGATCGTTGGGATCTCGATCGCCTTCACGCCCCAGCCGTCCTTCTCGTAATAGCGCAGCGTCCACCTGGCCGCGATCGAGCGCACGCCGGCCACGTACGTCCAAGCGCTCACTCGCTCCTTTCCGTCGGCAACCAGCCGCACGAACCATTCCTCCAGCCGGTCCGGCGTCATATGCGTGTACGGATCGTCCCAGCCGAGTCCGCATCCCTCGACGGCATAGGTCCAGTGCTTCATCGTATTCGCGATCGTACGGTCGTGCGGAGTTCCGCCGTTCTTCGACTTCTCTGCATACGCCGCTTTCTCGTAGAGGTTCAGCAGCTCGCGGCATGTTGGCACCCTTCCGCCCCGAAGCTCTGCAGCATGAGCGTCGTTCTGGCGCGCCAGCGCCCAGTTCTGGTATTCGCGCTTCAGCTCCTTCGTCGGACGCCCACGCGCATCGAGCGCCTGGGCTCCCTGCAGCACGGCCTTGCGCATCTTGCGCTCGCCCTCCACCATGAGCCGAAAGAAAACGCTGCCGTCGCAGAGGTAGATGCCCTTTGCCAGCTTCTTTTGAACGCGCTTTGCCATGTTGCCACTCCTTGATCCTGTTGCCAAATCCGTTGCCAAATCGCGTCTTTGTTAAGCCAAGTTAAACGGAATTGGGCGGAAAGTTGACAACAGTATACCACAGCATTTTCATGGCGTCAACGCCATATCTCATTGAAAAATCGTGGGATTTTCAGCGCTTACTTTCGCTCTGTTGCGCGCTCTGTCCAGATGAGCTACAGGGGCGTTTTTCGCCTTGTTTTTTGAGGTTGTTGACAATTTGTTGGCAAATCACTTCATGCCACGTTGGCAAACTTCCTCGCAAACGCCGCTATTCTACCATTTCTTGGCCGCCGTGACAAGTCACTCGGCCTCGGACCATCTCATCAAACAGCCGCCAGCTGTTTCATTGGAGATTTTGCCTGAAACGGAATTTCGCCTTGAGCCATGTTCGACGTTTGTGACGACACCTCTACAAAGAACGATGTTGGATCGGCACCACTTTCCACATACTTCATCAAGAAGTTGAAGAGAACTTCGCCCTGGAACTTTGATATTGCATCACACAGTTCTTGGTCGCCTTGCGAGTTCTTCGCATATTCAGTCAACTTCGTCAACAACCTTTTTATCTCAAACACGCAATGCTTTATTCTTGCCGCTGACGGCACTTTCTCTTCGCAGATCATCATTGACATGTTCATTCCAAGCGCCGCCATGTACGCCTTCATGTCGCCAAGGTTCAAGTCGTCGTCCGGCGTATCCTCAAAACGAGATACCGTACTGACACTCACTCCCATTCTTTCTGCGATATCTTTCTGCGTCAGTTTCTTGCGAACTCGTTCATTCTCAAGAAGCGCCACTAGACTAGTCGCTCTTCTGTGTTTATCTATATCCTGGAGAATACTTTCATCTCCTGTCAGATCTAACACGAACTTGTCGAAACTATTGATTTTCCTTTTGTCCATCCTGAACCTCCTGTTCTTTCTTCAAACTTCTCACTATTGCTTTACATGCGTTGATGTCGTTACGTTGCGTTTCCTTGCCACCTATCGTCAAAAGTTCAAATCGTTCCCCTTCTATTCGTACATAGATGTAAAGCCTCGTTTCCTTTGCGTGCTTCACTGCCGACTGCCCGATGCGATACACGTCCTCTCCTTCGGATCCGAAGTAACTTAACCGGCATATCTCCTCTATCGTCAGACCTTCATTCAACAAATCTATTGCCCGCTGCAAATTGACCATGCACGATGCTACCTCGGCTGCATGCTTTTTCGTGTACCTCTTTAGCCTGTTCTTGTCAAAATGCTCTGCTCCGTAACTCCACACTTGAATACTCCTTTTTGTTGCAAGGTTTGCAAATAGTATATCCTAGACTTGCAGATTTTGCAAACCATTAATTTATGCTGAAACAGAAAGTGAGATATATACATATATCTCACTTTCTGTTTCAGCATAAGTGACAAGTCACTCGGTGTCTTCGCCTTGCCAGCCTTCTGCCTCCACCTGCCTAAGCGCCCTCTTGTACAGCTTTTCGTTTATTGCCATCTTTGTCAGCGCTTCCCCTATCGGATCGAATTCCATGCCCATCTTCTGCGCTATCTTTCCCACTTTTCGGAATGCTATTCCCTCTATGATCTCCACATCTTCCTCCGGTAACCCAAGCTCCGCCACCCTCGCCTCCAGCATGTCGCTGTAGTCCCAGTCCTCTCCGTTCTTTCGCACGGCCTCCACCACTTCCCGCGCGACCTGGTTTGCGACTGCCTGCAACGGTCTGTTCTCCTCCTTCTGGTATTCCTGCAGCCTTCTCGCGATCCTTTCGTTGCCGCCGTTCTGCATCGTGACCAGTCCACTCGCCGCCGCCGAAAGGAACGGTATCGAGTGCAGCGCCTGGAATATCGTCTTGCCTCCGATCGGCATGCATCCCGCTTCGCCTTCCTCCGCCATGCTCAACGCCCACTGGCCCTGATCCTCGTATGCCCCTTCGTCCTCGTCCCACGTCGTCGCCGGCATGAGCACCTGGCCGCCGATGTCGTTCCACAGCTGCTTTGCGACTTTTCCCGCCATGTTCCACGGCTCTTCCCACCTTGCGTCAAAGTCCGCCTGGCTGTACACTGTCCTCTGCGTGAAGGAATTGTATGGATTGATCCCGAACACTGGGCCTAGCAAGTCTTGTGCCACTGTCCACAAGATTCCCCTCCTAAACGAATCTGGCAGCAACCCGCTTCCAAAAAACGTGTTTTGCGCAGCCTCTGTTTTTCCATAGTTCAAGTCCGTCGGCAGTGCAAATCCCATTTCCTGCGCCTTTTCCGATCCGAGCAGGCCGTTCGCCAGCAGATCCACCATCGGCATCAGCAGCCTGTCCTCGTCACCCCTCGGCATCGATATTGCAAGCGTGCTCCACTTGCCGTACAGCCCAACCGGCACGATGTCGTAGTTGCGAAGACGGTAGTCGCTCACGTTCGCGAGCGCGTGTGCCATTCTTCTCCCGAATCTCTCGAATCCGTCCACGCGCTTCTTGCTGTCTTCGTCGTCTCCTGCCGCCTCGCGCAATGCCTCTGCCAGCAACCTGTAGCCGCCGCCCATCCACAGCACGCTCGTCGCCAGCCGTCCCGCGATCCTTCCTGCCGCCTTCCTCCACCACGCCTTCGGATCGTACCGCATCGACTCGACCGTGCGCCATGCGCCCTTCATCCCCACGTTCATGAACGGTCCGCAGGCGAACTCGATGTAGTTCATCGCCCGTCCCCTGTTCTCGTATCTCGGGCTGCCGCTCATGGTCGCCACCTGGTACGTTACCTCGTCCCGCGACCGTGGCGCCTCTCGCCCTTCCGCCCTCGCCAGCTCCGCCTCGTGCTGTGCGGCCAGGAGCGCGATCAGCTTCACCCGCGCCTCCTCGAAGTCGTTGAACCGCTTCACCGTCTCCGCCCGCCTCTGCATGAACCTCTTCACTCGCTTCAGCCCGCTCAGCTTTGTCCCGTCGAAGTTCGTCTCCATCCCAAGCGTCCGCATCAGCTCGTCCAGATCCGTCTTGCCGCTTTCACCCAATATCTGCCTTCTCACTCCCGCGAATATCGGCAGCTTCATGAACTCCCTGCACTTGCGCACGTCCTCCAGCAGCCTCTGCGCCTCGGCCGTCTTGCCCTGCTCCGCAAGCCTGTCCGCCTCCTCGGCCCTCTGCCGCAGCAGCTTCGGATCCTGCATCATCCTTGCGAGCCTCGTTGCCTCCGCCACCCAGTAGATGTTCGTCTTCTTTCCGTACAGCACGTTCATGAGCGCGTTGCGCGCGAACCTGTCCGGCAGGTGCGCCGCCGCCTGCTCCATGAGCAGCGTTCCCCAACGCGCGATCGGACGCAGCCCGGCCGCGCCCAGCGCCGTCACTACGCGCCCCTCGCTCATCCAGGCGATGTTGTTGTTGTTGCTCTCGCGGTTTCGTATGACGTTCCGCCACGCGAACCTCAGGCTGTACTGCGTCAGCAACGCGCTCGCCACCCTGTTGAGCTTCACGAGCTTGCTCACGCCCTTCGCGTCGTGCTCGAACCCTTCCGCCACCACCTTCGGCATCACCAGCGTCATGCGCTTCCCGTCCTTCAGGAACGACACGCTTCCGTACCTCTCGCTTCCGCGCAGCCGGCCTCCTCCTCCACGGTCCTCCATCACCGCGAACCCTTCCAGCTCCAGCGCCTTCGCCGTCTCCGCGAGCTGGCACGCCCAGTGGTTGCGCTGCGCGAACTCGACGATCCGCAGGTCGTTCTCCAGCGTCGCCGCCAGAGGATCCTTCACCGCCTTCAGGCTCCCGACGAGCGGCTTCATGAACGTGCTGCCCGCCGTGCCGCTGCCCTTCGCCACGTGCATGTCCATCAGCGCCTCGATCTCGCCGATCACGTCGCTCTCGCCCGGATGCCGTTTCACCCAATCGTTTCGCGCCTCCTCGTACGCCGCGATCTCCTCCGGCGTCCACGTCCTCTCGCTGCGCACGTAGCTCGCGTTCATCCGCCAGTATTCCACCAGCTCCCTTCCGAACGCCTCCTGCACGAACTCGTTGTCCAGTATGTGCTGCTCCCTCAACGCCTGGAACCGCCGCGCCGCCGTCTCCAGCCTCGCCCATCCGTCCGCACCTAGCCGACCTTCCATGTCGCGCAGCACCATGTCCGCTTCGCGCTGATCCATTCCCAGCGCCGCCGCCTTCCCCTTCTGGTGCAGGCCGTCCCGCACGCTCTTCGCGTACAGGTACCGCCGCAGGTCGCCCATGTCCACGCCGTCCCGCGCCACGTCCCCCATGATACGCTCCGCGAAGTCGAGCGCATAGAGCCGCCCGATCGACCCGCCGCGCTGCTTGTGGAGAAGCGCCACGCGCATCTTCTCCAGCTCGCGCTTCGCGCCGCCCGCCAGCCTGTCGTATTCCTCCTCGCCAATCCTCCCAGACTTCTTCAGCCGCTTCAGCTCCGCCAGACGCTCCTTCACCGCGTCCGTCACCCACATCACCGCCGGGCCCTCCGTCGAGTGCAGCTCCAGCATCAGACGCGCCCGCGTCCTCTTTATCAACCCGCCGATCGGCTTCTGCAGCTCCGCCAGCAGCTTGCTGTACGCCTCCTGCTCGTTCGCCGCCCACCGCCGCTCGATGTCCTGCATCACCCGCTCGTGCGGACCTTCCGCGTCCCGCGTCCGCCGCAGCGCGTTCCACGCCTCGGACAGCTTCTCGTTGCCCGCTATTGTCTCCACCATCTTCGCGTACACCCTCGGTGCCTTCGCCTCCAGCCCCACAGGATCCGCCAGGAAGATGCCGAACATCTCCGCCCACAGCTCGCTGTCCGCCACGTCCTCGCTATGCGTTTCCGTCCGCTCGGCCAGTCCCCTGTCCTGCTCGCGCCACCACTTCGCCGCCTCCCGCGCCTCCCTGCCAAGTTCTCCCTTCTGATCGCCCAGCTCATGCGCGATGCCAAGTCCAAGCGCCCGCAGGTCCTTCAGGCTCTTCGGCGCGCCCGCCGTCGCCGGCAGCTCGCACACCATCCGCCCGATCTCCTTGGCGAGGATGTTCACCGCCGTCCGTCCGCCGCCGCTCGCCTTTCCTTTGATCCTCGCCTCGGCCAGCTTCTCCATCTCCTCTCCGAGCGCCCTCCGGCTCATCTCCTCCATCGCCCGCACTTCCTCCGGCTCGCTGTTGAGACGCCACGCCGCGTCCTCGTGCATGAAAAGGCCGTCCTTCTTGAGACTTTCCTTCACCGCCTCCAGGTCGCTCCTGTCCACGATGCCGAACGCCGCCGCGTTGAGGCGCAGCCTCCCCTTTCTGTCCCTCGACGCGAGCCACGGCATCTTCTCCAGCACCTTCGGCATGTGCGCGCTTGCCGCGAGCGCGCGGTAGAGACGCAGCGCCTCGCTGTACGCGAGCGTCATGCTGCCGTCCTGCGACGGCCCTGCCTGCCCCTCGCGCTCCAGGTAGAGGTTCGCGCCCGCGTCGAAACCTGCTTCGGTGCGCTCGCTCTTCCCTACCGCCACGCGCTGCCCGCCCGCGCGCACCGCTTTCAGCACGTCTTCGTACACCTCGTCGCGCACCTTGCGCGAGTAGCGAACATCTGGATTGCCGCCGTCGAAAGTGCCGATGTTGTCGGTGGCCGACTTGATCTGCGTGGGTTCAAGCACCATCCATTCCTGGCGGCCGTCTCCATTCCAGTAAACGCTGTCGTAGCCGTCCTCCCTCAACCGTTCCGTGAACTCTGCAGACACCTTCGGATCATCAGCCTCAACCAGTCGGTTGTATTCTTCTGGTGTGATGTAGTATGGGTTCTCGGCCTTGAGATAGAACGCACGCAAGTTCTTTCCATATCCTGTTGCACTCTCTGCCTCCCGCCTGTCACCGTAGAAATAGAAGCCCTTGCCAAGCCATCCTGCATCGTTCTGCTGGGTTTTCCCGAAGTCAAAAACTGTGAACGGTTCATCGTCGCGACGATACACCACCAGCGGCTGGCCGTCCTTGTCCACGACCGTCGAACCGTCGAACCACCGCTTGAACTGCTGCGAATCTTTTTGCGCACCCACCCCCTTTACGGGCGATCCGAAATCTGATACACTATGCACAGTTCCTTTGGCGCTTCTTAGCAATTGGCGCTCTGCACCGCCGAAGTTGAACGCTTCGCGAGCCAGGCGGGATTCGATCCCCCTGGCTTCGTTGCTATCTATGTAGAACACGCCGATCTTACCATCAACTTCATCTCGCAGCGCTTTCGCAACCTTCTCGCTCCAGATATTTCTCTTCCCAAACGCCGTCTTGACAAGATTGGCCGTGATGCGTCCGTCTTTCGACTGTCCGATTCCGTTTATCTCCACTGGCGCAATGACCGTATGACCGTCCAGATCCAGCATCTTGACGATCGCGATAACGCTGCCAGACGGATTGCTGTCGTTTACAATCACCATCATCGGCTTGGACAGAGCATTGGGCAATGACTTCAACTTGTCTCCCAGGCCGTGCATGTTGCCCGCTTTTACTCCTTGTCCATTGCCGTAGTAGCAACTGAGAATATGGCTCTGGTTCATCATCACCGGCAACGCCGGAATTCCTATTTCCTTCAATGCTCCCGGCGTCTCCGATATGAACACATGCTCGTTCCCGATCGGTTTCTTGTTCTTGACGATCTTGTCTACGGCGTCGCTGAACGGCACCTCGTAGTACTTCTGCTTCCCGTCTCCCAAAGTTGACGGCCCGACATTCCCCCTGCTGAAGCGGATGATCTGCCGGTCTTCCGGCACGTCCTCCGTCGCCCACGGCGGCGTTTCCGCACGCTCCTCGGCGGTCATGCCCAGCCGCGCCTGGACGTTCCGCGCCTCAACCTCGCCTTCGAGCTTGAAGTATTGTCCGAGCGGCGTTTCATAACGCGACTCGTTTAGACGGTTTGCTGCTTCAGCAAGTTCCTGCGGCGTCTTTCCGGCTCCCTTGGCGGCTTTCTCAAGTGTGCTGATTTCGCGCTGCGTTGCCAGTCCCTGGTCTCGTTTCGCCGCTTCTGCCATCCTTTGCGCAATGCGCGGAAGATCTCTTTCGTTCGTGACATCCCATCCTAATTCCTCTGCAAACGTGCTTATGGCAACCCCTGTATCCATGTCAACCTGATACGGGCGCACCGGCTCGGTAGGATTTCCGCCTTTGGCAAACGTCTCAAACAGCTGGATCGCATGCTGAAGCTCATGAACGATGGTTTTTCTTCCGGCCTCGTTGAGACTTGCTGCCTTGCCTTCGCCCAGTCCGTACTTTGCATAGTCTGTAAGTATCTGATACTTCTGCGGCAGCTTTATCGTAAGCGTCGCCTCGTCAAAGTTCCCGCCCACGTTCGCGGGCATGTTCTTGTGGAACTCGATCTTGATTTTCCGCGCCTGCGGATAGGCCTTCAGGAAGTCGCCGTCCTCTATAAGTTCGGTCAGTTTGTAGCGATAGAAGTCCTCGCCGCCGCCCGTAAAGTGCCTTTCCTCTGGATCGCCATGCCAGCCCTTGCGCCGCACGTCTGGAATCTCCATGCGCCACCGGCCGTCCTTGCCGCGCCACCAGCCGGTCTTGCGCCAGATCTCCTCGCGGCTCGCGCCTTCCTTCTCCATGCGCTCAGCGTCGGCGTTCTTGCCGATGCCCAGGTTCGCCGCGCCCCCCTTGCCGCCGATGGACGGCCTGATCTGCGCTTGCGCTCCGCCGCCAGATTGTGATATACTTTGCGCCGTTGAGCCGGTTGCGCCCGATTTTAAGACCGTCCCGCTTTGCGGAGATGGGGTCATGTGGCGGACCGGCTTGATGTTTCTGTTCCTGTTCAGCTGCACGTTGTACACGAATTGTTCGTTCCCCTTGTCGCGTACGTTTATTACCACGTCAAATACTTTGTTGTCTATCTGAACCGTCTTGTCGAAGTAATCCCATGACTTTACTCCGCTGTGGCTGCGAATGCGCTTGCCCGTCTCTTGCGACGTATGGTCATATCGTGCATTTTCCACTAGGTCGAACATGTCGCCAGATGCACCGGCGTTAATCTTTGCATCAAGTCCTTCCCTGTCCGACTTGGCATCGCCGTGTATGTTTTTTCTTACATCCCCCTGTTCAAATGTCGCGTAGTATGTCTGTCCATTGCGCGTGAAACGAGCTGTCCGCCCAGCGTACTGCCTTGTCATCACATCAAGGAACTGCCGCTTTCTCTTCCTGTACGGCATCTTCAATACCGCCGCGTCAGATTCATATACTTCTATGCCGTCCTTTCGTGTGCCAACTAATGACAGCCGCTTCCCATCTTCATCCTGCTCAGCCCTTGTGCCGCGCTCTCCCAGCCGCCGCCCTTCCACCATCTCGTCCGCCAGCCATTCGATGGCCTGTTCCGGCTCCATGCTGTCGAGCTTCTTCAGGTCGATGCGGTTGCCGCCCACCTTCGCCGCCATGCCCTTCCACGCGGTCTTGAGCGCGTCCAGCACCTTGCGCCACCACGTGCGCACCTCCGGCTTCTTCGCGAGCAGCGCCTTGAACTTCTCGCCCAGCGCCTTCTCGAACCGGCCCGCGCCGATCTCGTCGATCAGCGCGTCGCCCGTGAACTCCCCGTACACCTCCTTGATCGCCGCCTTGAGCTCCAGCGGCGCCCGCGCCGCGTAGCGGTTCATCTTCAGCAGCAGCTCCGGGCTGTTCGTTTCCGCCCAGTGGCGCACCGCGTGCCATCCGATCTCGTGCGCGAGCGTCCCCGCGTCCGCTCCCTCGAACAGCACCACCTCGCCCTTGCCCCTGTCGTAGTAGCCCTGCACCTGTCCCTGCGCGTCCTTGATCGGCTTCGTCTCGCCCGCCGCCCGCAGCGCCGCCTCCGCCTCCTCCGGAGTGCCCGTCCGCACCCGGATCCCGCTCTCCTTGCCGAACAGTCCGTCCACGAGTCGCTGCCCCGCCTCGACCAGCGGCTCACCTTCCACCTTTCCCTCTTCACCTTTCACCTTTAGCTTTTCAGCCATCAGCAGCGCCTCGGCCGCGTCCGCCGCCGACACGTCCGCGAACATGATGTCCACGTCCCCGGCCATCTCCTTCAGCCGCGCCAGGAACTGCACCGCGCTCTCGCGCTTCTCCGGGCGCATCATCTCCTCGCCCGTCAATCCCTCCACGAGCAGCACGGGCCTCCCGTCCTCGCTCGTCGTCCGCGTCGCCTTCGCCGCCGGAAACCGCGCGCAACCCACGCTGCCGTCCTTCCCTACCGTCGGCTCCGCGCCCATGTCCATTCCTGCCTGCTCTGTCGCACCTTCTCCGCTCGCCCCGGCATCCTCCGCCCTCACTTCGCCGACGCTTCTGATGCTCCCGTCCGGCATCTCGACCATCTGCGAGTCTGCTTCCACCGCAATCTCCCCCACGGCCCTCTTGCGCGCCTCCCTGATCGCTTCCGCCGCTTCCCTCTCCGTGTACTCCGGCTTTCGCGCCGCCAGCTCGGCGAGCGCCTCCATTCCAGCCGCCGCCTCCTCCGGCGGCAGCTTGCCCGCGATCATGTCCATGGCCGTCTTCTGCGCCCTCTCCGCCGCCGC
>JAEEGH010003326.1_pt1 | contig 42433 bp, 27 predicted proteins | sample 9134181 | NCBI WGS metagenome assembly JAEEGH01 (sample SAMN16246544, study PRJNA631951) | gut metagenome | biome: gut microbiome; feature: rumen; material: DP-attached | host: Bos | place: Iran: Karaj | collected 2018-10 | reverse complement strand
GACTGCACCTTCGGCCCCGATGCCAATCTGATGTTCGAATACAGCACCGTCGAGGCCACCATCAAGGGCGATGTCACATCGATCAAGAATCCGTCGGCCGGCCATATCCGCGTAGCTGGAAAAATCGGCGAACTCATCTTCGACGAGAACCAGAAGGCGCCGAGGAACTGCGAGGTTTCGCAAAGCGAAAAGTAATACTCCGCTTCGCTGCGTGTTAAATGCGACCTTTGGTCGCGGTAATACTGCGTGTTGATATTCGCTGCGCTCATGTTAAAGTCTGCGCGATGTTAGTGGGGACGTGACAAGGGAAGGAATTTGTCGTTTCGTTTCCGAAACGTTTCATGAAACGTCTCTACAGTTCTCCGGTTGTATCGTCCCTTTTACTTCCTTTTTACTCCCTTTTTACTTCCCTTCAAAGCCCTTAAAATAATGTTCAACTTCGACAACATCATCGACCGCCGCAACACAGGCAGCATGAAGTGGGATGAATGTCCCGCGCCGGACGTGCTGCCCCTCTGGGTGGCCGACATGGATTTCCCCACTGCGCCGTGCGTGCAGGAGGCCGTCATGCGTCGCGCCACACATGGATGCTACGGCTACACGATGGTGCCCGATGCCTACTATGCCGCCATCATCGACTGGTTCGCCACACGCCACGGCTGGAACATCGGCCGCAACGAGATTCTCTACACCATCGGCGTGGTGCCGGCCATCGCCGCGACGCTCAAGGCGGTATGTCAGACGGGCGACAACGTGGTGCTGCTCACGCCGGTCTATAACATCTTCTTCAACCTCGTGCGCAATGCCGGATGCCAGACGGTCGAGGTGCCGCTGCTTTTTACGGCCGATGACCGCCGCACGCTCCACTACGCGATTGATTGGGAGGCGTTGGCCGATGCCCTTGCCCTCGAAAAGACCACCGTGCTGCTGCTCTGCAACCCGCACAACCCCGTGGGACGCATCTGGACGGCCGACGAACTGAGCCGCATCGCCCGACTCTGCGCCGCGCATGGAGTGACCCTCGTGGCCGATGAGATTCACAACGAGCTGGCCGCACCGCATCTCACCTACACGCCATTGGGCCGCGTCATGGCCGATGGAATGGCATCGGCCGACATCCCGCGCTACGTCGTCTGCGCATCGCCCAGCAAGAGCTTCAACACGGCCGGCTTGCAGAATGCCTTTCTCGTTGTGGCCGATGCCGAACTGCGCCGCCGCATCGACCGCGCCATCAACCTGAACGAGGTGTGCGACGTGAATCCGTTCGGCATCGAAGCCACCATTGCGGCCTACACCGAGGGCGGCGAATGGCTCGACGAACTGCGCCACTACCTGTGGGACAACTACCTGTTTGTGCGCGACGAGCTGCTACGCGGATTTCCCGACATCGCCGTCGCCGACCTTCAGGCCACCTATCTGATGTGGGTCGATTGCCGCGCCATCTGCGAGCGTAAGGGCGTGGACGACAAGGCATTGGCCAATGAACTGCTCGAAAACGGCAAGGTCTGGCTCTGCGCCGGATCGGACTATGGCAAGGCGGGCGCGGGCTTCATGCGCATCAATCTGGCCTGTCCGCGGGCGACGTTGCGCGAGGCGGTGCTGCGGCTGACGCAGACCCTCTTTCCATAATGGAGAGTGAGCAATGGATGCCATCGTCTGACAGAAACGCTGTAAAAAATCGCGTAGCAAAACGGATTTTTAGTTGTCTTGAATTTTCATTAGCTGGAACATTCGTCCCTCGGCTAAAGCCTCGTCTTCTCGCTGAACGATTATCAATCGTTCTGACCGCTGCGAGGACCCTTTCGCTCCTGAGACGTGCCAATGGCGCGTCTCTACAATTCACTATCACTCATCTTAAAAGCCCTTCAAAATTGAACAAGGACCTCCTTCTTTCCAAGATCCGGCAGGGAGCCGACATGACGCGCCGTGAGCAGATTGTGCTTGCGGCGATGTTGAGTGTGCCGGCGATGTTGGCGCAGCTGGTGCAGATCGTCATGGAATATATCGACGCGGCGATGGTGGGCAGCCTGGGAGCCGAAGCATCGGCCTCAATCGGACTGGTCAGTTCGACGATATGGCTGTTCGGCGGCCTGTGCCATGCCTTCGGCGCGGGTTTCAGCGTGCAGGTGGCGCATCAGATTGGGGCCAACCGCTTTGAGGAGGCGCGCCACATCCTGCGGCAGTCGCTCTTGTGCGCAGTGCTGTTCAGTGTGACATTGGCCGCAATCGGCGTCGGCATTGCCAGGCAGCTTCCGCATTGGCTGGGCGGTGCGGCCGACATCTGCCACGATGCCACGATCTACTTTGCCATATCGGCCGCGATGCTGCCCTTCATGACGCTGATGGCGCTGTCGGCCGGAATGTTGCGCAGTGCGGGCAACGTCAAGGTGCCGAGCGTGATGATGGCGACGGCCTGTCTGCTGGACGTCATCTTCAACTGGATCTTCATCTTCCGCATGGGCTGGGGCGTGTTCGGCGCGGCTGTGGGGTCGGCCTTGGCCTACGGCATTGTGGCATTGGCCATAACCACCTACCTGCTGTTCCGCAGCGAGACGTTGCGCCTTTCGTTGGATGCTGAGAAAGAAATATTAAATAATAAATCTGAAATAGAAATTTCATTGGCCGATGCCCCGAAGCCGCACTCCGACCGCTCGTCGTTCGTCCCCTGCCGGCGCACGCTGCACAAGTGGTGGCACATTGCATGGCCGATGGGAGCCGAGCATTTCGTGATGTGCGCCGCCCACGTTGCATCGACCGTCATCATTGCTCCGTTGGGCACGATTGCCATTGCGGCCAATTCGTTCGGCATCATCGTCGAGAGCCTCTGCTACATGCCCGGACATGGCGTGGCCGATGCCGCAACGACCCTCGTCGGACAGAGTCTGGGGGCGCAGCGCAAGCCGTTGGCACGCAGTTTCGCGCATATCACCGTGGGGCTTGGCATGGCGGTGATGACCGTGATGGGCATCGTGATGTACCTCACCGCGCCGGCTGTGATGTCGCTCATGACGCCCGACGATGCCGTGCAGGCGCTCACTACGCGGGTTTTGCGCATCGAGGCGTTCGCCGAGCCGATGTTCGCCGCCCAGATTGTCTGCTACGGCGTGTTTGTGGGCGCGGGCGACACGCTCATCCCGTGCGGCATGAACCTCGCGTCCATCTGGGTCGTGCGCATCTCATTGGCCCTGATCTTCACCAAGGTGCTCGGCCTCGGACTGGTCGGCTACTGGATGGCGATGGCCATCGAACTCTGTTTCCGTGGCGCGATTTTCCTGTGGCGGCTGAAGGGCCGGAGCTGGATGGAGAAGCTGAGAATCTAGAGACGACAAACGAGCCGCACCCTCAACAGGAATGCGGCTCGCTTATTTTCTGAATTTGTGGCCAATGGTATTATTATCCGCGACCTTCCTGGCCGACGACGAGGCATTGGCCATAAAAAAGAACAGCGGCGCACCAGACAAGACTGATGCGCCGCTCGATATTTAAAGATGTGTCAATCAATAGGCGAAGAGAGGGTACTTGGCCATCGTGGCGTTGACCTCACCGCGAACCTTGGCGATGACTGCCTCGTTCTCCGGGTCGTTGAGCACCTCCTCAATCCAAGCAGCAATCTGAACCATGAGGTCCTCCTTGGCACCACGGGTCGTGATGGCAGGAGTGCCGAGACGGATGCCCGAAGTCTGGAAGGCCGAACGAGAATCGAACGGAACCATGTTCTTGTTGGCCGTGATGTCGGCAGCAACGAGAGCCTTCTCGGCCACCTTGCCGGTCAAGTCAGGATACTTGGTGCGGAGGTCAACCAGCATAGAGTGGTTGTCGGTGCCGCCCGAGATGATCTTGAAGCCGCGCTTGATAAGTTCATTGGCCAATGTCGCAGCGTTAGCCTTCACCTGCTTGGCATACTCCTTGAACTCAGGCTGGAGGATCTCGCCGAAAGCGACAGCCTTGGCAGCGATGACGTGCTCCAATGGACCGCCCTGCGTACCAGGGAAGACGCTGCTGTCGAGGCAGGCAGACATCATCTTGACTTCACCCTTGGGAGTCAGCACGCCCTTGGGGTTCGGGAAGTCCTTGCCGATCATGATGGCACCACCGCGAGGACCGCGCAGCGACTTGTGGGTTGTCGTGGTGACGATATGGGCATACTTCACAGGGTTCTCGAGCAGGCCGGCTGCGATAAGTCCGGCAGGGTGAGCCATATCAATCATGAGGATGGCGCCCACCTCGTCGGCAATCTTGCGCATACGAGCATAATCCCACTCACGGCTGTAGGCCGAACCACCGCCGATGATCAGTTTTGGCTTGTTCTCCTTGGCCAAGCGCTCCATCTCGTCGTAATCGACGCGGCCGGTCTCTTCGTTCAGGTTGTAGGCAACCGGACGATACAGGAGACCCGAGCTGTTGACCGACGAACCATGTGACAAGTGGCCGCCATGAGCGAGATTGAGGCCCATGAAAGTGTCGCCCGGATTGAGCACGGCTGCGAGCACGGCCTCGTTGGCCTGGGCGCCCGAGTGAGGCTGAACATTGGCCCAGCAAGCACCGAAAATCTCCTTCAAGCGGTCAATGGCCAACTGCTCGACCTTATCGACCACCTCACAACCGCCATAATAGCGCTTGCCCGGATAGCCCTCGGCGTACTTGTTGGTCAAAACCGAACCCATGGCCTCAAGCACCTGATCGCTCACGATGTTCTCGGATGCGATGAGTTCAATTCCCTTCATCTGGCGTGCGCGCTCGTCGGCGATCAAACCAAAAACTAATGAATCACGTTTCATTTGTCAAATTAAGAATTATTATTTGTGGATTAAAAAAAGTGTGTGCAGAATCTATTCATCCGTCGGGACGGTCTTTTGTTCTTCGGCCGATGCCTGCGGTTTGACCGTACGCTTCAGCGAGTTGTTGATGAGCGTCTTCAGCTCCAATGTCTGCGACTGGGTGATGTTACGCTTTTCCGGCCGATAAAGATTGGCATACTTGCAGCTGCCCAGCTTGAACGAGATGTTGTCCACATCGTCCAGATTGCCGTTGATGTCCAGGCCGAGATGTCCACCCACGAGCGGGCACTTCGTGATGGAGATATGGTAGTTGAACGGCATGGCATCGACAATCGTGTGCGTACCGGAAATCACGGCCTCGTACTTGTCCCAGCCCACCAGCATCGGGTAGAGCGTCATCTTCTTGCGGGCGACGGCCAATTCGACCGACATGGTGTCAATCTTGTTGGTCGTGCTCTCCTTGAACAGGTATTTCTTGATGGTGCCGAACGTCTCGCTGTCGAGCACGGTCAAGTCCTTGCCCTCGATGGCTGCCACAGCCTTGAGCGTGGACATCTTGGGCGAATAGTCGGCAAAGAGCGAAGTCTCGCCCGCGAGATGGAACTCGGCCTTGCCGGCGAAGCTTGAAATCATCGGCATGATGGTGTCGATTTCGGGCACGAGCCTGATCATCTCGGCGATGTCGATGTCGAGCAGGTGGAAATTCCAGCCGACAAAGAGGTTGTTGCGGCGCGGCGACTTGTAGAGCGCCGTGAGCTGCATCTTCGCGGCCTTCGACGTGAAGCCCATCTCTTCGAGCACGAGCACGCCGTCGTCGATGGTGAGTGCGCCGCGCACGTTGTTGAAGCTGTTCTCATTCATCTGGATGGTCTCGATGTCGGTCGTGACAACGAACTTCACATCCTTCGGCACCATAAACGGGTCGGCTTCGGCCAATGTCGCTGCGTCGGGAATCGAACTGGAGCCTTCTGTGGCCGATGGGCTTGCGCCGCCGTTGTTGTTGTCGGCTGGAGCATTGGCCGAAACCGCCTCCTCCTCTTCACAGCCGATGCCGCTCGTCAGGTCCATCAGCTGGCCGACATCGACCAGCGAGCCCTTCAGCCGGATGTCGCCCAGGAGCAGGGCCTGGCTCTTCATCCAGTCGTTGATTTGGCCGATGGTTCCCTGCAACGTCATGCGGCTGTTGCCCAGGTTGAGCTGGCAGGTGTGCAGCTTGGCGTTATCCTTGTCGAAATCGACCACAATCTGCGGGATGATGACGGGATAAGGCAGTCCATCGACGGCGAAATTGGCCTCACTCATCGTCAGCTTGGCCACGGGCTGCACCATGTCGAGCACGTCGGGCTTGCGGTCGTCGTAGAGGCAGTCCAGTTTCAGCGCAATGGCCTGCGTCGTGCCCTTGAAGGCGGCTCCGGACTCCAGCTTCATGCCCGACATATTGGCATTGGCCGCAATCTTGATACAGTTCTTGACCGATGCCATATCGACGTCGGCCGAGCCCACCGGCGAGAGGATTTCCACCTTCAGGCTGTCGTCCATCAAGACGGCAATGTCGGCGAGGTTGAACTGGACGTCGAGGCGCGGGTCGGCCCCGTTCAGGATGTCGTCGCGCATGAGTATCTTGGCCTGGCCATCGGGGATGGTGACATGGATATTGGTCGTGTCATCGACCATCGCGACGGCGAGGTTGTCCATCTTGCCGTCAATCGAGAATTGCTTGCCGCGCGTTCCGGCGGGATAGCTCACGGTGGCGTCGAGCCGGTCGATGTCGCACGAGAGGTTTGTATTGTCGGCATAGCTGAAACGGCTCATCTGCGAACTGACCGAGACGTTCTTCAGGTCCAATGCATCGGCCACCTCCAGATTGGCCACAACGTGTGTTGAGGCGAGATCGGCCGCGAGTGACATGCCGTCGAGCGCAGAGAGATAGGCCTTGGGGACAAGCGCCAGAATGTCGGCAATCGAGGTGGCGCCCAGCGAGACATCGACATTGGCCTTGAGCCGCGTGGTGTCGGTCATATCGACATGCGCCTGGCCCGTCAGCCGCTGCGTGCCCACGGTGGTCTCGATATTGGCCACGGTGAAGTCGTTGAAGGCCGTGTTGGTCGAGGCGTCCATCTTGAGCGAGAGGTCGAGGTGGTCGGCCAATGCGCCGTCTGCATCGGTCGAGAAGCAGAGCGACTTGATCTGAGTGTTTATGGCCGATGTCCAGCGCTCGCGTGTGCTGGTGAGCGGCATGTCGATGGAAACGGCATCGGTCGAAATGTACATCATGTTCTCCTTACCCAGCGTGACCATCGACGAGTCGAGCCGCGTCACACCCACGAGCGAAGGCAGGCTGTCTCGCCACTCGACCTGGAGGTCATCGATGCCCATGTTCCATATCTTGGCCAATAGCGCAGTCTCGCCGGCCAGCAGGTACTCTTGGGTCGCGACGCTCAGTTCGGGCATCTTGACCGACGCATCCTTGCCGTCATAGAAGAGGTGCGTATCCTTGAGGCGCAGGCCGGTCAATTGGCCATAATTCAAGGAATCGCTGTAGAAGAGCTCGCCGATCTCTAGGTCCACGTCACCGCCGCCGATGAGGTCCTGCAGGTTGGCCTCGGTGTCGAGCGAGAGCTGCACGTTGCGGCAGCGCGCCTCCATCTGATGGGCATGGTCGAGGAAGGTGGCCGACAGGTTCTGGATGTCGATGTTGTGGAGCGACAGCTTGTCGAGCGAGAAGTCGCCGCCAGCGGTGTCGGTCGGCTCTTCGGCCGATGGCTCCGTGCGGAAGACGTCATAGTTCGGCACCGTATCGGCGTTGATGTAGATGTTGGCCTGGGCATCCTTGAGAGTGAAGCCGCTGATGTTGATGCTGCCGTCGTGGAGGAAGGCCATCACGTCAAGTTCGGCGAAGAGGCGGTGTACGCCCAGCAGTGTATCGCTCTGGGCGCCCTCCATCGGATTGATGATGGCGAGGTCGTTGACGCAGAAGGCCACATTCGGGAAACTGCTGAAGAAGGTGAGTTCGACCGACTCGATGTCGGCCTGACAGGAAACATACTCGGCCGTGTAGCCCTTCACGAGGTTCGTGAGCCGCTCCTTGGAGAAGACGAACGTACAAACCACGAAAATCGCAATGGCCAGCACCGCGATGAGCGAGCCGAGACTGATGAGTGCTACTTTTACCGGTTTTTTCATATCACTTGTTTTTATCTTCTTGGCCAATGGCGCAAGGAGGAGGGACATTAGACTCTGCACAATGCCGCACTGCCGGCATTCAATGGATTGGGACAGCCGACGGACGGCGATGGTTTAAACCTCGAAAGCCCATCGGCAACCTGTCTCCCACTGGCCGCAGATGGTGCATTGGCCGAAAAAAGACAAATTACAGAGGGGCTTTCATCCTGTCACTTTCGCGTGAGTGTCTGTTGCGTTCCACCAGAGGTCACCCAGGTCATCCGGGACGACGTGATGCTCTTGATGGTGTAGGGCGCGTCGGGCTCGGGGTCGTTGTAGTCGTTCCCGATCTTGTAGATGACCATGAGGCCGTTCTTGTCGATGCTCCACTTGAACTCGTTGCCCTCGCCCTCGTGGACATCCTCGGCCTCGTCCCAGTTTTCGCCATAGGCCACGTTGCCGTTGCCCTGCGCGTCGAAGCGCCAGTACTCCTGCGTGCTGTCGAGGAGCCATCGGCCGACGATATCCTTCCTAAATTGTTCGACAGTGACTTCATCGATGAGTTCCTCCTCGTCGTCACTGGTACATGAGGTCACGGTACAGATGGAGCAGGCCATCAGCAGGCTTGTCAGAAAGGCAGAAAACTTTTTCATAGTTGATATTGGGTTGAATGGGTTAATCGACGACAAACGCGGGGACGCACCCCTTATTTATCGGGCGCAAAGATAATGATTTTCGGAGGATTGGCCAACAAATCGGGCATTTTTTTTTGGCCGATGGTACAGCGTGCAAAAAAATTATGTATCTTTGCACGGTTTGCATACACGAGATAGCATGAAAAAACAGATTCTGTCACTTGCAGCGGCTCTCACGGCGGGGCTCTCGATTTTGGCCGATGCCGCATCGCTGCCTGCCCACAAGTTCACGAAATATTCATCGGAAGACGGCCTGGAAGAGTATATCATCCAGAATATCATGCAGGACCACCGCGGTCTGATGTGGTTCGCCACGTGGGACGGCCTCTACAATTTCGACGGCTACCGCTTCCGCCGCTTCAAGGCGGGAAGCAACGGCGTGCGCCCGGCCAACAACCGCCTGGACCAGCTGGACGAAGACATCTACGGACGGCTCTGGATGGTGTCGTACGACGGCCTGGCCTACACCTTCGACCCCGTCATGGAGCAGTTTGAGCAGGTCCTGCCCGAGGGTATCCAGGTGGCGCACATCCAGTTGATGGCCGATGGCACGACGTGGCTCATCTCGCAGCAGCAGGAGCTCTTCATGGCGCGCCGCGAGACGGCGGACGGGGCATTGGCCATCACCGACTTCTTCACGGCCCAGCAGCTGCGCCGTCCCTCCCGCATCAACGGTGTGCAGATGGACCGCGCCGGCCGCCACTGGATCATGACCGAGGAGGGCATCTACCGCTATGACGTGCAGAGTGGGAAGGTGTCGGTTGTGGCCAATGTCTCGGGCTACGAGATGGTCGAACGCGAGGGCGGCGACACGTGCTACGTCGGCTCGCGCAACGGCACCATCATCGAGGTGACCCAGGGTGGACGCTCCACGCGCAACATCAGCCTGGGCACCCACTCGTCGGTCAAGATGCTGCGGCCGCACCCGTCGGGCCAGCTGGTGGCCTGCACGGCGACGCAGGGAGTCTGGCTCTACACGCCGGGGACAGCAGGCTCATCGGCCAAACATATCTCACGTGCGACGCATGGGGCATTGGCCAACGACACGATACGCGACATCTATATCGACCGCGAGGGTGAGCTCTGGCTGCGCAACAACAGTGCCGGCGTGGTCCACTACCAGCCAAGGACGGACCGCGCGCGCCGCTTCGTCATCCACGACATGTACGGCCGCGAAATCACCGACTCGCGCGAAGACCAGATGGCCGTCGAAGACCAGAACGGCCTGCTGTGGGTGCATCCGTCGGGCGGCGGCCTGGCGTGGTACGACCGCGAACGGGACGAGCTGGTGCCGTTCTACAATCCGGACCTGCAGAACCGCTGGAGCAACGCCAACAAGCTGACGGCACTCTACAGCGACAGGCAGGGCAACCTGTGGTTCGGCTCGTACGGCAACGGTCTGGAAAAGGCATCGTTCAGTCTCTACCCTTTCGCCGTGCGCAGCTATGACGACCAGGCGCTGGACTTTGCCGGCAACAACGTACGCGCCGTATTGCAGGACCGCGACGGACGCATCTGGGCGGGCGGCAAGGACAAGGTGGTGCGCCTCTACGACGAGGATTACCGTTTCTTGGGCAACCTGTGCCGCGACGGCAGTGTGCGCTCCGACCGCGAGGAGAGCCTCGGCATCGTCTATACTTTCATGCAGAGCCGCGACGGCACCATCTGGCTGGGCACCAAGGGCAACGGCCTGCTGATGCTCACGCCGGAGTCGGGCGGCGCAACGCCATCGGCCAAAAAACTGAAATTCCGGATCCGGCAGTTCACGATGAGCGACGACAATGTCTATGGACTGAACTGCAACGACATCTACAGCCTGTGGGAAGACCACAACGGACGCATCTGGATCGCGACCTACCGCAGTGGCGTGAACATCATGCAGCGCGGGGCCGATGGAGTTCCCGAGCGGTTCTACAACACGCGCAATGAGCTGACCACCTATCCACTGATCTCCTGCTACCGCTCGCGCTACATCACGGGCGACGGCCGCGGCAATATCTGGATCGGGACGACGAGCGGTCTGCTCACCTGTGCCGAGAATTTCGTCTCACCCGACAAGCTGAAGTTCACCCGCTACCGCCACGACAAGAGCGACCCGACCTCTCTCTATTCGAACGACGTCCACGCCATCCACTTCACGGCCGACGGACGCTGCTTCATCTGCACCTTCGGCGGCGGTCTGTGTGAAATGACGTTGGCCAATGGCGGTGCCGCCACGTTCCGGCGTGTGGGCAGTCCGCTGGTGGGCGAGACGGCCGACGTGCTTCTCTCGATGCAGCAGGACAGCGTGGGTCGCCTGTGGTGTTCGACCGAGGACGGCCTGACCCGCTACGACCTGGCCGACGGCACCGTGACGAACTATCACGCGCACCTCTTCCCCATGCGCTTCACCATCAACGAGGGCCGCGCGCTGACCCTGCGCAACGGCGAACTGCTCTTCAACACGACGCGCGGCCTCCTGCACTTCAACCCCTACACGCTCCAGACGAACCACTTCGCGCCGCCCATCCACTTCAACACCGACTCCATCCTGCTCACACCCGACCAGCGGAGCTTCACGGCCCAGTTCTCGTCACTCGACTATGTCTCGCCCGAGGTCATTGCCTATGCCTACCGCCTGCGCGGATTCGATGACGACTGGACCTACATCGGCACACAGCACACAGCCACCTACACCAACCTCCAGCCCGGCCACTACACGCTCGAGGTGCGTTCGACCAACAGCAGCGGCACATGGGCCGACAACACCGCCGCCCTGCCCGTCGAGGTGGAGCCAAAGTTCATCGAAACGACATTGGCCAAGACCCTGCAGACCATCGTCGTCCTGCTGCTGATTGCGGCCGCCATCGGCATCGCGCTGACCATCTACCGCCTGCGCCACCAGGTGCGCGTCGAGGAGCAGCTCACCGACCTGAAGCTGAAGTTCTTCACCAATGTCTCCCACGAGCTGCGCACACCACTCACCCTCATCACCGGCCCGCTAGAACACATCATGCAGCGTCCCGACCTCACGCCCGAGGTCGCCCAGCAGCTCCAGATTGTCTCAAACAACGCCACGCGCATGTCCCATCTCGTGACCCAGATTCTCGACTTCCGCAAGATTGAGGCGGGCAAGATGTCGCTGCGCGTCGAGCAGTTCGACCTTGTGGCCTTCGTCGAGCGTCAGATGAACGATTTCAAGTTGTTGGCCGATGCGATGCAGATCCGGCTCACCTTCGACCACAAGGTCGGGCGCCTGCCCATCTGGGCCGACCAGGACAAGCTTGCCCAGGTGGTGAGCAACCTGCTCTCCAACGCCTTCAAGTATTCGCCCATGGGCCATCCCATCCGCGTCACCGTCGAAGCTGCCGACCCCGGCCGCGCCATCATCTCGGTGCGCGACTTCGGCCACGGCATCCCGCGCGAACGGCTCCACAGCATCTTCGAGCGCTTCAGCAGCCGCATCAGCCGCACGGCCACCGGCATGGAGAGCAGCGGAATCGGCCTCTCCCTCACCCAAGAGCTCGTCCGTCTGCACCACGGCACGATCTCCGTCCACAGCCAGCCCAACGTCGGGTCGTGCTTCACCGTCACGCTGCCCACGGACCGCGAGCACTTTGCCGCAGGCACGGAGTTCGTCATCGGCGACGACGTGGCTACGACAGCATCGGGCGGGATGGAGACATCGGCCAATGTCCCGATTCCGACGGACGACAACGACGCACCATCGGCCAACACGCCGGCCACCCTCCTCATCGTCGAGGACAACGACGAGCTGCGCCACTTCATCACCCAGATCTTCGCCCCGCACTACCGTATCATGGAGGCGGCCAATGGCGTTGCTGCCTTGCGTCTCGCCGCGGACCAGATGCCCGACATCGTCATCAGCGACGTGATGATGCCCGAGATGGACGGCTTCACATTGGCCGACGAGATGCGCCACAACCCCGAACTGTGCCACATCCCGCTCGTCCTGCTCACGGCATTGGCCGACACCGACAACAAGCTCCAGGGCCTGCGCGCCGGCATCGACGACTATATCACCAAGCCCTTCAGCGCCTCCTACCTGCTGGCACGCGTCGAGAACATTCTCCAGAAGCGGCGCCTGCTCCAGGAGTACTACCGCCACCGCCTGTCGGCCGCCATCGCGCCGACGTTCACGGCCCAGGCGGAGGAGAACGGCATCGGCCAACAACCCACGCCGCCGGCCACCCTGCTCACCGCGTCCGACCAGCAGTTCATCGCCACGCTGACCGACGACCTGCAACGCAACATCGCCAACGCCGACTATACGGTCGAGGATATGGCCAATGCCGTCGGCATGAGCGACAGCGCCTACCGCAAGAAGTGCCGCGCCCTCATCGGCCAATCACCCAGCGACCTCCTGCGCGACACCCGCATGAAACGCGCCGCCGAACTCATCGACGCCCGCGAACTGAACGTGGCGCAGGTGGCCTACGAGGTGGGCTACAGCGACCCGCACTACTTCGGCAAGTGCTTCAAGGCCTACTACGGCATGACCGCGACCGAGTGGAAAGACAGGCGGCGAGGCCCATCGGATTGATATTCTTGGCCAATGTATTTTCCCGCCCAAAACGATTCCGCCGTCAGCCCACAAAAGAGTTGACGGCGGAATTACGTTTCTATGCCATTGGCCACAATAAAATCGTTTTTCTTACAGATTCTCGTCCAAGAATTTCTTGACGGCGGCCTGCACCTCAGGACCACACCAATGCGGCATATCCCACAATTCGGTCTTCAGGCGTTGGCCGACGCCCTGGCCATCCCAAACGCCGTGCATATAGTCGTATGCCTTCTGCACGCCGACCGGATGGAACAGCTTGTCCTTCTTTCCGTTGATGAAATACATCGGCTTCGGACAAGCCATCGCGGCCACATGCGGATAGTCGAGATAGCGTTTCAGGCCGGGCAGCGTGTTGGCGAATCCGCCCCACTCGTTGCCGTATTCCCACGAACACTGCACATCGGTCGTCACCATCCAGCACACCGCCACGCCCGTCTTGATGCGGTCGCTCATGGCCGACAGCATCCACGCGCGGTAGCCGCCGATGGAATGTCCCATGCAGCCGATTCGCGTAGCATCGACCTCGGGCAAGGTGGCGACGAAATCGGCCGTGTAGATGTCGTCCCAGGCGAGGATGCCGCTCCAGCAGTAGCCCAGTTCCATCAGGTTGCCGGCCATACGCATGTGTGTGTCGGTTCCGCGGCCTTCACGTCGGCCACGTTCGCCCCAATAGAGCGCATCGGTCACAAAAACCGCGTAGCCGTTGTGCGCCAGATAGTCGCCCACATACTGTCCGCCGTAGCACTGCGTCTGCCACCATTCGGCCACCTTGCAGATGGTGTCTGCACAGGCGAACGGACGCACTACCTTCTCTTTGCCGATCATGTAGTGGCCGCCGTGGTCGTGCAACAGGATGACTGTCGGGAACGGACCCTTGCCGTCGGGCACAAGGAAATAGCCCTCAGCCCGCGTGAATTCCGACAGGTTGAAACGCAGCTTGCGCGCCTCATATCCGTCACGCCGTTCGGTGGCGATGACCTCAACCTTGCGGTCGGTTGCGGCCGGAGGAGCCATCTGCATCGCGTCGAACACGCAATGGCGCGCCTCGTTGCGCCACACGTCGAACTGCTTGATCGGACTGTTGCCCCACGCCATCGGATAGGTCAACGTGGCTTGCATCTGGTCGAGACAGGCGGGAAATTCGCGCTCGAAACCATAGTCCAGATATTCTTGGGCCAATGCCGTTGCTCCGACAGCCATGATGGCGGCCCATGTGATGATTCTTTTCATAATTCAAGTTTTGCCTTATTGCTCAACATTCCGTAAAACGTCGATTTCCTTTTTTTATTTTATGGCCAATGCCAAGTCCCACGACATGGGATTCCTGCCATCAAAAAAGCGCGAGCGACCCGATGGTCACCCGCACCACATCATTAAGGTCAAATCGGTTTCAATATAAATAATTTTGAGGGTTTGAGCGACGCGAAACGATCCATGATGAAAGCTATAAAAGCGAACAAATCTAAACTCCATATTGAATCTGACAGGGACACACTCCCCCGCATCGCACATCTTCCATCAGTTGCACGGCGAGGTAAATCCGCGTCGCCCAAATCCCCAAAACCTAAATCAATAGCCAGGATTCTGCTTCAGGTTCGGGTTGGCAGCCAACTCCTGCTCCGGAATCGGGAAGAACTGGGTGTGACGGTCGGCATCCTCGGCCAATGAGGTCTTCCACCAGTTGGTCTCGGTGAAGAACGAACCGAAACGCTGGCTGTCGCGACGACGCTGACCCTCCCAGATGAACTCGTTGGCACGCTCAATCTCGATGGCACGCAGGGTGAGCTGTTCGGCAGTGAGGTCGGCCAATTCCGAGCGGTTACGCACCTGGTTGATGAGATCCAGAGCCGTATTCAAATCCTTGTTCTGGCGAACCAAAGCCTCGCACTTCAGCAACAGGACATTAGAATAACGATCCAAAATGAAGTCATTGTTCAACGAGTTGTTGATCCAAGTAGCACCCACTGGGGTATATTTCAGGACGACATAACCCTCATCGACCTTCGAGTCTCTCTTATCAGTCATACCCTTGATATTCAAGTGTTCATCCGAGAATTCGGCGACGACCTTACCCAATGCGTCAATCGGGTTGCCGTTCAAGTCGTACTGATAGCCGTGTTCGATGAGTTCCAGGCGCTCGTCACCGGCCTCGTAGCGGCTCAGAGCCTCGTCGCTGGTGGCATAACCACGGGCTCCATATACCGAGCAGCCATACTTGGCCATATCCCACTCACCGTTACAATAGAGCCAGAAGTCATTTCCACCTTGGCCAACGTTCTTGGTGGCATCTACTGCGAGGGCCGACATTACCTCGATTGACCTACCCTCCATATCCTCACGGAAGCAGTCGCCTACTTTAGGCTCTAGGCCGAATACACCTGTTTTGATGATGTCGTTGCAGACACTCTCACACTCAGCCCAACGAGCCGTACCTGTGTAGAACTCTCCCATGATATAGAGCTGGGCCAGACGGCAGAGGACAGCCTCCTTGGTAAGACGTGGGTAATAGCCAGATGTCGCATCTTTGGCCGATGGCAATGCTGCGGCAGCCTCTTTCAACTCGGTTTCGATGAAGTCATAAGTCTCACTCACCGAATACTGGCGTGGCAGATTATCGAGGTCTATATGACCGCCGGTATAAACAGGGACATTGCCCCAATATTCCATGGCCCAGAAATATTCAAAAGCGCGGATAGCGCGAGCCTCTGCTATTATGTTCGTGAACTCACTTGCCTTTGGCGATGCCTCCAGCGACTCGATCAAGGAATTGGCGCTACCGATAACCGGGAATATACGCGTCTCCCAACTGTTGGAGTTTCGACCGTTGTTCGGCTTGACGGCGTGCATGGCGATTTCGTCAACGTAGTCGTCCCACCAACCGCCGCCACGGCCTGGAGCGAAACACTCGTCGGTCGAATATTCGCCGATGCGCCAGCCGTCATTGGCCGCCATCACCATGTAAGTCATCTTTGCATACAAACCGGCCAAGGTCGAGAGTGCCTCTTCCTCGTTCTGGTAGTAGTTGTCCGGCGAGAGTTGACCGAACAACTCTTCGTCCAGATTGGTGCAGCTCGTTCCCAACATAAGGAGACCGGCAGAACAAGCCGCAAAACCTTTGATTATATTATTGTATTTCATTGCTTTAAAATTTAAGATGTTAGAACGTGATATTAAGGCCGACGGAGAAGGTACGAGCCTTTGGATAGCTCAGGTAGTCCATACCGAGGGTGGCCATACCGTTGTTCGAGATAACGGTGCTGACTTCCGGATCCTGACCTGAATAGTCGGTGATGACGAACAGGTTCTGAATTGAGAAGGTGGCACGTGCATTGGTAATCTTGAGCGCATCAACCTTAAAGTCGTAGCCGAAGTTCAGGTTGTCCAGACGGAAGAACGAAGCGTCCTCAACAAAACGTGAAGAGTATGCTTTCGGCTCATTATAGCCAATGCCACTCGAAACAGCATCCTTCAACACATTTCGACCAGGCAGATTACCGAGATACATCAGATTATTGGCCGTACAGTTATAAACTTCATTGCCAATGCTTCCGCGCATCACGATGCCCATAGACCACTGCTTGTAGCGCACATTGGTGTTGATGCCATAGGTAAGATCTGGCATAGCACATCCAATTTCACCAACCCAGTCACTGCCATCAGCATTCTTGCGGAAAGTCTCCTTGCCATCCACGATACCGGTGAACTCACGTCCCCAGAATGTACCGATGGAATAACCCTCCAGAATACGCTGTGAGAACGTACCTGACAGGCCTTGACCTTGACATGCTGCCGTGTAAACGTTATCACCAGTCAGTTTACCATTAGAAAGGCTGGTCACTTCGTTCTTGTTGTGACTCAGGTTGAAAGAAATGTCCCATGTCCAGTCATTGTTGCGGATAATGTCACCGCCGATTTCAATTTCAAAGCCCTTGTTCTCGACTGAACCGATATTGGCCATCTGATTGCTGACTGCTACCGGATGCGGCACTTTGACCCAGAGCAAAAGGTCTTCGGTCTTCTTGGCATACCAGTCGAAACTACCGCGCAGACGGCTGTCGAAGAATGCGAAGTCGATACCGATATTGTTCTGAGTTGTTTCCTCCCACTTCAGGTCCGGGTTCGCCGTCTGTGACAACATGACAGCTGTATATACACTATTGTTGAGTGTGTAGCGATCTTTGGTTGGAACTAAAGTGCTAAGCGAAAGATAGTTGCCGATTTCCTGATTGCCAGTAATACCCCAGCTGTAGCGAACCTTGAAGTCATTCATCACGTCAAAGTTCCAGAAGTCCTCCTGTGTGATACGCCAAGATGCAGCCAACGATGGGAACTTGCCCCACTTCGTGTCTTCACCGAAGCGGCTCGATCCATCCCAACGCATTGTTGCTGTCAACAAATATCGATTGGCATAATTGTAATTCACACGACCATAGTAAGAAATCAAGCGATTGCTGGTCTTGTAGCTGTATGGGCTCTTGATTGAGCTGGCAGCACCGATATTGTCATATCTGAAAACATCAGAAGTGAAACCCTGGCCAGCCATAAAGTTACCGGCATTGCGGAAATACTGATAAGAATAACCAGCCATTGCATCGATATGATGCTCGTCGAAACGCTGATTATACTTCAAGATAAGATCCAGCAGCTTGCTGTAGTCCTCCAGTTTCTGGATTGATGTGTAACCGCCCATGTTGTATCCGAAAAGGTTATCCTTCGAAATATATGTTTCACGATTCACACTATTATAGGTGTAGCCCAAGTTGGCATGAGCTGTGAACGGTCCCCAGAAATTCCAATTGGCCGAAAAGTTACCTATAAACTTGCGGGTAGCGCGCTTGTCTTTTGTCTCCTCGATGAATGAAACAGGATTGACGCGGTTCGGTTTAACGTCCACGAAGTCGCCACTGGCATCCCTGATGGGGAGTGTCGGGTTGAAAACGTATGCCTCATAGAGTGCACATGAACCATACTCCGAACCGACCGTTCCGGAAATAGGTGCCTGGCTGGCATGTTGCTCGTTGTAGGCCAAGTTAAAATCGAATGTCAACTTGTCGTCAAGCGCACTGTGATTGAGATTGATACGACCATTATAGCTCTCTACGCCAGAAGCCTTGATGACGCCATTCTGGTCATTGTAGCTCAACGAGGCGCGGTAGCTGGTACCGTTGCCGCTGTTCATCAACGAAACGTGGTGACCTTGCGACACGCCTGTACGCATGATTTCGTCCTGCCAATCGGTGTCGGTGCCGCCATCGTTCAATGCAACCGAAGCCTTACCGGCAGCTGCCTGTTCTGCGTTGACCTTGGCAATGGCATCCTTGTATCCAGCGGCATCAAGCACGTCAAGTTTCTTGGCCACCTTGCTCCAGCCGATGTTGTAGCCGTAGTTGAACTGTTTCACACCCCTGCGGCCCTTCTTGGTCGTGATAATGATGACGCCATTGGCGCCACGCGAACCATAGATTGCTGTGGCCGATGCATCTTTCAGCACGTTGATGCTCTCGATATCGTCGGGATTAATCATTGAAAGCGGGTCGTCGCCCTCCAAATCAAAGGCATCGGTTTCTACGGCCGATGAAATCTTGATATTGTTTCCTGCCGAATTGTAGTTCAACGGCATACCATCAATCACATAGAGCGGGTCATTGGACGCATTAATAGAATTGCCGCCACGCACGCGGATAGCGCTTGTGCCGCCAGGCTTGCCAGAACTCGGGGTAATGTTGACGCCTGAGAATTGGCCTTGCATCAACTGCTGGGAAGAGAGATTGATGCCCGACTTGAAGTCGTCACTGCTGATGGCCTTGACCGAGCCGGTAAGGTCGCTCTTGCGCATCGTGCCGTAGCCGACGACGACAACTTCGTCGAGGTCGGACATATCGTCCTCCAAACGGATGTTGACGCTGTTTGATGAGCCTAAGGTAATGGTCTGGGTGGCAAATCCGATGTAAGAAGCCTCGATTTCGCTCTGTCCATTGGGCACAGTCAGCGTGAACGTGCCGTCAGCATTGGTCATCGTACCCTTCTGAGTACCTTTGACCACCACATTAACACCTGCAAGGGGTTCCCGATTCGCGTCGGTCACCTTGCCCGTAATGGTCCGCGTCTGGCCGAATGCAACTTGCGCTGCGAAAAGCATCGGAACAGCGACGCAACACCATTTCAAGTTCGAATGGTACTGTTTCATGTTTCTTTGATTTTTGGTTAAACAATGGAATTTGGTAAAAGAATTGTCAATTGAGAGTTGATGGTTCGTCAGCCTAACGGAATATATTTACGAGGTCCGGGGCTTTTTGGCCAATGGGATTCCACCCGTCGCTGCCGGCCAGGATGGTCTGCATGTCATATCCGTCGAGGTTGTCCAGCTGGCGGCTGAAGTAGGCGCGCGCCTGCGGATTGGCCCCAGCGCCCGTGCTCTGATATTCGGCATAGAGGACTGTCTCTTCGGGATGCTCCTTGTCCCACGGATCCCAGCCAACGGGCAGGATGTGCGGACCGAGGTCGCATCGGACAAAAACAGCCTGGGCGTAGGGCCGCCACGGACGCGAGAGATAGACGGAATCAACCCCGGCATTGGCCGTCATCCTGCAATCATAGAAGACGTAACCGTGTTTCTCGCCCTGCATGGTCGATGGAGCGGTCAGGAATCCGTTCTGGAGGCTGCGGATCTCGCACCTGTCGAAGACGGCGGGTGACCAGCCGAAGATGAAATCGACCGTCCCCTCGATGTAACATTGGTCAAAAAAAATGCGACATCCCTCGCCGAAGGTGTACATTGTGTCCTGATGGCCCAAGAAACGGCAGTGGCGGAAGCAGCAGCGGTCGGCCGCAACGAGACAAGCGACAGCCTGGCCGACAGGACCTGCAGTATTCTGAAATGTAATGTTTTCAGCATAGAAGTCGGGCGCGTAGATATACATGGTTGAAGAGCCCGAAGTGCTCGTCTCTTCGCCGAAGCGGTTGGGCTTCTGGGCATAGTCGTCGTAGGCAATCACCGCGCCCTCGTCACCCACCAGCGAAATGTTGATCTTGCAGGGAGCAACAATGACCTTCTCGCGATAGACGCCGCACTTGACGCGGATGGTCGTGCGGTGGTTCTTGCGGAAGGCGGGAACGGCATCGATGGCCGCCTGCACCGTGGTGAAGTCGCCCGTACCATCGGCCGCAACCACAAAGTCGCAGTCTCGCAGAGTCTCACTTTCGCATGATATGATGCTTGATTGGATGGCCAATGTTGCACATACGAGTGCGACCATCGCACAAAGGATTTTCACGGTTTTCATACCAAACGGGCAATTAACATTTGACGGGGCAAAGTAACACCTATTTTGACGCAGACAATGGGTAAATTCCAGTAAATTAAGGGCAAAAATCGATTTCTACCCTTAAAATTCGTTAACATTTGAGCGAATTTTACCCCTATCCTATCCAGACGTCCCAATGGGATGGAATTATTACCACATCCGAGCCATCGGCCACCGACTTCCAGGCGCTGAATAATCACGCAAAATCATTGTGAATAAAAGGATTGTGGCCGATGAGACATCCCTGACAATCGGCCCGGGATGCCAGAGAAAAGACATTGGCCAATGAGACAAACGCCACAACCCTACCACTCCGACGACAGCATTGGCCGTTACAACCCAAGGGAAGAGCGCCGCGGGTGCCATCGAAAAGGAAGCAGCCGTCTGCAATCGCGCCTTGTGGGAATGAAACGGTTTCCTGGCCATCTTCTCCCCAGGGAGATCTGAAGGAGGGCGAAAAAAGGGCGGCCCTCATTGGACCGCCCCACCTCAAACTTAGTACAAACATTTCGCTTACTTTCTCTTGCCAACTGGTCAAATTTCCCTATTTTTTACCTCTGTAGCCGCCTAATTCCACTCTTGCGGCGTAACGTTCGTCCGAAGCCTCACGACCCTGTAGCATGAAACCAATCATCATCGCTGTTTCCACAGATTCGAGTTCTGCCCCGATGGTGGAAGCCAGCACTGAAACATTGTCGGTCGTGACCAGCATTCTTTCCACATCAACATTGTTATTCTCCAAAGTCTCTATAATTAGGGCCTTTTCGTCAACCGTCGGCTGGGCCTCGGCCTTTACGACGATATCGTAGGTCCGTACTGGACGCTCTTCGTTCATCAGCGTGTCTTCGTTACAGGCAACCAACGCCAGTGATGCGACTGCCACGAAACTTGCAAAGGTGAGAAAGCGTTTCATAACTTAAAACTTTTTTAAGAACAACAAAAATATATATTGTCATCCGCCAAACTACGACTCGAACGGTAAAACTAAGGAGCGGTAGTCTTTTGGAGTGTGAGTTTTCTTGTTTGTCGCTGCAAATGTACAACAGATTTTCCTTTGCACAAAATATTTTCGCAACTTTTTTTCGTTTTTTGGCCAATTTTCTTCATTTTTTCACCCAAATTCGCCCTATTTTCGGCCAAATCCGCCAAGTTGTTGCACAATTTTGCGCACAAAACAGCAAAATTTTGTCCGATTTCTTTGCCAACGGCATTATCAACCCCAATTTCGAGTTATAAAATGGTTATCAACCCGATTTCTACAAGATTATGGCCAATAGGAAGTCTGCCAAAACGCAGCACGGAATGCGCAACAGTAGACGCTGTATCGGCCACAAAATCAACGAATAGAGAAATTCAGTTGCAGAAAGTTGCACAAAGCCAGACACATTGGCCACAAAAGTTATCAACAGCGGGGAGCCGGAAAAGAGCATTGGCCACAATTACCAACAGACAGGGACACACCTCACGACAAAGAACGGGCGGGAGCGGTGGCGGCAGGGAATTAGTCAGACGAAATGCCAATTTCGGCCAATTCTCGTGCGAATGAGCCACATTTTTAAAAGGGACACGAAAAAAATTGGCCATACCGCAAAAAAAACGTACCTTTGGCGCGCAAATTCATAAAGCTACCAAAAAGCAATGCAAAACAACTTCATTTCCGTGTCCGACCTCACGAAAGAGGACATTCTGAGCCTGTTGCATGACGCCGCGAAATTCGAGTCCAATCCCAACCAGCGGCTTCTGGAGGGCAAGGTCGTCGCCACCCTGTTTTTCGAGCCTTCGACCCGCACCCGACTCAGTTTTGAGACGGCAGCCAACCGTCTGGGAGCGCGCGTCATCGGCTTCAGCGACCCGAACTCATCATCGACCAGCAAGGGCGAGACGCTCAAGGACACCATCAAGATGGTATCAAACTACGCCGACGTGATTGTGATGCGCCACTATCTGGAGGGTGCAGCCCGCTACGCGAGCGAAGTGACCGACGTACCGATCATCAATGCCGGAGACGGTGCGAACCAGCATCCATCGCAGACGATGCTCGACCTCTACAGCATCTGGAAGACGCAGGGAACATTGGACAACATCGACATCACGATGGTGGGCGACCTGAAGTACGGCCGCACGGTGCACAGCCTGGTGCAGGCCCTCAGCTTCTTCAACCCGAAATTCCACTTCATCGCACCCGACCTGCTGCGTATGCCGCTCGGCTACCGCGACTTCTGCGTGCGCCACGGGCTCTACTTCGACGAGCAGGAGAAATTTGACGAAGAGGCCATCAACCGCACCGACATTCTCTACATGACCCGCATCCAGCGCGAACGCTTCAGCGACCTGCGCGAATATGAGCAGGTGAAGAACATTTACTGTCTGCACAAGTCGATGCTCGACCATGCGAAGCCGAACCTCCGCGTGCTACATCCGCTGCCACGCGTCAACGAGATTGCCTACGACGTCGATGAGAGCGACAAGGCTTATTACTTCCAACAGGCACAGAACGGACTCTACACCCGCGAGGCCATCATTTGTCGAATGCTTAATATCCAACTGTAATCATGGCAAAGACAGAACTTGAGGTTTCCGCCATCGCCAACGGAACCGTCATCGACCATATTCCCGCCGACGTCACTTTCAAGGTTGTGCAGATCCTGGACCTGTACAATCATCCCGACGCAATTACCATCGGCACCAATCTGAAGAGCAAGACATTGGGCAAGAAGGGCATCATCAAGATTGCCGACCGATACATCTCGGACGAGGAGATCGGCCGATTGAGCGTCGTCGCCCCCAACGTCACGCTGAACATCATCAAGGACTATCAGATTGTGGAGAAAAAATATGTCCAATATCCCAAGATGATCGTGGGCGTGGTCAAGTGCTCGAACCCGAAGTGCGTCACCAACCACCAGCCCATCGCGACGAAGATGGAGGTTTTCGACATGGAGAAGAAGTCGCTGCGCTGCGTCTATTGCGAAAGGGTCATGCAGCACGACGAGATCGAACTGCTGTAAGTTCAGCGTTGAGATGCGACCGAACGGCATTGGCCAAAAAACGATAAAAGAACAAATTACAACTTATTAAAACTCTGCGTGATGCAGACTAACAACAGATTTTGAATGACTTTTGAAGAACTGGGCGTGATGCCCGAACTGCTCCGAGCCATCGAAGAGATGGGTTACGAGCAACCGATGCCGATTCAGGCCGAGACGATTCCCGTGATTCTGCAGCAGGGACGTGACCTCGTAGGATTGGCGCAGACCGGAACCGGCAAGACTGCCGCGTTCGGCCTGCCCTTGTTGCAAAAGGTGGACATCGTCCCCGTCTATAGCGAATATCAGATCAAGAAAGACCGCAAGACCGGCAAATGGCTCGATCCCGAGGACGCGCCACAGCCGCAGGCGCTCATCCTCGCCCCGACACGCGAACTGTGCCTGCAGATTGCGGCCGATTTGCAGGATTACGCCAAGTACCTGCGCGGCATTGCCATCCTGCCCGTCTATGGCGGCTCAAGCATAGGCAGCCAAATCGGACAGCTGAAACGCGGCGTACATGTTGTTGTGGCCACTCCCGGCCGACTCATCGACCTGATCGAACGCGGCGCGTGCCGTCTGGACAACGTGAACACGCTGGTGATGGACGAGGCCGATGAAATGCTCTCGATGGGCTTCCAGGAGGACATCGAGACCATCCTACAGAAAGTGCCCGCCGAACACAGGACAATGCTGTTCAGCGCCACCATGCCCGCTGCCATCGCCAAGATTGCCAAGACCTACATGACCGATCCGGTGGAAATCACCATTGGCCATAAAAATGAGGGTTCGGCCAATGTGAACCACGTCTATTACCTGGTCCACGCCAAAGACAAGTATGCCGCACTGAAGCGCATCGTCGATTACTATCCGAACATCTACGGCATCATCTTCTGCCGCACGAAGGCCGAAACGCAGGAAATCGCCAAGAACCTCATGGACGAGGGGTACAACGCCGATGCCCTGCACGGCGACCTGAGCCAGGAGCAGCGCGACATGGTGATGCGCAAGTTCCGCACCCGGCACCTGCAGCTGCTCGTCGCGACCGATGTGGCCGCTCGTGGACTGGACGTTGACGACCTCACGCACGTCATCAACTACGGCCTGCCCGACGACGTCGAGGTCTATACGCACCGCTCGGGACGTACGGGACGCGCCGGAAAGAAGGGCACGTCAATCGCCATTGTCCATATCAAGGAGCGCCGCAAGCTGCGCGACATCGAGCGCATCATCGGTAAGGAATTTGAAAAGGGATTCGTGCCGACCACCGAAAAAATCATCGAGAAGCAGCTCTTCGGACTGGCCGACCGACTGGAGAAGGTCGAGGTCAAGGAGGAGGAAATCGGCCAATATCTCGAACCCGTCTCAAAGAAACTGGGCTGGCTCTCGGCCGAAGACCTGCTGAAGCGCATCGTCTCGCTCGAATTCAACCGAATGCTGGAGTTCTACAAGGGTTCGGAGAATCTCGACATTCCCGAGGAACGTCCGAAGCGAGAAAAGCCGAACCGTGGCGAGGCACGCAACTCGTCATACGCCCGCGAATACAAAGGCAGCGACACGCAGGCTGAACCGGGCTACTCGCGACTGTTCATCAACCTGGGCAAGCGCGACGGCATCTTCCCGAAGCAGCTCATCGGCCTGATGAACAGCCTGGTGCACCACCGCATCGAAATGGGCCGCATCGACCTGCTGACCAACTTCAGCTATTTTGAAGTGCCGGAAAAAGATGCACGCTTCGTCATCAAGGACATGACCGGAGCCGACTGGCACGGCCGACAGGTTTCGGTCCAGATGGCCGACAGCGCACAGGCGGACGGTGGCGCAGGCAGGCACATTGGCCACGAAAAGCCGTATGAAAAGAAACGTAAAAAAGAACATAAAGATTTTGAAAATGAAAAAAATCGCAGGAATTATGATGGCAACCGCAATTTTGGCGAGCGCATGCAACACAAGCCAAGAAAAGGCCGACGTGAAAGCAAATGATTGGAGTATGGACCGATTTGCCGACATCGAGGTGCTCCGTTACGAAGTACCCGGATTCGAGCAACTCAGCCTCCAGCAGAAGACCTTGGTCTATTATCTGACCGAGGCCGCATTGTGGGGCCGCGACATTCTTTGGGACCAAAACTGCAAATATAATCTTGCCATCCGCAAGGTGTGCGAAGCCGTCTATCAGAACTATAAGGGCGACAAGAACGATGGCCAATGGAAAGCCTTCGAGCAGTACATGAAGCAGATTTGGTTCGCCAATGGCATCCATCACCACTACAGCAACGCCAAGTTCAAGCCAGGCTTCACGCAGGAGTGGTTTGTTACCCAGGCCGAGACATTGGCCAATGAAAAGCCCAACGACGACGTGCTGCGTGCCATGTTCGACTCGACCTACCTGACCATCAAGGTCAATCAGGCCGACGGCGTCGATCTGATCACGACATCGGCCGGCAACTTCTATGGCGAGGGCGTGACGCAGGCCGAAGTGGAGAAATTCTACGCCGACAAGAAAGCGGCATTGGCCAAGAAACTGGGCGACCGCATCCCGATGCTGGGCCTCAATTCGCGTCTGGAAAAGGACGAGAACGGCCAGCTCACTGAGAACGTCTGGCGCGAGGGCGGCATGTACGGCAAGACCATCGGCCACATTGTTGAAAACCTCGAAAAGGCCGCGCAATACGCTGAAAACGACCAGCAGAAGAAGGTTATCGAGTCGCTTGTCCAATATTACCGCAGCGGCGACCTCGGCGATTTCGACACCTACAGCATCGAGTGGGTCAAGGACTTGGCCAGCAAGGTCGATTTCATCAACGGATTCATCGAAAGCTACAGCGACCCACTGGGAATGCGCGGTTCGTGGGAGGGTATGGTCAACTTCAAGGACAGCGCCAACACCGCCCGCACCGAGATTGTTTCGGCCAACGCCCAGTGGTTCGAAGACCACTCGCCCATCGACGACCGATTCCGCAAGCCCGAAGTCAAGGGCGTGACAGCCAAGGTCATCACCGCCGCCATCCTCGCCGGCGACAGCTATCCATCGACGCCCATCGGCATCAACCTGCCCAACTCGAACTGGATCCGTGCCGAACATGGCTCCAAGTCAGTCAGCATCGACAACATCACCGCCGCCTATGACGCAGCGGCAGCCGGCAACGGTTTCCGCGAGGAGTTCATGTGGAGCGACGAAGAGGTGCAGCAGGCCAATAAATACGCCCACTACGTCGATAACATCCACACCGACCTGCACGAGTGCCTGGGTCACGGCAGCGGCCGACTACTGCCAGGCACCGATCCCGATGCACTCAAGGCCTACGGCAGCACGCTCGAAGAGGCCCGCGCCGACATCTTCGCCCTTTATTATATGGCCGATGAGAAGCTCGTCGAACTGGGTGTCATGCCCGACAAGGAGGCCTACAAGGCCGGCTACTACCAGCAGATGATGAATGGTCTGATGACTCAGCTCGTCCGCATCCTACCGGGCGATAATCTGGAGGAGGCACACATGCGCAACCGCGCCCTGATTGCCTACTGGACCCTGGAACGGGCGCAAAAGGACAATCCATCGGCCCCAGCCCTCGAAATCGTCAAGCGCGACGGCAAGAGCTATGTCCGCATTAACGACTATGAGAAGCTGCGTCAGTATTTCGGTGAACTGCTGGGCGAACTGCAGCGCATCAAGAGCGAAGGCGACTACGAGGCCGGACGCAACCTGGTCGAGACCTACGGCGTAAAGGTTGACCCGACTCTGCACGCCGAGGTCCTGGAGCGCTACAAGAAGCTGAATATCGCGCCATACAAGGGATTCGTCAACCCACGCTACGAAGCTGTCAAGGATGCACAGGGCAACATCATCGACGTGAAAATCATCTACGGCAGCGAGAGCTACGTCGAACAAATGTTGCGCTATGGACGCGAATACGCTATGGGTGAGTAAGGCCCACGCCGAATTCCGCAAACTTCGCAACGGCGAGGTGGCCGACAACCTGCGTGCTCAGGGCATCGAATACAAGGCCATCTGGGGGCTGGAAAGCTACCGTCTGAAGGAGATTTCGGCAATCTTTTTGGCCGATGAGACCCTCTCGGTCGAGGCGCGCCGGTCATTGGCCGATGCCCTCTGGCACGAGGACGTACGCGAGTCCAAGATGTTGGCCACACGCCTCTACCCCACGGACAGGATGGATGAGTCATTGGCCAACGAATGGGCATCGGCCATCCAATACACCGAGCTCGCCGACCAAGCGTGCATGAACCTCTTTGCCCGGCTGCCGTTCGCCGCGATTCTGGCCAATGCGTGGGCCGACGACAAGGCATCGGCCATGAAGCGCTATATGGCCATGCAGCTCGCCCTGCGCCTCGAACTCACGGAACTAGAGGGAAAGGCATCGGCCATCGCCCAAGATGCCGGGAACCCGTTCTGGTTGCGCAGTGCGGCGCTTCAGGTTGTGCAACTCGGCACGAACGAGGGATGAACGCCATCGGCCAACAATAAAAAACAACCGCATTGAAACAGGAAGAAATCGTCCAACGTCGCGAGCGGATCATCCGCAAGACCGTCGTAAAAGAGGAACTGGGGCAAGGGCTTCAGGAGGCCGAGGCTGTGCTGAACGCCTACCTGAAGGAGCGCGGCATGAACCAAACGCCGGAACGCAGCCAGATCCTCTGGACGATCTACCACCTGGATGCGCCGTTCGACGTCGATATGCTGCATGAGCTGGTGCGCGAGAAGATCAACATCTGCCGTGTCACAATACATAACAACCTGACACTCTTTGCCGATGCAGGGGTCATCGCACGCTTCCAGCCGTTCCCGAACGGGTCGCAGTTCTTCGTCAAGAGCATCGGCCAACCACCCCGTGCCTATCAGGTGTGTAGCCAATGCGGAGCCATCAAGGTGCTCTCGATGAAGGAAATCGTCCCACTCATCGCGGCCCAGACGCAGAAGTCGTTCCACACGTCGCAATACTGCCTGTACGTGCTTGGATTGTGCGCCAAATGCTTCCGCGAGAAACGCCATGAGGCGCAACTGCACCAGCAGGCTGTGCAACAGGAGCGCGAGAAAAGGGCATCGGCCACAAAACAGCCACGCCGGAAGAAACGCTACACGTCCATCAAGGAGGTGCGGCGCGATCAGGAACTTCAGGCACTGAAAGAGAAAAAATTTCCAAAAAATAAAACCACAAAATAAACCAAAACAACTATGTCAAAAGTAGACGTACTCCTCGGCCTCCAATGGGGCGACGAGGGCAAAGGAAAGGTGGTGGACGTACTGACCCCACGCTATGACATTGTGACTCGCTTTCAAGGCGGTCCGAACGCTGGCCACACGCTGGAGTTTGACGGACAGAAATACGTGCTGCGCAGCATTCCGTCGGGCATCTTTCAGGGCGGCAAGGTGAACATCATCGGCAACGGCGTCGTGCTCGACCCGCTCCTCTTCATGAAGGAGGCCATCGAACTGGCACAGAGCGGCCACGACCTCACACAGCGACTCTTCATCTCGAAGAAGGCTCACCTCATCCTGCCAACGCACCGCTTGTTGGACAAGGCCAATGAGGCTGCCAAGGGCAAGGCCAAGATCGGCACAACAGGCAAGGGCATCGGCCCGACCTACACCGACAAAATCAGCCGCAACGGCCTGCGCGTGGGCGATATCCTCGACAACTTCGATGCCAAATATGCAGCTGCCAAGCAGCGTCACATCGAGATGATCGAGAGCCTCAACGCATTGGCCCTCAAGAAGGGCGGCGAGGCAGTTCCGTTCGACGGACTTGACGAACTCGAAAAGGAATGGATGCAGGGCGTCGAATATCTGAAGAAATTCAAGTTCATCGACAGCGAGCACGTCATCAACAATATGCTCAAAGAGGGCAAGAGCCTGCTCTGCGAGGGCGCACAGGGTTCGTTGCTCGACGTCGATTTCGGTTCGTATCCGTTCGTCACATCGTCCAACACCGTATGTGCCGGAGCCTGCACCGGCTTGGGCATCGCGCCTAACAAGATCGGCGAAGTGTTCGGCATCTTCAAGGCATACTGCACACGCGTCGGCTCTGGCCCATTCCCGACCGAGCTCTTCGACGAGACCGGTGCGAAGATCCGCGCCATCGGCCATGAATATGGTGCTGTAACCGGCCGCGAGCGTCGTTGTGGCTGGATTGACCTCGTTGCATTGCGCTACACCATCATGCTCAACGGCGTTACACAGCTCATCATGATGAAGAGCGACGTGCTCGACACGTTCCCGACCATCAAAGCCTGCTCATCGTACAAGGTGAACGGCGTCGAGACCCGCGAATTCCCGTTCAGCATCGACGAAGGCATTGAGCCACAGTACGTCGAACTGCCGGGCTGGAACTGCGACCTCTCGAAGTGCAAGAGCGAGGCCGACTTCCCGAAGGAATTCAAGGACTACATCGCATTCCTGGAGAAGGAACTGGAGACGCCAATCACCATCCTGAGCGTCGGACCAGACCGCGACCAGACAATCTGCAGATAAATCTGCAAGTTATTAGTTATCAGATAGTAGTTATTACCTTTCCGACTCAGAATTGGAGCAACCTAATAACTACTAACTTATAACTTAACTTGAAAAATTTTTTTTCATTTTGGACTTTAACGTTATTCTGATGACGATGGGGATGCTATTCCTCATCGTCATCGCAGGATATATAGGCGGAAAGACGCACATAATGACACAGCCGCTCAGCAAAGGGCTGTCGGGACTGATAGTCACAATGACGTGTCCGGCGCTGATCCTGGCCTCAACTATGGGCGACACGATGCCTGACCGCTCACTTATCCTGCCGCTGCTGCTGATAGGCACAATAACCTACGTCATACTGCTGTTCATCGCGACCCATCTGCCGAAACTGATGGGCATCAAGAGGGACGAGCAGGGCCTGTTCAGTTTCATGCTGGCCTATGGCAACGTGGGGTTCATCGGCTACCCCGTCGTGGCTTCGATTTTCGGGCCTGAAGCGGTCTTCTACGCCTCGGTATTGAACGTACCAAACACGATTACCGTATTCATCTGGGGCGCACAGTTCATCGCGGGCAAAGAGGCCATCGGCAGTATCTGGAAGCAACTTTATTCGCCCGGGCTGATAGGCACCTATCTCTCAATTCTTGTGGTTGCACTGCAATGGCACGCGCCGGAAATCGTGTCGCGGCCGCTGACGCTCATCGGCAACATCACGGTACCGGGTTCGCTGCTCATCATCGGCTATTCGATTTCGCAGATTCCGGCCAAGCACATGGCTGGCGGACGTGACGTTTTCCTGATGGCACCGCTGCGTCTGCTGATTCTGCCGCTCATCGTTTTCGGTGCATTTCAGGCAATCAATCTCATTCCCGGCGTCCACTTCAACGAGACCTCGGTCGCAATCAACACACTCATCATTGCAATGCCTGTCGCATCGTTCGGAACCATCTTCTGTCTGAAGTACGGGAAGGACGAAACGGTGATGGCCCAAGGCACTTTCCTGACCACATTTTTGGCTCTGCTTTCCATCCCACTGATGGCGTGGTTGATACTCTGAAGCAGCATTTTATTGTCATTTTTACAGCCCATTTGTGCGATTTTCAACAAAAATTGGCCGCAAATGGGCTGTTTTTGTGTATTTTAGTGGATTATGTGCTTTTTTTTTCTTAAATTTGTCGCGTGAAAATAAATACGATTTTTACACAGAAACAAGCATGGGAACGACCTTTATCTCCGCTCACAACACCATCGGCCCTGATAATCTGGTTTATAGCCAATGTTGCGTCATTGTTGGGACAGCAAGGGACATTGGCCATAATCTCCCATCGGACAAACAAATAAACCTAAACCTCAGAATCATGTCAAACAAATCAACAACGAATGAAACTTAAACAATAAATTCACTAACTTTTAACAAATCAAAATGATGAAAAGTATCAAATCCATCGGAAAAGGCTTTGCCCTATGGCTGCTGATAGCGGCAGGAATAGGGCTGCCCGAATCTGTGGTGGCCGAGACTGCGGTCTGGGACGGTTCGATGGTCCGTCTCTCCCAGGGCACTGGCACCATAGACGATCCGTTCTTGATCAACACGGCCGAGGAAATGGCCTACTTGCTCCAGAACTACGACTACAACATGGGTATTTACTACCGTAAGTACTTCAAGTTGACGAGAGACTTGGACATGAAGAGTACGCAATGGACCTTCGGCTCGGCCACACACGACCGCAGAAGTTTCCGCGCACACTTCGACGGCGGCGGCCACAAGATTTCGAACATCGAAATCAGCTTGCAGGACTCGCCCCGAGAGGTCCACTATGGACTTTTCCCGCAGTTGGGCGGTGACACCGAGTTCGAATCGGTCATCGAGAACCTTGAGGTGGAAAACATCCACTTCGTGCGTAGCACCGGCGCTGAGAACGGTACGTACAACTTCCGCATCGGCGGTCTGGTTGGCCAGATGTACCGCAACTCGCGCATCAGCAACTGCATCGTACACGGTTTCCAGTTGACGGACTATGCTACGGACGTTACGCTTCGTCCCACTTCGCGTATCTCGGCCAACCCACTGATTGGCGAGATCCAGCACCAATTCGGCGATACGGCTCGTTTCCATCGCGAGCGCGGCATTATGCTCGAGAACTGCTTCGGTCGCGGCACGGCCGACCTGAGCCATTTCCACGGCACCGAAGGTCAGGTCTTCACGACCGACGTGCAAGGCAAGAAGCAGTTGGACGGCTTCAGCTACAACGGCTACGTCTGGTATGACCTGGGCGAAGAGGACTGCTCTTTCTCAATGACGCCAGTCGACGTTACCCCTGCCATGGGCGGCAGCGCCTATCAGTATGAGGGCTACTTCAACCGCCAACGTGGTCACACCTACACCTACCGCTGGATTTTGGACGGCGTCCGTGTCGGCACGAACACATCGGCCGTAGTCACCGTAGAACCGAAACCCTACATCCAGCGTCTGGGTCTGACCCTGTACGACAACGGTATGGAGGCAGGTTCTGGCGCCATCCTGATTGAGCCTGACAAGTATGACCTCGCCATTGACGTTGATGGTCCTGGCGGCCGTCGCGGTACGCACAACGTGAGCGTCAAGATGTCCACCGAGAGCGGTCTGAACATTGGCGAAAACGACTTCAAGTTCTCATGGCAGGATGTCACGGACGACTACAAGGAGGTTGCCACAACGCCTTTCCTGCGCGATGCCAAGGACGGCCACACCTACCTCTGTCTTGCGACCCACCGCGAGCATCCATCGGCCAAATTCTCGATTGTCAAGTCTTATTCGAAGCCGATCTACGTCTGCAACCGCGGCATTTCAGAGTACGAGGCATCGGCCTACACCACCGACAACAAGACCTACGCACCCGGCCGTGATGACAACGATGGTCTGACACCAGCCACCGCCGTCAAAACCCTGAAGCGCGCCTATCAGCTGTTGAAGTCAGAGGCCGAGGGCGGAAGCATTGGCACCAATGTCATCATCATCATGGGTTCGTACGAGGATTTCGACTGCACCGAGTTCTACGACAACCGATGCACCAAGCGCAATCCAAACTACTTCCTGCGCGACAAACCGGCGCTCATCACAGGCCGTTCGGGCACCTTCCGCAACGGTCGTATGCTGATGGCCGGCTTGAGTATCAAGTTGGGCGCCGATACACGTTACGAGCAAATCAACCTGCACGGCACCTCATTCGAGACAACCGAAATCACAGATCAGGCTAAGATCTTCTCTTGCGGCCACAATCTGACGATGGGCTACGGCATCAGCATCAACGGCTACAAGACCATCGACTTCTCGCAGGGCATGCCTGAAGGCATTTTTGTTCCTTCACTCACCATCTACGGTGGTCAGCTGAACAACAACGACCCAGAGTACGTTGCACCTGAGAATACCGTCACCATTCTGTCGGGCACATACGGACGTCTCATCGCAGGCGACGGCTACACCCTTCAGATGGAGCGCACGGGCAACGTATCGGGTTCGCCACAGCGTCCAATCCGCACCAAGATTCTCTGTGATGCGGCCAACTACTTTGATCCATATCACAGCCAATACGACGTCGCTCTTATCATCGGCGGACAGGCCGACGGTACGCTCTTCGCCGACACCGAGATTGAGGTACGCGGCACCAGCCGAGTCGGTCGAATCGTAGGCGGCAACATCGCATTCGGTCGTTCCATGCCAGGTCGTCCTGCCGATAGTTTCTTCGGCCAGACCAACATCAACATCAACGGCGGTTCTACAACCGAAATCATCGGCACCAACTTTGGCCGTTACGGTCACATCCTCTACCCGGACGAGACCGACCACGATTCCTGCGTAACCTATTTCTATGGCCGCGTCAAGATGAACATCAACAGCGGCATCGTCCAGAGTACATTGTATGGTGGTGGTGCGGCCGATGTGGTTGGCTTCAGCTACGACAAGAAGCATCACACCAACGACCCACACGTTCCATTCTGGCACGACGGCAAGATTTCATTCGGCACGTATGAGGAGGCTGTCGGCCAACTTCCAGTCATGCAGTTGAGCGATGGCATCCTCGACCTGAACAACACCGAAATCCACGTCAACATCAGCGGTGACGCCCGCATCATGGGTTCTGTCTATGGCGGCAGCCTTTCAAGTAGTGAGCTTCTGCCTACACGTCAGGCAGGCAGCCAATCTGGCTGTATCTTCGGCGACACCTACGTCAACATTACAGGCGGCCGCATCGAGGGTTACGTCTTCGGTGGGTGCCAGAGCAACTTGACCTATTTCGAGAACAGCGACAACAGCGGTTTCCCAACGGTCAACGGCAAGGTGGTCAACAAGATGTTCTTCACCCGCATGGCACAGCTGTACGGCAATACGCACATCAACATCACTGGCGGCGAAGTGACCGGCATGGTCTTCGGCGGCGGCGAGGGTCCATACTACCGCGCTGTATCAGAGACAGACCGCACCAACGCAGTTGACCTGCTGGGCACTGTCTATGGCAGCACGCATGTGACCATCGGCGGAGAAGCGATCATCCGCGGCTACATATTCGGTGCTGGCAACTACGCCCACATCCTTCGCACGGGTGACGAGGAGAATCCGGAAATCGCCGGTTCGACCGAGGTGAACATCGAGGGCGGCAACCTCTACGGTGCTGTCATCGGTGCAGGCCACGGCCACAAGGACGAGCACTCGGATGACGCCTCCATCTTCACACGCGTACAGGGCGACACTTACGTCACCGCAACGGGCGGCAAGTTCATCTATTCTGAATATGACGCCATGCAGGACCGCTACAACATTGGCCGACGTATCTATGGCTATGTCGGCGGTGGTCTGGCAACGAGCACAGTACGCGGCAACTCGCACTTGAAGCTGTACACGGTGCCATTTGACGAGGATCTGAAGACCAATGCCAAGGTGAACGCCAACGAGGACCTTCTCCTCTGCGCCGGCGGATATGGAAAGGACTGCGCCGTTGCAGGCACATCGTTCCTGGAAATCAAGGCGGACGTCGAGAAGAAAATCGACAAGGTTTACGGCGGCGGCATCTACGGCAATGTCGGCAACAGCAACGTGAACATCTACAGCGGTAAGGTGTCCAATGTCTATGGCGGATGCCGCACGGGCAACGTCCTGGGTGAGACTTTCATCACTGTGGGCGTCGAGGGCGACAGCCTCCAGCTGAACAATGACATCGACATCGAGACCATCTTCGGCGGCAACGAAGCCTCCGGCACGGTGGGCGGCGGCGATGCCAACAAGGGCACACACGTCAAGGTCAACGGCGGTGCAGTGCTGAACATCTACGGCGCGGGCGATGGACTCCAGAGTTATAACGACGCGGAGCCATCGGCCACAACCAAACCTCATACAAACGCAACCTGGATCAGTGTCTCTGGCACTGATTCAGCGCTTGCTGTAATCAACACACTGTACGGTGGCGGCAACAACGCCACCGTCGGTTTTTTTGAGCCTGCGGCCAACAACCATCCGGAGTATGGCATGTTGCGCGAGACCTTACGTCCCAACACGGGAAACATCCATATCAATATCGGTAGCCACGTTCGCATCAACAAGCTCGTGATGGGCAGCAACGGAGAGCACCTCATGGAAAACATACCATCGTACACAACTGACGGCGAGACCTGGCACAAAGGATTTGAGAGCCAGGAAGATTTTGAGACATTCTGCCAATCGGCCGATGTGAGCTGCGTCCCGGTGCTCACATTCAACAACGACGGCCAGTTCCACAACGACTATGCCATTGACGACCGCAAGAATTTTCTGGTCGAGTACAACACTCCCGGAGAAATGGACGCAACCGATGTCGTGATCAACAGTTTTTTTGGAGGAGGCAACCGCGGGTCTATGACCTGCGATAGCTTGTACCAATATACCCTGCCTACCGGCGTGTTGATCCTGAATGAAGTGGTAGGCGGTTGTGAAAATGCCATCATCGAATATACTGAAACCGAAGGCCCGAACCGTGGAGTCGTGCGCCGTCGCGTAGGAGGCATGAAGCCCTACAACGACGTTGAGACAGCCCTCCATGACCATCGGACACAACTTAATCTCTTCTGCCAATTTGCGCCACTGCAGGCCGGCACCGACTCGTTGGGTCGTAGCTGCCACTCGGGGGCAAAAGTCTATGGCGGATGCCTCAATGGAGGCGTTTCGGTCGGAACATCGGCCGTAAACCTACACAGCGACCTGCTCGGCGGATATGCCGAGGAAAATGCAAAATCTCTCATCGCCATCGCAAAGGAGTGGACCAGTGAAGGCGGCCAGATCTATGGAGGTGGAAAAGGTGAAAACACAGAATCAATCGGGAACACATACTTGAGTCTGAAAGGCGCCGTCTTCAACGGACAGAAATGCGTGCCGAACGTCCTTCACGCCTTCGGAGGCGGAATGATGGGCAATGTTGTTGGCCGATGCAATGTCTATTGCGATTTTCAGTGCCCCATTGCCGAACCTATGGATGCCGTCTTTCACAGCGTCTGGGGCTGCGTCTATGGCGGCGGACGCCGCGGCAACGTCGTACGCCACAGCCGACTGATACCCGAAATGCAGGAATCGAAGAAAAATGGTACGCACGTGCGCGTGTGGAGCGGACAAATCAACGAAATCTACGGCGGGTCGCGATGCGGCGACGTTGAGGGAGCCTGTTTCGTTGACATCAACGACAAGGGGGAGAATCACTTCCACACCATCATCCGCCGCGTCTTCGGTGGAAACGACCTGAGCGGAACCATTGGCAGAGGAACTATCCCCCCGATGGTGGCCGATGATGATTCCGTCACGACGAGCACCTACGTTCTGATCCGTGAGGAGAAGAAGAAGGACGGCCAATACACCGGCTTCCCGCTGATTGCCGAGGTCTTCGGCGGCGGCAACGGCGAATATGGGGAGCATGCACCGCACAAGACCTATTACGAGAGCGGCCTCATCCCAACCGAAGACAACCAGATCATCAACCTCACCGGTCTGGACTTCCCCAATGTGGACTCGACTTACGTCGAGGTGCGCGGAGGCACCATCTGGTATCTGTACGGTGGGGCCAACAGCAGTTACGTGACCGACGGCTCGGTCATCAAGATCAACTACAACGACGAGAACGCCGGCGTGCGCTGCTGCTTCGACGCCAAGCAGTCGAAAGGCTGCTACCGACGCGGCCTGTTCATGTACAATGCAATGAAAGCCGATGGCGGCGGCATCGTGACCGATGACGAGGTCCGCGCCGAATACAACATCCTGAGTGTCTTCGGCGGCAACCGCAAGGCTCCGCTCATCACCCAGCCCGAATGGCACATTGGCCAAGCAAAGATACACAATGTCTACGGCGGCTGCAACCACGGCAACGTCTATTATTACAGTGGTAATAACGGCCAATTGGAAGGAGAAACGACACCACACCGCGGACTCTCATTGGAGCTGAACCACCCGAAACTGGATATCGACAACGTCTTCGGCGGATGTCGTCTGGGCAACGTAATGGCCTGCAACATCTACCGCGACGAGACCGGTTACGTCCACACGCTGCCCGTCCGGCTGAAGGACTACGAATACGGCACATCTATCCATGTCACCGACGGCAACTACGGCCGCATCTTCGGCGGCAATGACATCTCGGGCGCAGTGTTGAGCGGCACCCGCATCCAGATTGAGGGCGGCAAGGTTAACGAAGTCTACGGCGCAGGCAACGGCGGCTACATCTATCAGGTGACCGATAAAGTGAGGAACGTCGAGGCGGTCTTCGACAACGAACTGAAACAGTACGTGTGTCAAGTGCCATTGGCCAATACAGATAAAGACATTGACGACCTACAGAAGATCAAGGCCATCGAAAAGGCACGGCCCAACATTGCCAAGTCATACATCGAGGTGGCCGGCGGACTGGACACCATCTCCGGCGAACGCAAGACGGTCTATATCAGCGGGGCGCTCTATGCCGGCGGAAACTGTGCCACAATCATCGATGCCGACGGCCTGCCGGGCGACATCCGCGTCGATCTGGGCGACTACACTGTCATCAACAATGTCTATCTGGGCAGTAATGGCCAACAGCACATCGACACGACTTATATCAACAACCTGAAGAAGTACAACGACATCAGCAGCATGGCCGCCACCTTCGACGGACGCACCCTGCTCGACTATCACATGGACGCGGTGACAATGCACGGCCTGCCCCGCGACTTCCAGCTGCGTCGCAACTACAACAAGTGCTACATCGGCTCGTTCTACATGGGCGGAGCGCGCGGCTCGATTGCGACGCATGGAGAATTGGCCCTGACCTTTCCCCAGACGATGCACATCTTCAACAAGATTGTAGGCGGTTCGGACCGCGCGCGCATCGACTATGTCGAGGATGGAAACCTCATCAGCAGTGAGGGCGGAATCCTATGGGACAGCATCGGTGAAAAACCCGAAATCAAACTTGACATACGCTGCCCGTTCCAGACACTGAACATGAATATGGACGAGAACTATGCGGCGAGCGACTTCCTATGCCGAGACAGCGACGAGGAGGACATCGAAGATGAAGTAAAGATCTATCCAGGCTGCTTTCTGACCGGCAAGATCGAGGGCATCGTGGACATCAATGTGGATAATGAAAACGAATAAAAATATAAGATTATGAAGAAGTACGTAAAGCCAGCGCTGAAGGGCTACGACATGGCACCCGTCAGCATCATGGAGGGCAGCGTCACAGTCAAAGGAAAGATTGGCGTCTCAACATTCTTTACCGACGAAGACGACTGGAGCACCGATGAAAATACAGGTCAGAAGAAGTATGACTTCTGGGAGTGATTGGCATTGGCCAATGGCACAAATTCCGCAACTAAACGACACATTGCGGAAACTGGGAAGATAAAATATTGTCCCCATTGTCAGGATGTTACACGACAACCATGACAATGGGGACGATTTATTTATTACGGCTCTTGACCTGTATAAAGATACATGGCTTAATAGACATATTGAGTGATGAAACGTCTATTAGGCCGAAAAAAGTGAAAAAAAAGAGGCAGTATAGTTTAGTCTTGGTAAGATGTCAAAATACCATTCTCCATATAAAGGTATGTACCATCGTAGCACCACTGTTCTTGTACACCCCACGACCCTACAGTACGATTGATGCTCTTCGGACAGCCCCATGCTGCACGGCATTGTTCATCAGTCATGCCAATCCTGATGTGACGATGATGTATCAGCGTGGCCGTCTCTTCGTCACAGGAATACTCTTTCATAATGCGCTCTATGGGTTTCATCTTTGCCAGTCGCTCTGCTTCCTTCTTGGCAGCTTCCGCCTCTGCCTTTTTTTGTGCCACTTTCAAATCGCGCAGACCCTGCTCGTATATGTCTTTAGCAGTGACATACTCACTTGCGTCGGGATGGTACAGACGCAACAATTCGAGGTTTTTCTTCAGCATAGAAAAATCCTTGGCCGCACAATCCTCACGGATAGCAGCCAACAACTTTGCAGGACTATACTTATACCCCTCTAATTCAGTCCGCATAGCGGCATTTGCTTCTGCCAGATTATTACACACATATGCCAGACTATCTGCCTTTCTCACCTGAGCATTGTACTTCTCCTGATCAACACCACAATTTGTCACAAGAGGCAAGCCCGACAGTACCAACAGAACCAGCCAAAGATTTTTGCACTTCATTTTTTGTAATTTTAAAAGATTAGAAATTATTTATATACAAGCAAAAGGACACAAAAAACGTGGACTTTACTTTCGTCTACGTTCTTGAGGTATCGCCAAACACCTATGCAGCATAATACGAGTAAAAGCCCACGTCAACGACGTGAGCATCCTTGCTTTTACTCCTGCTGCTCTTTAAAATTTGGCGATTTTTCAAGAACAAGATTCTAAGCGGACGCTTATTTTCCTATGTCTATTTTGCTTTGTCTATGTCTTCATTCGCAATAAGTTTTGATTGAAAAACGAACTGATTATTCCATTATTTTCCTACAGGTTCTTCAGGTCATGAACCATCTGCGCCGGGTCATTGGCCCTAAAGACCGTATTTCCGGCCACAAGGATATCGACACCGGCCTCCTTTAGGATGCGGCCCGTCTCAAGGTTCACACCGCCGTCACATTCAATCCACGCGTGCGCGTGACGCGAATCAATCATCTGACGCAGGCGACGCACCTTATCGGCCATGGATGGGATGAACTTCTGTCCGCCGAAACCTGGATTGACCGTCATAATGAGGGCGAGGTCGATGTCCTCGATGACCTCTTCGAGCACAGAAATCGACGTACCGGGATTGATGGCCACACCGGCGAGCATACCAGCCTCGTGAATCTGCTGGACGGTGCGGTGCAGGTTAGGGCAAGCCTCCTGATGAACGGTCATCATCCGGGCCCCGAGGTTGGCCAATGTTGCACACCACTGTTCGGGATGAACCACCATGAGATGTACGTCAAAGGGCTTTCCTACCTCCTTCTTGATGGAGGCCATGACGGGAAATCCGAACGAGATGTTGGGCACAAAACTGCCGTCCATCACATCGAAATGAAGCCAATCGGCCTCGCTACGGTTCAACCAGGCTATCTCTTTGTCCATGTGCGCGAAATCGGCGCTCAACAGGGACGGTGCAATCTGAAGCATTTTTATCTTAAAATTGGAAATTGTCTAACGAAGGCCATTGGCCATAATAAATAAAAATTTTCACCATTTTGTGACTTCTGGCCGATGCAAAGCACGCACGATGAGCCACACGCCGGCAATGATGAACGGGATGCTGAGCAATTGGCCCATATCGAGCATCATGCCCTCCTCGAAATCCTCCTGCACGTTCTTGACGAATTCGATGAGGAAGCGGCTGCCGAACACGAGCGTGAAGAAACTGCCCAGGAGCAAGCCGGGTCGTTGGCCAGCCTTAAAACGTCTGTAGAGCCACGCGTTGATGAAGAAAACAGCAAAATAGCATAGCGCCTCGTAAATCTGCGTGGGGTGCGACGGTGCGGTGAAGACTGGTTCTCGGCCGGCCTCGTAAGCGCCCAGATTGGTGATGAAACGGAAGGCCCATGGAACGTCGGTCTCGTGGCCGTAAATCTCGTGATTGAACAGGTTACCGACGCGAATCAACGCAGCCACAGGAGCCACGGCTATACCCAACCTGTCGAGCACGAACAGCGCGGGCAACTTGTCCTTCCTGGCATACATCAACACGGCAACAAACACGCCCAATGTGCCTCCGTGGCTGGCCAAGCCACCTTTCCACGTCATCAGAATCTCCAGCGGATGCGCAAGATAGTAATCGGGATTGTAGAAAAGGCAGTGGCCCAGACGCGCACCGATCAATGTGCCAAAAAAGCAATAAAGGAAAAGCGAATAGACCCGCTCGGGGTCCTTCCCGTCCAGCCGATAGTATTTCTCCATCAGCTTCACACCGATGGCGAAGCCGACAATGAACATGAGCGCATACCAACGCAAGTCCAAATCTCCCCAAGGCGTGGAGAGATGGTAAATGATGGGATGCGCCGTCCAAGTGACAATATTGAACATGTTTTTAATGATTTACAGCCGCAAAGTTATAGATTTTTCACGAAAATGCAAAGATTTTCCAGAGATTTATTTTCATTGGCCAACACACATACAACTCCCAATATTGGGTTGGCGTCCACTAAGACTTTATGATTTGCTTAAAAATTAGTATCTTTGCCAATGCGCATACTTCGGAAAACAACGTTTGTTTTTCATTTTTCTTCCCCATCTTTTAAACTTTTCCCATTGGCCACAATCCTAAAAGGCGAATAACAGCAAATGATTATGGAAAACATTGAAACGAATCCTCTGAGTATGGTGGCACGTCGGTTGACGGCCCTGTTTTTTGTCCTTTTGAACTGCGTCTTCATCGCTCTTGCACAGCCCGGTGGCCGAAATTTCAAGATTACGGCCGAGGGCACAATCGTCGATGCAAAGACATCGGAACCGCTTTTTGCAGCCACCGTGAAGGTGACCAGTGCCGATGGAGGCACGGGCACTTTCGGTATCACAGACTCGATCGGACACTTCCAGTTTGAGGTGGAACGACCGGGCAAATATACGCTTGAACTGAGCTACATGGGCTACAAGCCGATTGCCAAGGATGTCAACATCTGGCCGGGCCGTGGTGCCAAGCTGGGTACCTTCAAGATGGAGGAGGATGCCACCTACCTCAAGGAGGTGGAGTCGGTGGCACGTAACCAGCGTGTGAAGCAGAACGGCGACACCATCGTCTATAATGCCGATGCCTACAAGGTGCAGGATGGCGCCACCGCAGAGGACCTGGTGAAGAAGATGCCGGGCATCGAGGTGACCAACGAGGGTGTCAAGGCTCAGGGCGAGACGGTCGAGAAAGTGCTCGTCGATGGAAAATCCTTCTTCGAGAACGACCCGAAGTTGGCGCTCAAGACGCTCCCTGCCGAG
>JAEEGH010003321.1_pt1 | contig 42481 bp, 54 predicted proteins | sample 9134181 | NCBI WGS metagenome assembly JAEEGH01 (sample SAMN16246544, study PRJNA631951) | gut metagenome | biome: gut microbiome; feature: rumen; material: DP-attached | host: Bos | place: Iran: Karaj | collected 2018-10 | reverse complement strand
CATATTGAGACCATAAGCCGTACTGGCAGGATGCGCCAGCAGCACGTCTATTTCGCCGGCGTTCCACTGGTGCAGCTGGGCTTCGCCCTGGTAAGCCACCACCTTGTAGCCTTTCAGCTTCCGGGCGATCCGGTCTATATCGTGTTTGTACTGGTAGAAGACCAGCACCGGGCTGTTAGCGGCTTCCACCAGTTCGGCCAGCCTGTCCAGCTTTTCGTCGTGGACTTCGTGGGCCTGCCGGTCGTCGTCATACACGGCACCGTTTGCAAACTGGCTTAGCTTGTTCATAAGGCCGGCGGCAGAATTAGCCAGGACGTTTGCCGGTTCGTCGCCGTGTTCGGTCTTAAATTCCAGCACCTTTTCGCGCTCAAAAGCCGTGTATTTGGCCATAATGGCCGGGGACAGCTCCACGCGTTCGGTATGTATTAGCAAATCTGGCAGCTGCAAATAGTCCTTAGCCTGCATACTTAGGCAAATGTCGGCTATCTTGTCGCGTATAATCTTCTCACAGCCGGACTTACAGGTAGCACGCACTTCTATGTTATTCCATTTGTGTATATCGAAGTACGTTTCCTTATACCTGGTTACGGACTTGCCCAGACGGTCGCCCATATCTAAACAGTACATTTGCGCCCACAGATCGACCAGGCCGTTAGGTGCCGGCGTGCCGGTAAGGCCGATAACGCGCTGCACCGTCGGCGTGGCTATACGCATAGCCTTAAACCGCTGCGACTTGCTGGACTTAAAGCTGGTTAATTCGTCGATTACCAGCACGTCGAAAGGAAGCATACCGCCGTAGAGACCGCACAGCCATACGAAGCTGTCGCGCCCTATAACGTACACGTCGCCGGGTTTTTCCAGGGCCAGTTTGCGCTGCTTTTCCGTACCCATCACTTTTACCACCCGCAGGCCGCCCAGGTGTTCCCACTTCGCGGCTTCGGTAGTCCAGGTGGTTTCGGCCACTTTCTTAGGAGCCACCACCAGCACTTTGTCCACTTCGCAGTCGTCGATAAGCTGCTGCACGGCGGTAAGGGTGCTTACAGTCTTGCCCAGGCCCATATCGAGAAACAGGCCGCAGCGCGGGTGGTCTAATATCCACTTCGTAGCAGTACGCTGGTAGTCGTAAGGTCTGTACAGCATCTTATAAGTCCTTTACAAAGTCCACGGCTTGCAGCAGGGTGTCCACCTGGTCTTTGCTGTCCACCACTGCCACGTTATGGCCCATCCGGCGCAGCTGGGCTATACGCAGCTGCTGCACCTTTGTAGGCTTTTTGCCTTTGCTCTTAAGTTCCACCCATACCACAAAGCCACCCGGAAACAATAGCACACGATCCGGGTAACCTACCACGCCAGGGTTACTGTATTTTAGGCACACGCCGCCCAGGTCTTTTACCCGCCGCACCAGGTAGGCTTCTATAGCCTTTTCCGATACGTCGGCGTGTCTCACTATGTTTTCTATCTTCTTATCCATTTTGCGGTCTTTCTGGCTTGTAAACTCTCGCGTGCGCGCGTAACTTTACGCGGTTGTAGTTTTATATGTATTTTTCGGTATAAATCCCCTATAAAACATTACTTTACTACTTAGCATATATTTTTGGTTTACATAGTTTACAAGCATACATTTTATTAAATATCAGCCATTTAACCGTAAACCGAAATGTAAACCGAACAAATTTGCTTTAGTTTACGTTTACACCCTTGCGGGGTTGTAAACTGAGCGCGTAAACTTCGGTTTACAGGCTTCGGTTTACAAATCTTCGTCGTCGCCCGGTGGCAGGTCTTCGTACGTTTCCAGCGTTCGACGGAAAGCCTTTTGCACGCCGTACAAGGTTTCTGCGTGGCGGCTGCTGCTTACCCTTTCCCAGCCGTCTGTTTCGTCCAGCATCCGGCATATCTTACGCGCCAGGTACTTGTATTCCTTATCGGCCATTTCGCGGCCCATACGTTCGCAAATAAACTCTGCCGCGCATACGCGGGTACGCTGCGTAGTGCCGGAAGCGTCCAGCGGGTCGGGGTTATTCCAGTACGCCCGCCTGCGCTTCAAATCCCAGCTATCCCAGTCGGCAGGTAGTTTTGCTTCCAGGAAAGCGGCCAGCATATCGCGCAGCGGGTCGTCTGCGTCGTCGTTATAGGCTTCCTGGCGTGCGCGGGCTTCCGCTTCCAGATCGCCCGGCAGGTACAGCGTTTCGCCGTCGCGCCAGTTCTGGACGGCTTCGGCCCACAGCTGGTTACGGTCTGCCACCAGCGCGCCCAGCCAGTCGGTGTACCGGCGCAGGGACGGTTCGGCAGGGATAACCCAGAAGCGGCGGTTACCGGTGTCGCCCTTTAGGAAATTCGTTTCGTTGGTAGTGCCGCAGAAGATGCACTGGCGCGGGTATTTCTCCACTACGGTGCCGTAGGCCGCGCGGTATATGTCTTCGCGCCTGGTTATGTAGTTCTTTACCTGCTCCACGTCGCTGCGCTTGATACTGGACAGCTCAGCAAGTTCTATTATCCAGCCCATACGCAGCTGCTCCATACCGCTTTTGCCCTCTGTGGTGGTAAGGCTGTCGTTAAACCAGTCGCCGCCCATTATGGAGAAAAGCGTACTTTTGCCTATGCCCTCAGTGCCGGTAAGAATTAGGCAGTAGTCGTACTTGCAGCCCGGCTGCATTACCCTGGCCACGGCAGCGGTAAAGTGCTTACGTGTCATAGCCCGGTTAAGCGGTGTATCTTCCGCACCGATATAGTCGATAATAAGCCGATCCAGGCGCGGCACGCCGTCCCACTGTAGGCCACTAAGGTAGTCGCGGATAGGGTGGGCGCGGTGGCGCGTCAGTACAGCATCCTTTGCGTCCTTTATCTTTTCCTTGCCGCTTATACCGTAGTTTTCGTCCAGGTACACCCGCAGGTTAGCGTCGTCGCGGTTTCCCCACTGGGTGGCTTTCTTATCCCACGGCAGGCCGTCTTTAACCAGGTCAAAGCCACTAAACAGGTCGTGCCAGATATGGCCCTTTAGCTTAGGGTCGTTTTCCAGGATCGTAATTATATTTTTGGTCGTAGGCTTCGGCGCGCCCTTGCGGTCGTATTCCAGCTGCTCAGTCCATTTGTCGCTGTCCGGGTCTTTGTCCGCGTCGTCTTCGTACGCGTCCGCTATACCCTCAAAATCCGTGTCTGCCGACGCTTTGCGCTCTTTGGTAAGCAGTCGCCTTACCGCAGCGTCTGCGGCGGCAAAATCGGCCATTTTAAGCGACGACGGCAGGCGGGCTATATCGGTTACGCGGCTGTCTTCGTCATAGACACCAAACAGGTGGATACGCACCAGGTCGTAGGCGTTACAAAGCTGCATACTGGCCGGGTCGGTTTCGTGGTGGCTGTACGCAAATTTGCCCTCATAGCATACCAGGCCACCGGCCACGCTTCCTTTGCGGTAGGTGTACCGTCCGTCCGTAGCGGTCTTTTCGTACGCATCCTGTAGGAAAGTGTCTATAGCGTCTTCTATCGTGTAGGCACGGCAGAAAGCACCGATAAGGCCGGGTTTTTCCAGCGGGTCGCCGGCCTTGCGCAGTTCGTGTGCGATCGCGTCGCCCTCTCTGGAAGACGTGGGCCACTGGCTTGCGTCGTTAATATCCTTATACGTGGCCAGCACAGCGTCCACGTCGCACGCGGGGCCGTCCTGGTACTGGAAGACGTACTGGCCGTCGCGGCTGGTGCTGGGCCAGTAGAAAAGACGCGGCAGCTGGTAGGTGGTTATGTCGAAAAGTTCTATACCGATTTCCGCAGCGATCCTGCGGCAAAGCGGCTCATACTCTGCCGGCGTAACCTGGCGGGACAGCGGGAATACCAGACGGTACCGGGGCTTTTCTTCGGTGTGCTTGTGCGTGCTGTAGAGCATAGCAGCAAAGCCGTAGGCCATAGTAAAGTCGTCCCATACGTCCGGCGTGCCGTAGTCTATATCCAGGGTGGCCAGCGTGCGGTACATTACGTTTGCGGTCTTGCGGGTGCCACCGGTAAGGTAGCCACCCACGAAGCCGCCCACGTCTTTAATGTCGCTCTGTTCTTCGCGCGGCATTTGCAGGTATTCTTTGACGCTTTCGCCGGTGCGCTTCGTTTCGGCGCACTTGCTTACTATTTCGCTCCACTTCCAGGTACGGTTTTTCCATTTCTTGGATAACCGGCTGTGCGCGGTAGCCAAATCTACGTCAAAGTCATATTTTAGCTTTATCTTCATTATTATAAGTCGTCAAACAAACACAGCTGCGCATCCTGCGCGTCCATTAGTGCTTCAATTTCTTGCAGGCTCTTACCATACTTAAACCCATAGCTGCATAGGTTAGGGATACGGCTAAGCTCGCGTAGGCGGTTCCATAATTCTGGGTGCTTTTTCCGAAGCTCACAAAAACGCGGAATACGACAATTAGGGCAAAACCAGCAGCCGCCGCGTGTGCCGCTTTCGTAGATCGGGCTAAGTAAACCGTAGCCTTGCGCGATCTGCATAGCATCCTTTTCTGTGTACTGGTATTTTGCCAGCAGGCTTATTTGCTTACGGTTTCCTTTCGCCTTAAGGCGTTTTAGCCTTATCGGTTCGTCTATGGCTATGCCTACATATTGGACTATGGGCCGCTTACCAAAGCTGCGGTAGAAGTCATTTATAGGCTTTATCTTAAGGTCTCGGTTTACGGTGCAGCGGCCACCTATGGGAAAACCGCGTAGCTTGCCTACATATTTGCCACGCTTCATTTCGTTACCTTTGGTAAAGTAGTACAGATAGTCTTTTTGCGCCCGCACTACTATGCACTTTACGCCCATAGCTTCTAACTTCGGTATGGCGGTTTTGTTTATCCAGCTTATATGCTCTGGGATTTCGCCGCTTATACCGTCTGCGTGGCTAAACATAACTTCGCTAAATACCACATAGTCTAAAGGCTCGCCGTGTTCCAGGGCCAGCAGTACAGTAGCTATGCTGTCTTTGCCAAAGCTGCACGAAGCTATGTAAATAGGCACTTGCTGCATTACTCTTTACCGGTTTCCTTGCTGCGCCAGTCGATGCAGGCAGACTGGGTACCGGCGGTAATAATATCCATTACTTCGCAGGTGCCGTTTTCGTCGTCCACGTGCCAAAACAGGCAGTTTTCGCAGCGTTTGTATTTGCTTCTGTCTCTCATTTTCTTTACTTTCTTATTACCCCCCCCTGCCATACTTCCACGCGATCGGGGACGGTGGCAGGGAAAAGGGATAATACTACTACGTTCTTGCGGTGCGGTTTCATACGCCGGTACAGCTAAGGGTTTCTGCCAGCTCAGTGGCGCGCTTGTTTACCGCGTCCACGGCTTCGTCGGTAAACTCTACCGTTATGCTCCATACGGTTACCCAGATAAAGCAAAGCAGGCAGATTTGTACCTTTACCTGGTAGAAGATGGGATACTGCACGTAGGGGTCGTAGTACGTGTCTTCGGTGGCCGGCTGGTGGTACATACCGCTGTCGATAGTACCGCCCTTTACGCGGGTCTTACTGTGGAAGCTGTCTAAGATTTTCATACTGCAAATGGGATTAGGGGTTATTCGTTTTTAAGGAAAGTTGCTAACGCAGCAAAAGCAAGGGCAAAGTACATAGCGGCAAAGTCTTCATCGTCGCCGTCAGCTTTCAGCAAGTCGGTGGGTATCTCTACCGCTTCGGCTTGTTTAGCCTTATTATGGGCTTCTTTTATCTGGGCCTTTTCCTCTTGCTTTTTGCACTTCATAGAGAAAACGGCTACTGCTGCGTCCAGCGTTTCGTCGGGGATTGTAATAACTACTTTCATACGGCAAATGGTTTTTATTTGGCCCGCCTTTCGGCGGGGCCTGGAAAGATTAAATACTAAGGACTAAAGGTTAAATAATAAATGCTGAAACCGCGCGCACCCTGATCCTGTAGCTGGCCTTAGTGAAGTTGCGCATATAGCCGTAGGTGAGGTACAAGTAGCAGGCGTTCGTCGCGCTGTACTCTGTAGAAGTCCAGTACCACCAGCCGCCGATTTCTTCGCCGCCTACTTCGCGCAGTGCCTGGTTAATCTGTTTGCGGAAAAGATGCACGAAAAGCAGCTGGCCCATAGCCGGGACGTACTGGCCTTTCTTAAGCTGCTGCGCGATCTTCGGGTTAAGGATGCCGGCCAGGGCCAGGCGGTCGGTGTTAGCCTGTCCGTCCCAGTCTGCGCCCGCGTCTTCGTAAGTATCCTTATAGGCGGCTTTGTCGTAGTCGGCAGGGCTTTTGGCCGTCGTCAGCGTCAAATCCTTTTCGTCGCTGTCTTCCGGGTCTTCCATATCGTACAAGTCCACCACCAGGGATTTGCCGCCCAGCTTAATGCCTATGCCGGTGCAGCGTTCTTTCATATCCTCTGTAACGGTGCCGGGTTCGTACTTCTGGAGAATAACCGGCGACTGGTGGCCAAACACCAGGTAGATGCCGTCCGGGTGTACTTCGGTTTGGATTGTAGGCCGTACCGTTTCCGGGCCGGGGACAAAACCGCCGGCGGGGTACTGCTGCGTTTCAGCAGATAGGTAGGCTTCCATTTCTGCGGCCTTTTTCGGGTCGCCTTGCGCTGCCATAAGCAGGGCTGCGCGGGTAATTTCTTGCTGGTTCATACTGTAACTATTTTTGGGGTTTATTGGTTCAGCATATAGAAAGACACCTTACCGTAAACGTCCGGATCGACGGCGGCGTTAGCTGCTTCGGCCTGGCCGCCCAGCATTTCGTCGTCGGTGCGGGTGCCGTAGCTGTGGAAGTAGGCCAGCAGCTTTGTACCGTTCGATAGCTCCACGATAAACGGCAGGTCGCAGCTGCTGCGGTATATGCCCTGTATTTCACACTGGCCGACGGATACTACGTAATTGGTGTTTATTTCGATAGTGCCACGGCAGACGCTCCACCGTTTGGCACCGTACCGCTTGATAGCGGCGTAGGTAAGGTTTATTATTCGCTTCATATCTTGTACTGGGTTTTAGTCTTTGAGGTAATAAGGGGTGGTGTAGCCTGCGCCTTTCAGCGGCAGATCGCGGCACCACTCGATAGGTTTACTAAACAGGGCTTCCACCTGTTCCAGCGTCTGGCTGGGCTGGGCTTCCACCACTATTTCGTCGTGGATATGGAAGACGACCGGTAGGCCGGCTTCGCGGGCGCGCAGGATAACCACGCCCAGTATGTCGCGGGCGATCGCCTGCACCACGTTTTCGGTCAGCTTACCGCCGTAGGTGCGTATCTTGCCCCACTTCTTTGTCGTCTGGTTGGTACCCTCATACTCTATAATTTCGTGGTCTCCGCGCCAGCCGTCGTTACGTTCGATGCCGATAGAGACGCGCGGGTAACACAGCGTCCGGCCAGACGGCAGGGTAATAGTCAGCATCCCCCACTGCCGGCCCACTTCGATACCACGGTTTACGCGTACGCTTTCGCCGGTCTCTATAGCTTTGATGGCTGCGGCTTCCAGGGTCTGCCACAGCTGGGTTATATTCTGGTTAGATTTGCGCCACAGCTGTACTATTTCCTTTTCTTCGTCTTCGCTAAGGCCCAGACGCGCGCCGCCCATAGCTTCCAGCGCGGACACGCCGCCGCCGTAGCCCAGGGCCAGTACGGCTATCTTTCCTTTCTGGCGCAGTTCGGCGTTTTGGCCGTGCTTTTCCACCGGCACGCCAAACATTTTCGACGCGGTGCTGCAATAAATGTCGCCGCCGTTCTTGAATACGTCCAGCACCCAGTTTTCGCCGGCCAGCCACGCGATAACGCGGGCTTCGATGGCCGAAAAGTCGCAGACGTGGAAAGTATGGCCGGGCGCAGCGATAAAGGCGGTGCGGATCAGCTCACTAAGTACGTGCGTAGGGTTGCTGTAGTTGTCGGTAAATTCTTCCAGGTCGCCGCGCTTTACCAGACTGCGGGCGTAGTCCAGGCTGGCCAGGTGGTTTTGCGGCAAGTTCTGCACCTGCACCAGGCGACCGGCCCAGCGGCCTGTACGTGCTGCGCCGTAGAATTGCAGCAGGCCGTGTATCCTGCCGTCGTCGCAGACGCATTTAAGCATAGCAGTGTATTTCTTACTGCTGGTTTTGGCCATATCCTGGCGCAGCTCGATAAGTTCCTGCGCGTCCGGGTATTCGGCCAGCTGGTCTTTAAGGTCGGCCAGCGTCTTTTTGTTCAGCGTCTCCACTTCGCTGCCGGTGGTTTCCAGCAGGTAGCGTTTGAGCTGTGCGGGGCTGTTCGGATTGTCCAGCCCGGTAAGGGTCTTAGCCTGGCGGGCCAGCAGGGCTTTGTACTCAGTGTCGAAGCGTTCGGCGTTCGCCACCAGCTGGCGGTCGATAAGCACGCCCCTGTCGTTAATTTCCTGGTCTGCTATGTACAGCTGGTCGTCAAAAGCCGGTACTTCCAGGCGGCGCACTTTGGCCAGTATGGCTTGCTCTACCTCAACGTCGCGGATATTGTACGCCTTAAAGGTAGCCCAGCGTTCGGGCGCGTCGGCGGGATAGTGCCGGCCATTTTTACCAGGCAGGGAAAAGTAGCGGATAAGGGCCGCGCCCTCTTTCATTTTACCGGCTTCCAGGCGCAGCACTTCGCCGCACTGGCCCAGCGGCAGCGGCAGGCCCAGACGCGCAGCGCGCACCATAGTACACCGCCACTGCGCAGGGTCTAAGCGGATGCCCAGATACTTGCCCAGGTTCACGCGTTCAAAGGTGGCATTATAGGCGGTCTTTACCACGGCGGGGTCGGTCAGCGCAGCCAGCACGTCTTCCGACAGCGTTTCGCCGCTGGCCAGATCGACGCACTGCACCGGGCCACCGTCCACGGCGTAGGCAAACAGCAGTATAGCCCAGTCCGGTGCTTCCACGTAGCGGTACACACCGCAGCTTTTAAGGTCGTAGCTGCTGTACGTTTCTATGTCTATGCCTAACTCTTTCACGGTGTCTTATTCTTTGGGCGTTTTCGGGGCTTTTGCCGGGGTCTTCTTTGTGGTGGTAGATTTCCTTGCCTTTGGTGCTTTGGGCTTTCCTGCGGGCTTGCTATGGGCCGCAGCGTCGGCCTTGCGGGCTTTCTCTCCCTCGCTGGCCAGGAAGTCGCGTATAGCGTCGTTCATAATCGTAGAGACGACGGCACGCTGGCCGCTGGACAGCTTCGACTGCTTCGCTTCGATCCGGGCCGCTTCTTCCAGGATAAAGTCGGCGGTAAGATGGCCGGCAGCGCGCAGCTGGGTATAAGGGTTGGACTTTAGCGGGCCTTTCTTTTCGGCTTCGGCGTATTGCTTAGCCCAGCCGCGCAGTACCTTGTTAAGGCTCTTTTTGATGCCGTCCGGCCCGATTTCGATAACGTTCTGTTTGGGTTCCATACTGAAAGGGAAAAAGCGCAGGGGTTTGGTAGCCGCGCCCCTGCGCCGGTTACACTGTTACAGGTCTTCGTCGTCTTCGCTGCTGGTGTCCACGCCGTCGAAGTCGGCTTCCGCGCTGACGCGCCCGCCCAGGCGGTCGTCGTCTTTCCACTTCATAAGGTTGTTAAGCCCGCAGGCTACGCCCTTATTACCGCTGACTTCGTAGGGGAAAAAGGTAATAGACACGATGGCCCAAACGCCGCTGTACATTTCTTCTTCGTCCACGATGGGCTGTTTGTTCCTGTCCACGATGCCGGGCCGGGTGTTGGCCTTTGCGTTTACAAAGAAGTGGTTTTCGTACAGTTCGTCTTCCTTGTCGTCGCCGTCGTTAAGCGGCATAGACAGGTTTTTGGGGGTCTTGCCGCCCCACTTGGACACGATGCCCTGCTGCTTTGCTGCTTCGATAGCGGCGTTAATGGCCTTTAACGTCTCTTTCTCCGTCTTAGGGATAAGTACGTTAGTCTGGTATTTGCCGTCGGCAGGGTCGCCGTTAGGGCTGTGCTTCGCAAATACGTGGGTGTAACTGAGACGGCAGGGGCCGATAACGACCTTAGTACCGTTTACTTTGGGTGTAATCATAATAACTACTGTTTAACTGTTTATATTTATCGTCTCCTGGAATACGCCAGGCCGTGTTATTCGTTTGTGTCGATACCGGCGAAGTCGTCGGCTGCGGGGTTGTAGGCGGGCCGTTCGTCGCTATCCGGCACCAGGGTGGGTTTGCCCTGCGGCTTCACGATCCACGGCTTGCAGATAACGCCAAACCGTTTCTTGCCTACCAGCTTTTCCAGGTCGGTAATACCGCGCATTTCCTGCGGCTTCATAATCGCGTCTTCGGCAAAGCCAGCATCTAACAAAGCCTTTTTGGCTGCGTCGGTGTCTGTTATCTTGCGGTTAGAGCGACCGGCCACCAGCTTAAAGCCGGGGTATTCGATGCCGGCCAGGGCCTGGTTTAGCGTGTAGTCCTGTACGCCCTTAAGCCAGGTGGCCACGGTGTCCAGCAGCGGCAGTATGTCGCGGGCCATTTCTTCCGGGGTCAGCAGGTTAGGGTCGGGGTGTGCTTTGGCAGGTTCGGTGCAGCTTTTCGCCAGGGCCTTGCAGCAGTGCTTCACTTTACAGAATTGGCACCACTCGCCGGGGGCCTGCGGGCCGTCGCCGGCATAGGCCAGCTGGGCTTTGGGTGCCAGCGTTTGGTCGGCCCACAGCATAAGGTCTTCTACGGACAGCTCAGCCACGCTAAGGTTATCCAGTCGCGGCTGTATAATCGTCATACGGACGCGCTGTATATTGTACTCAAAACTGAAAGCGGCGTAGGCACCCAGCGCGTAGATCATCATTTGCGGGTTATCCTGCGCTTCGACGCGCACGCCCTTGCCGTACTTGAAGTCGATAATATCCAGGATGCCGTCAGCGATAATAACCGCGTCGCCGGTACCAAAGGCTTCCGGTATCCACTCGGAAAAGTCCAGCCGGGTTTCCACCAGCAGCTGCGCGTCCGGGGTGTGCGCCCTGGCGGCGTTGAATTTTTCCAGCACGATAGTACGGTAGGTGTCCGTGTATTCGTCCATTTCGCCGGTGTGGTACTGGTCGAAGTATTCGGCTATTTCCTTATCTTCGGCTTCCGTGGACTGGCCTAAAAAGGTCTTAAGATGCTTAGCGCAGTAGGCGTGCGCTAACGTACCCTCGCGGGCGTAGTCGCTGCCGCTATCCGGCTGGCCTGCTTCCAGGCGCGGGGCCGCCGTGCAGTTTAGCCAGCGGTGCGCCGCAGATGGGCTTAATAGTGCGTGTTGGCCGGGCATAACTACTGCTTGTTTACGGTGTAGGTAAACTTACCGTCTTCGCCCTGCTGGACGGTGCGGGCTGCGTCGATGAAAGCCTGGCGCAGTTCCTGCGGCAGCGCGCTGGGTTTCTTCTGGCCGGACAGGTCGTTAGCTATGGCCTTAAACACGTCGGTAACGGCACGGTGCAGGTCGTCGCTGGGCTTATCCTTGTAGTCTTCGCCCTCGATCCGGCAGCGGGCCTGGTGCATAGCCGTGCGTACGTCTTCTTCCTGCGGGTAAAACACTTCGTCCGGCATATCGCCAGTGTCGGCGGGTGCGGCTTCGGGAGCTGCGGCGGCAGGGGCTGCGGGTGCTTCCGGTTCTGCCGGGGCTTCGGTCTTTTTAGGCCGGCCACGTCTGGCGGCGGGCTGCTGGGTGGTTTCTTCGGCGGCAGCCGGTGCAGCTGCTGCGGGGGCCTCAACAGCGGCGGGCTTGTTGAGGATGGCAGATACCAGGCTAACCACTTCCGGGGTTACGCCGATCTGCACGTTTACTTTTACTTCTAACATATTGCAAATGGGATTTTAGGGATTTGTCTATAGGTGGTACACTTCGCCCCAGCAGCGCAGGATTTCTTTACCAGTGGTAACCTTGCGGCCACCGGCTTTGCGGGACTTAAAGACTATAAGGCCATCGGCTTCATAGCGGGCCACGGTGTGCCTGTCCACGTCCAGCAGGACGGCTGCCTGCTTCTGGTTGTACAGGCCGTCTTCTACTACTATGGGTTTCTCTACTCGCATAACGTCTTCTTTCTTTGGTCGCGGGCTTCGTTAAACAGGCCAGAAAACACGATGGCCGGCAGGGCCATAGCGTAGGCGATCATATCCGTATAGCGGGTTTCTGTGTGCAGGCGTTCTGCGATAGCCGGGGAGACTTCCCACAGCAGCAGACCGGCGATTATTGCCAGCAGCATAGCGGCAAAGTAGATGGCTTCCTTTTTCATAACGCGGTCTTCGTTATAGTCAGCCGATTGTTTACGTAGTCCGTCGAAACGGAAAACTTGCAGCGCAGCTGGTTTTGCAGCTGGTAGGCCACGGACTTGCCGTTATCGCAGGCTTGTGCGTTCGGCAGGTCAAAGGTGCGGGTTTCGCCGTCAGCCATAGCGCGCAGCGCGTCCCTGGTTACTCTTTCCATATACACTTCTATTTGTAGTTTACGTCTTCGATTAGATACTGAAGCGTGTATAATGCGTTACCCACGTCTGCGGTGTTCACGTCCGGGCCGCTGCCCAGCATATACACGATAAGCGCGCGGACTTTGCGCAGCTCTGCTTTTAGGTCTTCCGGGCCGTATTGAAGACACCCGGACAGGTCGATAACGTCCTGCTGTTTTTCCGTTTCTGCCATAGTGCTTTACAAATAATTAGTTACTTATTTACTTATACCTTTGGCCGATTAGAAAAACTGCTGTATCTTTGCAGGTGTGTTACGTGTGTGTTGGGGCAAAGACCCTGGCAGTTTTTGTGGTCGGCGTGGTTACTTACTCACTCATACCGACGGCAAATATAAACACTTTAATTTATACCTGCAAACAAAAGTGGATATTTTTTGCAGAAAATTTTTAACGGTACTGTTTATGACTGGCGAAAAATTAAAGAAAATCATAGCCGAAAGTGGCTATACAATGGCTTCCGCTGCGCGTTTATTGGAAATGACACCGCAGCACCTTAACCAGGCGGTTAGTGTGGCAGACGTTAAAAGCGGGCTGCTGGAAAAGTTTAGCGCGGCGTTCGGGATCAGCATAGCCGCCCTGTACGGCGAAACCACCGGCGTGGCCATAACCGGCAGCGGTAACACCACAAACGGAAACGACAGCGCGGTGGTAAACCGCTTCCTGTCTATCATAGAGGAAAAGGACAGGCAGATAGCCCAGCTGCTTAAAATGTTAGAGAAATGAAACGTATAGCTGTATTGGTGGCCGCCCTGGTTCTGGCGGCTTGCTCGACACGCCAGCCTGCGCCGGGGTCGTATGTCTTCCAGGGCGATAGCGGCGACCGGCAGGAAATAATAATTATACACGGCGACTGCGTGGCGTATAACTACATTAAGGAAGACGGAAACTACGCCGCCAGCGTCGGCCCGCTGGAAAAGAAAGGCCGGTACCCGCACTACACGTACAGATACCGGCAGGATGGCAGCGACTTTACTATAACGGCCAGCTTCACAGAAGACGGCCAGCTGGAAGCCGGGCTGGTCGGTCGGATCGTTTGGGGTACTGAGGGGCTAAATATAGAAACCCGCCAGCCGCTGCACTTTTCAGCTAATTTTCAGCAAACGGATTAAGGGGATACTTAACTACTTATAAATCAATGGCAAAAACTACACCCACTATACCGAAAGGGACGCGGTAGAAATTGACAAAAATTTAGGGGTTATAGTGCTTATAATCAGCGAAATAGCAAATTAAAATAGTGTCTATTTCTGTCAATTTTTAGGCCCTTACCCTGCGAAAAATGGGCGCATAGTGGCGCATATTGGTAGAAAAAGTAGTATTTTTCAGCAAATAATCAGCAAACAAAGGTGTGTTACTATGGGAAAATCTACGTTACGACTGGACACGCGCCGGCCACTTAAGGACGGCACGTACCCGGTGCAAATCAAAGTCGGCCACGGCACTAACCTGTACCTGGCCACCGGCATTTATCTGGCACCGGAAGACTGGGACGCACGGCTACAGGTCTGCACAGGCAAAGCCGCCCGCCGCATAAACAATATATTGGGTACCCTGCTACTGCAAACCAGTAACCGCATCCTGGAGCTGCGGGAAACCGGCCAGTTTGGAAAGCTCGCGCCGGCCCAGCTGCGGCAGATGCTTACTAACCTGGACTTGACGCAGCCCACTATCGGCGTGCCGTCCGTGGGCGACTATATCGACAGGGTGCGCGCCCTTAAGACGGCAAATACCCAGGTGTCCTATAAGACGACGCGGTACCGGCTTTCCCTGTACTGCGATCCGGACACGCTGCGGTTTAGCGACCTTACGTACGTCTGGTTTGAAGCGTGGATAAAGCAGATGGAAGACGACGGCCTAAAGCGTAACACGGTGGCCAAATACCTTAAGGTGGTAAAGACCGTTATAAAGTACGCGGAAGACGACGGCGTGCAGGTAAACCCGGCCTATAAGAAAGTGGACAGCCGGGCCGAAAGCGACACGCCTATGCGTAACTTGCCGGTGCAGACGCTGCGCCGTATCCGGGATACCGAAATAAAGGGTAAGACGGCCTGGTATAAAGACGCGTTTATGCTCTCTTTCTACCTTATCGGCATTAACCTGGCAGACCTGCTGGCCCTGCCTAAAGACGCTATCGTAAACGGCAGGCTACAGTACAAGCGGGCAAAGACCGGCAAAAACTACAGCGTGCTGGTGCAGCCGGAAGCGCAGGCCATTATCGACAAATACCCAGGCAAAACCCACCTGCTTAGCTTCGGCGAAAAAGTAAGCTGCTTTCGTATGAATTGTAACGACCTGCTGCGAAAGCTGGAACCGGGCCTAACCTGGTACTGGGCGCGCTACAGCTGGGCTAACTATGCCGTGGACTTGGATATACCCAAAGACACGATAAGCGAAGCTATGGGCCACAAACACGGTAGCACGGTTACCGGTATCTACATTAAGTACAGCCAGGACAAAGCCGACGCGGCTAACCGGCAGGTGCTGGACTACGTGGCCAGCGACCGGGTAATATAAAACCCGCGCTGGACTTCACAGCCGGGCGCGGGGTTGCACTTTTAACAGAAACGGTTTGTTAAAACTTGCGCTTTAGGTATAGGAATAGTAACCAAAGAATAATGGCTATAATACTGAGACCGCCGGCCCAGGCCAGCATCTTAGTAATCGCTGGCGTGTAGCGCACTTTCACTTCGCGGTCTATGTACACAGGCACACTTACGCTGTCGCGCTGGTGTATAAACAGCGTGTCGCGCAGATACCTGTACACCTGTACGGTGTCGTGGGCCGTGCGGGTCTTATAGATATACTTTTGCTTGTACACCGTCTGGCCCTCTACGTACACGCTGTCGCGCTGCACCAGGGTGTCGCGGAAATGCTGCACTACGCGCAGGGTGTCGTGGGTTACGGTGTTGCGGTAAACGGTATCGTGTACGATCTGCGGCAGCTCTACCGGGATGCCGGGCCGTACGACGCTGCACCCTGCCACTGCCAGCAGCAGGGCGCAGCAAAGTAGGGTGGTTAGTCGTTTCATATAAATACTTCGCTGGTTCTTTCCAGCAGCAGGGCGAAGCTGCCGCACACGAAGTACAGCACCTTAACCCACCACCGCTGCGGGTAATTCAAATCTACGGACGCGGTACGGTCGCGCTTATAGTTCAGCAACCAGGCGGCTTTATGGGTCGCCCACTCACGAAGCAGCGACCCTTTGCTGCGCTTTTGAAGCGGCAGGCAGCTGGGATGCTTCGGCTTTGCATCGGCCAGAAAGTCGGCTACGGCTTTCCGGTTGTACCGGTAGCTGTTCGGGATATGCACGTTACCGGTAGTAAACGTTACGTCTTTAGGGTCTATCATAGCTACTTTGTGTTAAGGTAGTTAAGGATGCCGACGAAGTGCAGCTGCACGATAGCGGCGCGGCCCTCTGCGGTCAGCAGGTAGTCCACGTCCTGCCGGTTATCCTGGAAAAGGTTTTCGGTAAGGACTGCCGGGCATTTGGTTTCGCGGCAGATCGCCAGCGACTGTACCCAGTATTTCTGCGTAGCCAGGGGCTTGCGCACCTTTAGGCCCTGCGCGGCGGCAGCGTCGGCCAGGCACTCTGCCAGCCGTTTGCTGTTCGCGCTGGCGTTCTGGGCGACGTAGCCAGACCAGCCGCGCGCGGTAAGCCACTGGCCTTTGCTGCCGGCGGCGTTATTGTGTATGGAGACCAGCAGCACGTTAGCCGCGCCCAGCTGGGCGCAGATATTGTTTACACGCTTTACGCGGGTATCCGTGCCTTTGTTCAGCGGCACGTCCCGGATTTCCGGTACCAGCAGCTGCGCGTCATAGCCGGCAGCCTTTAGGCGTTCCACCAGTGCGGCGGCTATGTCGCGGCAGTATTGATATTCGCGTAGCCGTCCGTCCGGGCTGCGCTTGCCGGGCGTTTCCACGCCGTGGCCGTTATCTACTAAAATCTTCATAGGGCGTTACTTCTTTACGTACATAGGGCAAAACTGGCCGGCTTTGTAGTGGCAGATACCCTTACCACGGTAGGCGCACACTTCGCTGGCGCAGGTGCTTTCCAGTTCGTCCGGTTCCACCGGCACCGGTTCGGGTTCCGGTTCGGGCGCAGGGATAGCGGCGCGGGCCTGTTCCTGCTGCTGTTCAAACAGGACGGCGGCCACCAGCTTTGCCAGGTCGTCTTTGTTTTCGATAATTACGCTTAAGGTCTTTTCGGCCTTTCGCAGTTCTTCTTTTTGCCAGTTCTTTTCGCGCACGCTCTTAAACTCGCAGAAGATGCAATAGGCGGCCCACAGCATAGAGAAAGCCGGCACCGGTATAATAACGCAGGCCAGCAGGTCTATGCAGATCAGCACCACGTACGGCCCAAAGTATTTGCGGGCCTTTTCGCAGGTCTTCTTAAACCCCTGGCTGCTGGTGGCTTCGCCGCGCGCTTTCGCTTTGCGCACGCCGCTAATAAGGTCTATTAGCATAGCCAGCAGCAGGGCCGCCGTGGTGGCTACTATTAGGACGATATGGCCGTACAGGTGGCCGGTGTAGTTCAGTATAGCTTCGTTCATCTTTAAGGACGTTTATACAGTTCGTAAATAATTTCGTTATTCTGTGCTTCGACGGTTACCAGGTAAGCCCGCGAAAGGTACTGTACCAGGTCAGTGTCCAGCGCGTCGCTGCGAAGCACTACCAGCGGCTGCGGTTTATCGTCAGTAGTCGCCATCCCTTATACGCTTTAAGGTTATTGTTTTCTGCTTGTATTGGCTGCGCAGGCATACTACTTCGTAGTGGCCTTTAATGTAGATATACTGCCACGCCTGCGGGCTTATCATACCCAGCACCTTTACCCGGTTGCCGTATTCGTTGGACTGACGCAGCAGGCCCAGGTAGCTGTTTATGCTACAGATAGCGTGGCGTACCTGGCGCAGGTCAGTGGCGGCGTTAAGCCGGCGCACGGCTACGATAAAATTAGTAAGGACGCGGTTACAAATGTAGGTGCGGCCCGGCTTTATTATCATACCGGTAAACTCCACGCCTTTGGCGTAGTGCTGTAGGTAAAATTTCTTCTCGTTAAGGGCCAGCCCATAGTCCGCCAGCAGGGTGCGTATCTTCGGCACGGCGGCCAGCAGCACGGCTTTGTCGGTGTGGATCGCGTAGAAGTCGTCCACGTACCTGCCGTGGCGTTTTATACCGATTTCTTCCAGGTACCAGTCCAGGGCGTTAAGCAGGAAGTTTGCAAACAGCTGGGCGAAAAGGTTACCTATGGCTACGCCCTTGCCGGGGGTGTTTGTGAAAAAGGATTTATGCGCTGGCAGGAAGTCCCAGAAACGTGCCGGGCTGTGGCGTTCGCAGTTCTTTTCCGGTTCGTGCAGCACCACCACGCGGCAGACGTACCGCAGGTCTTCGCGGTCTGGGCCGTCGTAGTGCTGGACTATAAAAGCATCCACCAGGCTGGCCAGCATCTTGCGGTCGATGCTCATAAAGAAGCCTTTTAAGTCCAGTTTCATAACCCAGCAGTCGCGGGTATAGTTCTGGCTTTCTTCGCGCAGGTCTGCTTCCAGCATCTTAATGCCGTATAGCTGGCCTTTGCCCTTGCGGCAGTTAAAGGTGCGTGGGCTGAAAATCTTTTCAAATAAAGGCTCCAGGCGCAGGGCCATATAGTGATGCACTATACGGTCTTCAAAAGAAGCGGCAAACACTTCACGGTAGCGCGGGCGCGTAACGACAAAGCAGATAGACTTACCAGGCAGATAGCTGCGGGTGTTAATGCGATCGCGCAGCGCGATTAGCCGCGCTTCGTAATCCATTTCGTACACCACCGCACTGGCTGTTCTCCGCTTCCGTTTACGGCAGTCGTAGTACGCTTCCAGCATATCTACCAAAGTAACCATCTATCCAAAGTATATTTTAGATTTATCCATAAATCCTGTTTCCGTAAGAAGTGCTGAAACCGCGCGCACCCTGTTCCTGTTGCTGGCCTTAGTGTTGTTGTTCATATTGCCGTTGTTGAGGTTCAAGTTCCAGGCGTTCGTCGCGCTGTACTCTGTAAGGCTCGCAGTCTGCGCCATATTGTCTTATTCTTAACCGGTAATGGCGGTATATGGCCCATTTATTACGGAAAACGCACGCCCAGCGGGTCGTAACCCGGTCTGGTTCTGGCGTTACTCACTGTCGCCCTTACTGGACGCGATTAGTGAGTTTTTCCACGCTGTACACTGCTTGCCGATAGCGTCCATAAGCTCTACTATCTGTGCGTGCCGCCCTTTGCTAAGTATCCATTTCTTTTCGCCAGCCTTTCGCACTAAGGTTTTAAGGGTTTCAAACTTAACCTGGAAAGCCACCAGGTAACCTATGCGCGTTTCCCTGTCGCGGTTCATATAGGCCGCCGCTATATCCTGGATTAGGTCTATGGCCAAATCGTGCATTTTGCCACCGACGCTGTATTTGTACTGCCGGGGAAAGCCCGGCGTAATTTCCAGGATATGATCTAACAGGGCGTTAGCGTCTAAGTATATCCGGGTGCTGGAAACCAGCTTAACTTTGTTTGCCATAAAACCTTAGTGCTGCTGCTTTGATACGGCTAACGCCGTATCTTAAAGGTTAAAGACTGACTACTAACTACTAACTACTAAGAAATAAATGCTGAAACCGCGCGCACCCTGCCCCTGTCGCTGGCCTTAGGGTTGGTGTTCATACCGCCGTTGAGGTACAAGCCCCAGGCGTACGTCGCGCTGTACTCTGTAGAAGTCCAGTACCAGGTTTCTGCCAGCTGCGTAGCACCGGTAATAAGGCTAAGCGCGTAGTTAATCTTCGTCATATTGGCGTAGATCATCATCATTTCGCCCAGGGACGGTAACCACCACTTGCCAGCGGTAAGGCCGTAGCCGTTCGCGTTGGTGCGGCTGTAAGCAGCGCAGAAGCCGGGGGCGTAGCTTGCGCCCTGGCACTCTGTATGCGTCAGCTGCGCGGTGGTGTTAGCCTTGCCGGCCCAGTCGCTGTACGCGGTAACGCGGTCGCTGGTGGTAACGCCGCCACCGCTGACGGCAGCGGAAGACCAAAGCAGGCCCGCGCTGTCGCACTCCGTCGGTGCGACTACCAGCAGCTTACCACCCTCGACGACCACTACGCCGTCGGCGATTTCGCCGGCAGACTGCTGGGCCGTCCATTTGTGCGGCTTGTACATAATAGGGTAATTGTCGCTTTTGCGGTGGCACATAATAAATATGCCGTCCTCGATCGCGTTAAGGCTCATACCGCCCAGCAGGGCTGCTTTGAGGTTGTCCAGGGTAATAAGCGTAACGTTACCCTGCGCGTCCGTCATAGGGAATTTTTGGCCACTGGCCACCGTGGTAACGGTAGTCTGCGCCGATAGTTTTTTTGTAGTACGTGTCATAAACTTATAAGTTTAATGGGTTGTTTCTGTTACCAGTCGCGCGGGAATTTGTACATAAGCCACGCGCCGTAATAAGTGGTGCTGCCGACAGTCCGGGTAAGTTCTGGCACCCAGACAAATTCGACGCTACAGTTAGGCTGGCTGTTATCGTAACTGTCGGCACCGTCTAAGGTGTCGTTTCGGTCATAGATAATACACGGCTTCGTATAACGGTAGCTGGTGCCGTTCGGGGTATAGCAGTAACTTACTTTTATCTTAACCTTGCCGCCAAGCCACTTCATCCTAACGACGTGGCCACTATCATAAAGCTGCATAGTCGGCAGGTAAATAGTGCAGTCGTTAGAGTTAATGCAGATTACGTGGCCCTCTGTTCGCGTAAGTGTGCGGGACGTTACGCTGGTACCGATAATCGTATTTCTATACGCCAGACCTACCAGCGCGCCGCCATCCATCTGTATAGCCACGTTTTCGCCGCCGTTACGCGCCGATACCAGCAGGGCGTAGTTAGTGCCTAAGCCCCAGTAGTTATTATTGTCGTGGTTCTCAAACCGGGCCACGGCACGCGCACCAGAAGACGCAGGCAGGATATTACCGCCGATGCCGGCGAAAGCACCCATAGCGTCGTTACGGAAGATAATATACGCGTCGTTATCAAACGGCGTGTTAGATAAGCCGTTACCACTAATAGTAAAGCCGGCAATCTTTCCAGACGTGGCGTTTATAGTACCGGTAACCGTTACGTTTTCAAACGTACCGGTTTTGCAGGTAACCACGCCGTTTTTAGCCTGGAAAAGGATAGCGTTATTAGCGTCGCGCATATCTATAGTTTCTACGCCCAGGTTCTTTACCAGTGCGTACTGCGCCAGCAGCAGTTTGGTGGCCACCAGGTCGATAGCGTCGCCCAGCTGCCAAAGGCCCTGCGAAATGGCAGTGCTGCTGCCGGGGTAATTGCTGGCCGTTTTAACGTGCGACTTCTTACACAGGTAGTAATAGTCGTTATACAGCACTACGTCCAGCCACGCTTCGCCGACGGCACCCTGCTTAAAGGCGTAGCCCACGGCGCAGTCGCTCCAGGCTTGTGGCCCTCGCAGCACTGCGCCCTGGTCGCCTTTCGGCCCTGTGTCGCCTTTGCGTATGAATTTTACTACGCGTGTACAGGATGCGCCCATAGTCTTAGTCCCTTGCGGTAATAGTTACGGACACGTCGCCTGCCGCCTGCACGCAGTGCGCGCGGGTTACGGTGTAGCTGGCGTAAGGGGTGGTGCGGTCGCTGTTGAGGTACACGCCGGCAGCATCCTTAAGCACGAAGTAGAAAGTAGTGCTAAGGGCCTGCGTATTCGTGCCACGCTTAACCACCACCGGGGTATAAACCACGGTGCCGTTACCGTTGGTGTCTTCGGTAATAGCTTCGTCTTCCGGGTTCGGGTGCGGGTCAATGTCGAAAGGGTCGGAAGCGTCCATAACGCCCTGTATATCCTTTCCGATTTCAGTACCACCACGGTACACCGTTACCCTAAATTCGCCGTAGGTGTCAATGCTGGACGCGGCCACGGTCAGCGTGCGCGCCGTCTGGCCGGAAATAGTTTCCCATCCGTTTGCGCCCATCTTTTCCCAGGCGTAAGTAAGGCCCTGCGTCAGTTCGTTACCGGACTGGTAGGCGTAGGCTTTCAGTATGCAGCTGCCAGACTTGTCAGTAATAACGAAGTTCTTGTTATCGCCGGCGGCGATCGTAACGCGGTAGCTGCTGCCGGTGGCCTGCTGGATAGGGATAGTATAGGATGCCTGGATAGTGTCGGCTTGCGTGCCGTAACTAATCGTGGCTTCCATCTTGATAACGCACGGCGCGAAGCCGGCCAGGGTTACCAGGTTCTTAAGGATTTTAATACCGTAGTAGAGCTGGTCGCCGCTGGGCGAAACTTTCTGGAAGTAGCCGGCAAACGTTCCGCTGCTGTTGGCACCGTTCCAGGTAATCTTCGTGCCATTAAAATAGTAGTCGATAGCGTCCGGGGTGGCCACGCCCTCAGCGACACGCGAAGACGTGCAGACAAAGTACAGAATAGGCTGCAAAGTCTGGTAGTCCGGACGGATCGCGGTAACGTCCTGCTGGGTGCCGTCCCACTCCTGGTACAGGTCGCCGTTTGGACTCATAATAACGGCGGTGTAGGTACCGGCTTTGGATATAAATTTTATAGTCCTGGTTGTACTTGCGCTGCTCATAGCTTAATCTTCGTTAGCGGGTTCGGGGTCTGCTTCGTTTTCGTCAGTTCCGGCGGTTTCCGCGCCCTCTGTGGGGCTTTCTTCCTGCTGGGTGGGTTCTTCTACCGGCGCGCCGTTATCGTCGCCTGTAGCGGCGTTTTCCGGGCTTTCTTCCGGCTGCGGCGTGTCAATGATAAACCGGGGGTCGGTCGCCGTCGGCAGCGGGCGCACTACGGTGCCGTCCTGTTCCTGTCGTGCTTCGTGCGGCAGCAGGGCTATACCGCCGATCTGTTCCAGTGTTTCTTGCAGCTGGGTAAGCGGGCCAAAAGCCAGCATATCAGCCTGCCACAAAAGGTAATTGCCGTCTGTAACCGTGTTACGGTCTCTCATAAGCCCCAAAAAGGCGGCTACTTTGGGGTTTGCTTTAATGTAACGTGCCATAATTCCTATGCTTTAAGCGTTGTTATTTCATCAGTAATACGTTACCGTCGCCGTCCTCAAACCAGGACGTGCCGTTACCGTCTTCCCACGGTGCCAGCGGGCCGGGGTCTTTCACGTCCACGCCGATAACCGCGCCGTATAGCTCGCTCATAGCCCGCGTGGATATAGTGGGCGCGAAGCCGTGGGCCACCTGCGCGTAGCTGGCAGGGTTTCCGCTGGCCTGGTTCGTACCGATATACCACAGCGGCAGCAGGACGTTTTCGGGGTTTTCCACTGGGCCGTTTACGTCCCATACGTACACTTCGGGACAGACGGCCAGGATGCCGGCAGGGATATTAACCGGCAGCCCGCTTATTTCATATTCATACTTCGGCAGGCGGCGCACAAAGGCCACGATAGCCTGCGGGGCCGCGTCGGTCAGCGACACGCTGCCGGGGTTTCCGTCCGGGTCATATTTGGCACGGCAGCGCAGCACCAGTTCGTCGCCCATAAGGGCGCGGTTTACGGTGCAGCTGGTGCCGTCGTTAGATACGGACAGCTCAAAATCGAAGTCGTCCTGGCCCACGGCGGTAAACGTTCCGTCGCTGCGCAGCACTTCCCAGACAAACTGCCGGTTAGCGGTGGCGCACTCTGCCGCGCCTACGCGCAGGCTGGCGTGTACCGTCTGGCTGTCGCCGTCCACCAGCGGGTTATAAATAGTCTGGTCGGCTGCGTCCAGGAAAAGTTCGGGTATGTACGCCGTAGAGTTTCCGCACTTCACGATATGCGTAGCGTGGATAACGATAACCTGGTTAGTACGGTCGTCCAGGTATTCGGCGTAAAACTCCAGGGTAATAGGTATGTTCGGCTGGGCGTTTTTCTTTACCTTGATCCGGCCAGCCTGGCCGCCGCTGGTGGTAATTTCGTAGTCGGTGTTTGCGGCCAAAATCTGGGTACGCACGCCGCCGATAATTTCGTACCACTTGACGTTTGCCAGCAGGGTGTTAATGTTGCCCGGCGTTACGATTTCGTCTTTGTCCAGGCGGCTTACCTGCGGCTGCAAAATAAGCGGCGTTAGGGTATAGTCCGGGGTAAACTCGTCCGCGTCGCCGTTGTAGTTCTGCTTGTCCGGTACGCTGCCGTCCACGGATATAGTGATATTCAGCTGTAACGGCTTAAAATTGAAGTCAAAGCGTCTTGTTTTCATATCGTCTAATACTCAAAATTTGCGGTGTCGGTAGCGGCGGGCTGGCCAGTGGAGCCGTCGCGCAGTGTAACTGTGGCCGTAAAGCGAAGCACCGGCGGGATATAGCCGTTAAAATCGCAGTCGTCCACGGTAAGGTCTATGGATTTGCCGATAATGCCCCCAGGCGCAGCACCTGCGCGCCGTAAGGCCCAGGCGTTATCGCTGGCCGTGCGCGGGTTTCCTTGCAGGTCTTCGCTGTAGCGCGTCCAAACCACGTCCTGCGGTAATATATCGTCCGTAATTACCATATTGTACAGCTTAGCGATAATGCGCAGCGTAACGGCGAAGCGGTCGGGATCAAACAAATAGTCAGTGTCGGCAAACTCTACGGTAAACTCCGGGTTTCCCTCTACCATAGCCCAGTCGGTGCTATCCCAGGCGGGCGCAGCCGTGGTGCCGGTAACCATACACCGCCACTTGCAGCCCAGGTACCAAACGTCCGAAGTTTCGTATATGCCGGTGGCCGGGTTAATATCGGCGTGGTAGTAGTCGGCGTTAGGGTCGTACGCGCCCCTGTCCACGTATTCGACGACCGGCTGGCCCTGGTAGTCTATACGTATCATATCCTGCACGATAAGGCCGCGTGCATAGACGTAATCCTGGCCGGGTACTATCGGCAGGTCTAAGGCCAGCAGGAAGTCCGGTATAGAGCCAAACGTAGCACCGTAGTTTGTGCGGTCTATGATAGGCTTTGTAACGCCGGTATAGTGGGTAATACGCCCATCCGTGGAAGACAGCACTATGCAGCTTTGCCGGGTGGTGTCTGTCTGGTGTCCCCAGCGGGCGATCTTCATAAGCTCGCACGGCGGGTAATTCGTGCCACTGGGTACCTGGTTATTAGGGTACAGCTGGACTTCCAGGTAATTGCTGGCGGGGTTTACGCTGTTTACCCTAAACCAGGACGTGTACAGGGCCACGTTATTGCCCTGGCTGGTCATACCCAGCGCAGCTGCGCCCAGGTTGTTTACGATGCCCTTTAACACGCTGCCGGCAGATATGGCCGTAAAATAGCCGTCGTACTTGCTGTGCAGGTGCAGGCCATAGGTGCCGTTACCCAGGTCGTCTATGCTGTCTATCGTGTCGCACTCCGTCAGTATCTGGTCGCCCTCGATAGCAGACAGGCGGTTTATAATCAGCTCCACGGCTTCAAAGTACGTACGCACCCGGACGCTTTCAAACTCAGCGTTACCCTGCGGGTCGATGCCCGCGCCGGTACCGCCATAGAGACTGCGCACAAAGTCGCCGTACTGGGCTTCGCCCTGGAAGACGGCCACGCCTACCGCCGTTAAGCCCTGCTGGAAAGTGATACGGCCAGCGGCCACGTCGTCGGCCACCTTAGACAGGAAGTAACCCCAAACCGGGCTGTTAGGCGTAATATCGTGGGCTACGTCAGCGTAGCCGGCCTTTACCTTTTCGGTAACGCTTTCCGTCGTAGGGTTACCGGTTTCCGGGTCGATAACTTCCTTAAGCTGGGTAAGGTATTCGTACCCTGCCGCGTCGATAGTGATAGCGTCCAGGGCCGGTTTATTGGCGTGCGTGTGGCCGTCGCCGCTGGCGGGTGTATCGCCGCCACCGGAAACGTTTACCACGGTGCTGCCTTTGCCGCTGGTACCAGACGCGCCCAGCTCGCGCAGGCGTTTGCTGCGGGGCCGGGGTTCGCGCAGGTTGGTAACCAGTGTAAATTCCTTTTCTGCCATACGCTAATCTGCTTTATCGTATTCGTCCGGGCGCAGTTCCACTATCGTAACTTCGGACGTGTCCGCTATCGTGTCCATAACTTCGCCCTGCATTAAAAACAGCTTGTCGCCCTGGTTCTGTTCGGTGTACACCTTTAGCCCGCCGGTCGGTATATCGGCTTCGCCGGTAAGGGTGGTACGCCGCTGGGCATACTGGCTGTACAGGGTGCCTATCAGCAGCTCTTCGGCCTGCGTGGTGCGGCCCGCCCTGGTAAGCTCTACTATCTGCCTGCCGTTGCTGACGCTAAACAGCGCGCCGCGCGCCATAGGTACGCTGTCTTTATGGGTGCCGCAAATCGTGTCCAGTTCGATGCTTTCTTTGGCGGCGGCGTTGATTTCGGCCTGGTACTCCACGTCGTCGGTGTTTACTTCCATATCAAACTGCTGGCGGTTCACGATTTCAAACTGCGGTAGCTTAAACAGGATTATGCCGATTTTCTGCCACAGTCCTTTAGGGTTTGACGTGCTGCCGCTGGTCGGCAGGTTGGTGCTGCCGTCCGAAATGATCCAGCCGGACTTCCGCACTTCCAGCCACAGTTTACCGCCGCGTGCCGCGTTAGGATACGGCACGTACTGGCCGTCGTCGCACTCCTTAAGCAGGGTGGTTACCTTGCCGGTAAACGTGTTTTTGCCGGGCCGGTTTACCTGCCAGCCCATAACGCCGCACGCGTTGCCGTCGTTCTTTTTGTCCCAGTAGCACATATAGCCCCAAACGTCCGGGGCTTCGTCGTTGTTAGGCCGGTAAACCTGCCAGCTGCCGTACGTGGCTTCCAGGGTCTTTACCGGGTTCGTGCTTACGTCCTGGCCCACGATACTGCGGTTAGTCCAGCAGTACACGGTATTTGAGCCGTCCGGCTGGAATTTGAGCGTAACCGGCACGTAAACAAAATTTCCCCTTTCCTGCCACTGCTTGTACCAGTCTTCCTGCTTCATACCCCTAATAAGGTTGCTGGCACTCTCAAACGGATTAAACCGGCAGTCCATCAGCATAGGCAGGGTAATGCGCAGCAGTAGGTCGGCGGCAGCATCCACCGGCGGTATCCAAATCTTTTCGCTGGTAAACAGCTTACCGCCACAGGCGGCCAGCGTGCCACCCAGCACGGTATCCAGGTTAGTACCAAAGGCGTTATCTATACTGACTATACCCGCGCCCTGTAATCCGCGCACAGACCAGGCTATATTTTTGGTGTCGCTCCACCGCTGCTTATTGCCGCTGCCGTAATAGGCCGTCCAGATAACGGCGATACCCTCGCCGTCCTGGCCGTCGTTTTGTTCTACGATCTTAAAGAATTTGATACCAGGCGCGTTTAGTGTGGCGTTCTTACCGTACGCCTGGTCGCACAGCCACAGCGTAAACCCTGCGTCGGTAGCATCCACCCAGTCGTACAGCTCAGTGCTGTAGTGGTAGCTGTAATACTGGCAGTTTCCAGACGTAGCCGGGCTGGTGCTGTTTATGTTAATTAGGTTCTTGTCCACGTCCTGCGTCCAGCAGTCTTCTGGGCCTTGCTTACCGCCCTGCGCGTAGGTATTCCAGGTAATCTTTACGTTATTGGCCACCTTGTCGGTACCCATAGTCTGGCTGTCGCCGTTCCACTCGATCTGCGCCTGCTGCGCCAGCGTGTACAGGCCGTTAAGGTCATAGACCCAGATACGACCGTTACGCTGCACCATACGCAGGCCCAGGGGCAAAAATATGCCCTCGATAACGTCTTTAAGGCTGCTGGCTATACCGTCTTCGTCGTAGAAGTTATCGCTACGCACGCGCAGGCCGCCCAGGGTTAATTTGGTACCGGACAGGTACGACGAAATTAGCGACTGGTCGATGCTGGTATAGTTAATCGTGCTGCGGCTCAGCGCGTCAGTAACAACCGCGTAAACGGTCTGCATATCGGCCAGGTTGTATTTAAGGCGGTCTAATATACCGAAGTCCGAAAAGGTCAGCGAAACCGGGTAATTTGCCGCCCTTTCGTAGGGTTCTTCGTAAAATTCCGGATCCAGCGCGCCCGACCAGTACAGGTATCCACCCCTGTAAACGTCCATACGTATAGCTCCCACTTCGATAGTGTACAGGTCTTCGTACGTCCGGTCGCCGGGGCTTTCCACGCGGATAGTAGCAGTAGAGCCGCACAGCACTTCTTCTTTGTCGGCTTTCTTCCACTCTATTACCAGCGGCTCGCGGGCTTCAAAGGTCAGCGGGCCGACGGAAGCAAACGGCTGCGCTGCTTCCTGTAAAATTTCTACCCGCCAGACTATGCCGTGCTGGCTAAGAAATTCGCCTGCATATCGTAACTGCTTTGCCATCTTAGCTGCGTTTCCTTAAGTCCGTTTCTTTTTCCAGGATACCTACCAGGGTACGGCCCGCTATTTCAAACCTTACCTTGCCGCTAAAACCGTCGCTGGGTTCCAGCATACTGCGCAGTTTGTCCAGCGGGGCCACCACTTCGGGGTTATTGCTTGCGCCGGCATATTCGCCAAACATACCCAGCGTAGGGCCGTAAGCCAGGCCGCCGTCCGCAAACTTCGGGATAGCCAGGATAGCGGCTATAACGCTGGCCACGGCTGCGATAGCCAGGATAGGGCCGATATAAGGGATACTGGCCATAGCCGACGCGGCACCGGAAGCGGCCACGGCGGTATTAGTATTTGCCAGGGCGATATTAGAAGCCATAACCGCCGCGTTTGTGGCGATCTTCTGCGTACCGGCTGCGGTCTCTGCGGCAGCTTCCGCAGTTACTGCGGTGGTTTCTGCGGCCTTTGCAGCGGTGTGCGCAGTAGTGGCGGCGTTCAGCATTTCTATAACCGTAATAACGGCCTTTATGCCGCCCACGATGCTAAAGAAAGCGTCGATAATGGCCGTAACTTTCTGCCAGGCGTTACCGTTACCCTCTAACGCGTCGGTAACGTTCTGGATCGCGTTACCTATGCCCTTGATACCATCCCAGGCGTTACGGTAGGTGTCGATAGACTGGGCGCAGACGCTACGCCAGCTTTCGTACGTAGCTATAAGGGCTTCTATGTCGGCCCGCTGCTTTTCGGTTACTGGGTTGTTGAGGTCGGCCAGCTGGCGGCGCAGGCTGCGTATCTTTTCCGTCAGTTCGTCAAAACCGATACTGCGAATTTTCAGCGTAAATTCACGGTTACCCAGGCCGGAAATATCGTTTACTTCCTGCTGGGCTTTGGCTATGTCGATACTGCGCTGTATGGCACTGCGCTTTGCTTCCAGGGCGTTAATCGTCTGCTGTATGGCCAGCACTTCGTCTGCGCTGGACTTCTTTTGCAGGGCCGTGTAAGCGGCTATAGCTTTGTCCAGCTTTTCGATGCTGTCCAGCTGGCTAAAGTCGTCCGGGATATTAGCCGCAGTGGTGGCAGCATCCCAGGCGGCCTTTAATTCTTCCAGCGCGTCAATCTGCGCCTGTATGTCGGCGCGTTCGGCGGCGGTGGCCGTGTCCAGCAGGGTACGGTAGTAGGACAGCTTCGCGTTAAGCTGGTCGTAGCTCTTAAGCTGGTCGTTAGGGATGCCTAAAATACCGGCGTTTTCGCTGGCGGCTTTGAGACGTTCCAGGCGGGCTATTTCCGCGTCTATTTCGGCTATCGTGGCACCGTGGGCGTACTCGCGCTTTTTGCGCTGGTAGGCTATTTCCGCGTCTATGTCTTTAAGGCTGGACAGGTACGAAATAGATACCGGCCTTTCCATAGCGGCCTGTAGCATTTCCATTTCGGCTATTTCCGCGTCGATGCCTGCTATATCTTCCGCGCTGGCGGCCTTGCGCTTTTCGCGCAGGTAGTCCAGGGCTTTGGCCACGTCGTCCAGCGTCTGGATTTCTGCCGGCACGGCAGCGGCTTTCTGGGCCAGCTCTATTTCGTCTTTCTTACGCTGCCAGGCGATTATCTGCGCCTGGATCGCGCGCTGTTCTGCGGTGTCTGCACCGGTCAGCTTCTTTTTGTATATTTCGATATTGTCCGAAAGTTCCTTTAAGGTCTTCGGATCAGCCGTAAACTTAGCACCGCCGCTGCCGGACTTGCCCAGCCCCTGCATATCTTCCAGCACCTTTTTGCGGGCTTGCAGCTGCTGGTTTTCAGCCTTAAGGCGAGCCAGTTCTTTAGGGTCAGTAGTGGCCGCGCCGGCTTTCTCGTTTGCTTCTAATTTGGCCTTAACCTGGTTAAGGTTCATTTCAGCTATGGCCACCTGCTTAGAAGCACCGGCGGCAGCGTCGCCCGCGCCTTTGATGCTGGCGGCGTACTTACCGGCGGCGGCTTCCACTACGCCCAGCTCCTTTTCTAAAGCCGCGTTATCGGCTTGCAGCTGCGCCGTCTGGTCAGAAAGGGCCTGGTACTCCGGGTTTACTTTGGTGGTTACTACGTCGTAAACTTCGCCGTGGGCGCGATCTGTAACTGTTCTTTTTGTGGTTACCTTATCCTGGCCAGCTTCTGCCATACGCCGCATCTTTTCAGCGTTAATGTGCATCTGCGCGGCATTTTCCGCTATCTTCGCATTAAGGCTGGCGGCTTTAGCTTCAAAGGCCAGCTGCATAGCGTAGTCTTTCGACTTCGTGGTAAGGGTGTCGTACCAGTCGGCGGCTGTTTTGTGGGTGCCGAAAATTTCGCCGTATTCGGCGTTAAGGTGGGCTACCGCTTCGGTAGTATCCTGCTTCGCGCGGATCAGTTCGCCCAGCTTCTTTATTTCTGCGTCCAGGGCCGTTTTGACTTCGGCAAACTTGGACTTAAACGCGTCTTCCGCTTCGGCCAGCCGGTCGGTTTGTTCGGTCGCGTCTTCGCTCTTATTGGTAAACGCTTCGATAATGGCCGTAACGGCTGCGATAGCGATACCCACGCCGGTAGCTATCATAAGCCCACGCAGGGCAATTTTGAAAGCAGTAGCGGCGTAAGTGCCACTGCGCAGCGCGCCGTTAAAGACACGCTGCACGGCGGCGGCTTTGTTGGTGTTAAGGCCCAGCAGCAGCATAGCCGCGCCGCTGGCTTTGGCGCGGGTGGCCGTAAGTACCTGCGTAAGGTTAAGGGCCTTAAGTGTTTTGGTCAGCGTGGCTACGCTGTTTACGGTAATAAGGACGTTTGCCGAAAACGCCATAATAGGCGCAGCCGGGCGCATAATACCAGCGATAGCATCGGTAATACCGGCAAACTGGTTCTTAAGTTTCTGCGCCGCCGCTTCGCCGGTACTGGCCATTTCGTTAAACGCCTGGTCGATGCTGCCGGCACTGTCGGCCATAATGCCGATATTTTCGGTAAACTTGTCGGCCTGTTCGCCGGTTAGCGAAACGAGCAAACGCAGGGCGCGCGCACTGCCAAACAGGTTTCCGTAGATAGTTTCGGACAGCTCGCCGGTTTCCCTGGCGTACTGCTGTATAGTTACGTCCAGTTCCTTTAAGAAGTTATCCAAACCACCAGCCGCCCGGATACCGGCAGCGTCAAACTGGATGCCCATAGCTTCCGCAGCTTTGGCGGCTTCCGTGGACGGCTTAATAAGGGCCTTAAGGACAGCCGACAGCTGCGTGGACACTTCGGCGGTATTACCGGTTACGCCGGTGCAGGTAGCAAATATCGCCATTAGTTCGTCGATAGACACGCCCAGCTGCGCCGCCGATCCGGCCACGGACGGCAAAGCGTCGGCCAGCTGTTCAAAGGTCGTAACGCCGTTTTTGGCGGTCATCTGTATTTTGTCCTGGATGCTGCCCGCGTCTTCCCAGGCCAGGCCGTAGTTTTTGATAATCGTAGCCGTTACGGTTACTGCCTGGTTAAGGTCGGCCAAACCGCCTATAGATGCTTTGGCGGTGGCTTCCAGGAAAGACAGCCAGTTATCTTCGGGGACACCGTTAGAAATTACCTGGTACAGACCGTTTGCCAGCTGGTCGCGTGCTATCGGTAACTCTTTAGCCAGGTCGGCCACCTGGCCTTTTAGCTGCTTAAAGCCCGCCGCGTCTTTGCCCGCCATCGTGTTAGCGGCGCGCATAGCTTTGGTAAACTGGTTGCTTTCGCCGGTAATCTGCTGGAAAGTATTATTAAGCTGGCTAACGGCATTACTTACCTGTCCTATGGCCTGTACCGATAGGCTCCAGTCCATCATAGATTTGTTGAGCTTCTGGGCCTCAACTACGGACGCGGTAATTACCTGCTTCAAACCGTCAGCGTCGGCGGTTAAGGACTTAAAGCCTTTGCCGTCGCCGTCCAGTTTGAAAGTAATAGATATAGTGCTTTTGCCAGCCATTTTTACTAATCCTCTCCTAAGCGGTGTAACAAATTCCTAAAGCGGTCGTGCTGCTGCTCTTTAGTGAGCTTCGGCGCGTCTTCGCGTGGTGCCTTTTGACGATCCCACGGAAGCGGTAACAGTTTCTGCGGGGTTAGCTTGCCTTTGACGTGCGGCTGTATTGTGATAGTGGCCAGCAGGCGCATACGCTCCCACTCTGCTTTACTGGCTTCGTCCTGCGATTTTCGCCAGCTTTCACAAACCGCTATAAATTCTTCCGGCAGCAGCGCGGCGAAGTCGTCGCGCGATAACCCGATACGGCCCAGTGCCAGGCCCAGCAGATCGTAGATACCGGCGGGCTTTACTCTTTTGGGGTGTCGCCCTCTGGTGCCTGCTGTACTGCGCCAGCTTCGGCCTTATTCCAGGCCGCCATTTCTTCCGGTTCGATGCTGTCGGCAAATTCCATCAGCGACAGGTCAAAGGGGATTTTTTCGCGGGCGCAGGCAGACTTCACGCAGCACCACAGGAAAGTAACCTGGTCGTTAAAACTGGCTGCGTCCATTTCGGTAATTTCCTTACCGGTCTGCTCCTTAAAGCGAAGCATAGCCCCCATAGTCTGGCTACAGGGGTATGCTTTGCCGTTAATAGTTACTTCTATCTTTGCCATAGAAAGACAGGTTACGCGTTCTCAGTGATCGCGGTTTCGTCCAGGGTGGTAGGCTCGCCGTTGTTCTCCAGCTGGATGCTGTAGGTAGCGTCGTCCTGCGCCGGGTCGGTGCGCTCCAAATTGGCGATAATGAAGCTACCTTCCAGGTACGGCAGGTTGTCGCCCTCGCGTTCCATACACTTGACGGTTACAGGCGCGCCAGTCTTCCAGGCGGCCAGCAGCTCTTTGAAGCCGCTTTCGGTTTCGTCGTAGTGTACCAGTCCCTCTGCGGAAATGGAGATAGAAAGCCCTACCACGCCTTTCTGTTTCCACAGTCCAGCGGAAAGGGTCGCCGAAGCCACAGGCTTTACGGCGCGGTCTTTGGTCTCACTGGCAAACGTTGCGGTGTGGGTGGTGCAGTGGCCCACGGCCTTGCCGCCGACGTAAACCAGCATATCGCTACCATTGCAGTAGCCGGTGCGTGCAGTCTTTGCCATAATGCTTTATCTTTTAATCGGTTAAATCTTGACGTTAAACACTAACTGCTGTACGTACGCGTCGTCCTGCCAGGCTTCTTCGCTGTCCACCAGGGTGCAGCTGCGCATAACCAGCGTTTCGTCGTCGTCCTGTATGTCGCGCTTATTGTCCAGCGCGTCCCGGACGGCTTCGGCCAGCTCTACGCCGTCGTCGTAGTCTGCCGTAAAGCAGATCACTTCGATACTGACGCTATCCGCGCCCGGCTGGCCCGCCTTGTTAGCGTTCTGTTCCAGGGACACCCGGCGGTAAAGGATATACGGAAGTACCGCGTTATCCACGGCCACCGGGAAAATCTTATTACAGCGCGCCGACACTTCGGTGCTGTCCAGCAGTATTTCGCGGATAAGGTCGCCTGCGTGCAGGGACGTTTTAGATACAGCCATATTTCTTTGCTACTTTTTCGACGCTTCGGATAACTTCGTTATGCAGGTTTTCGGTAACGGTGCCGGCCACCTGGTCGCTGGTCTGCTTCATAAAGCCGTAGCGGCGCATACGCCCAGTGTAGTGGCCCTTGCGAAGCCGGTAGGTAAACCGGCGCGTATGCTTGCCTGCGTTCGACTTTGTGCGGCGTTCTTCCGTGCCGCCCTCAGCCCAAATTAGTATAGGCTTTTCCAGGCCCTGCCGGTTCTTATGGAAGCCGTAAGACTTGCCACCAGATTTACCGGCTTTCTTTGTGCCGATTGTAACACGGAAGCCCGCCTGCTTCTTAAAGACGACTGCACGTACGCCGCTTTCCAGGTCGCGGTCTGTACGGATGCCGGTACTGCGTAGGTTGTTTACAGCTGTTTTGCGTACCTGGTTAGCTTCCCTGCGGAAACCGCCCTTTAACGCCTGTAACCTTTGCTTTGGCTCCATTTCAGCGAATAACCGCTGCAAATTGCTGTCGTCATACTGGAAGCCCATAACCTGCGCCTGCTACTCGTTTACCCTCACGCACACCAAAGTTTTGTACCCTCTGTCCAGATTAGGGATTATGTTTGTAACCGTGTACAGGTTACCGCCCAGCTGCTGCACCCGCCAGTTTTCCGCTACCAGGTGCGCGTCGCGTATATTGAAGTCCGCGCCGTAGTCGGCGAAATGTTCGCCTACTTCCTCGCTGCGGTGGCCACTCTGCTTTACCCTTTCGGCCCAGACCGTAACCGTGGGCGTATATGTTACGCGCTCGTTTCCGGATTTACTGGTAGTCCGCACAGGTTCCAGCAGGGTAAGCCGATATTTCATACGTCCCGCTTGCATCTTACTGCGCTTTGTCTTCCGCTAACTTTCTAAAGGGCTTGATTAGGGCCTGTAGTGTATCTGGCACTTCGCGCATTTCGACACTGGCGACGCTTTCGCGCTGGTTGTACCAGTGCGCGCCCAGCAGCATAATGGCCTGCTTGATCTGCACCGGGAAAGTCCCGCCATTTATTTCGGTCAGTTCTGCTTCGGTGCGGTTCGTGTCGCGGATAACGGCAGCTTCCGCAGCAGCTAAATAGTGCTGCAAAAGCGTGTCGTCTCCCGCGAAGTCGTCGGCCCTTACGTGTGCCTTAAACAGTGCCAAATCCACTACAGCCATAACCCTAAACTTTAGTTTGTGCTACGTCGATAGTCCACGTTTAGCTGTTAGCCACGGATGCTTCGCCCAGCAGGAAGGCTTCCGGGCGCAGGGTCTTGGTGGCGTAGTCGCAGTTCAGCACGAAGTCCACAGCGTCTTTGCGGGCCTGGCTGTACGGATCGACGATGAAACGCAGGGCGTTGAAAAGGCCCATAGGCTGGTAGCCCCAGTCGCCCAGGCCGATATACTCGGTAAGGGTGGTAATTTCCACCACCTTGTTACTTGCAGTAACACCCAGCGCGGCCAACACGGTGGCTTCGTTGTTGGGGGTGCAAACGACCTTGTAGTGGATGCCGGAAGCCTGCGCGGGCTTGTCGCACTCAGCCCAGGTGCAGGTGCTGTCTGCATAGGTGGACTTCTTGTACGTTACCACGGACTTGCGCACCACGTTGCTGGTGTGGATAGGGAGACCGGCCAGCTTGCCGTCCTGCACCATCGGCACGAAGATGCCGTTAGCGTTGATAGGGGTACCCTCCAGGATAGCCTGCATAGATTTGGTCATAACCCAGCAAAGGTGGTTACCCTCGATACCGGTTTCCAGTACCTTTGCTTTCATACCGGCGTTAAGCTCGGCAAAAGTAGGCACTTCGTGGATCGCCACTTTGTCGGCGTACCGCTGGTCTTCGGTGCTGGGGCTTTCGCCGCCCTTTGCGATAATGTGGGCAAAGGGGCCGATAAGGTTCGTAGCACCGGCAGCCTTGTTAAGACCGAAAACGATCTTGTTAAGCAGCTGGGCCACGGCCTGCGGCATAACCTTTTTAACCAGCGTCTCGATAAGGCCGGCAGACTGGTTAATAGCCTGGTTGGTAACAGGGATAGCGATACCGATACGCTCCGGGCTGGCGGTCAGCTTGGAAAGGTCGATCTTGCTATCGGAAAGGGCCACGCCCTCGCCGGCGATGCTGGCTTCGGCGGTGTCGTAAATGGGCCAAACGAAATCACCCACCAGGCCGGTAGGCATAGGCAGGCCCACTTTGTGGAGAATAAAGCCCTCTACCAGCGGCTCGATGAAGTCCTGGACAGACAGGGGGATAATACCGCCGTTGTTAGCGTCGGCGACCATCATACCGGCAAATTCGCCCTCGCGGATAAGGGTAATTTCGGTCTTGCGGCCAGCTGCCACGTTCTCACGGATCAGCTTTTCTGCGTCGGCCACGGCGTTGGGATGCTCACGCAGGTGGTCAGCGGTGGCCGCCTGCATACGCATAGCAAGCAGCTGGTTTTCGCGGGCCAGGGCTTCAAACTCTTTGGTTTCGGCCTCGGTGCGCTCGCGCTGCTCGGTTTCGCACGCATCAGCAATAGCATTGATGCGCTCGCAGTTCGTCTGGTAGCGTTCTACCAGCTCGCGTACGTTTACAGTGTTTTTCTTCATTGCTGAAAAACTTTTGAGGTTAAACAAAAACTTTAGTATTAGCAGCGTTTCGCATTTCGCGCAGCTGCGCTGTTACTTTCTCTGTGTCCACTTTGGGGGGTTCGGGGTCTTCCGGCTTCGCGGCTTCGCGCAGATCGCGCGCAAACTCGCGGGCTTCTACGGAAGTGTCCGGGTATGCCGGATCGGCTGCCAGGGTAAAGTCGTACACGCCGGTAACGGCCTTTACCGTGTAGGTAATGTAGGCGCGCCCGTCGCGGACTTCCACGCTGCGGGTTACAAACGCTTCGTCCCAGTAGTGGGTCGAAAACATAAAGCTGCACCCGGCCAGGTCGCCACGGCGCACCAGTTCCAGGGCCTTGTCGCCGTCGGCGGTGTTAGGCGCGTCAAACTCAAAGCTAACGCCCTGGTCGTCCACGGTATAGGTCAGCGTGCCGCTGCCGTTCTTGGAGCGCGCCAAAATCAGCTGGCGGTCGTGGAACATAGTAAATTTAATGTCGCAGCCGTCCAGCAGTTCTTTGGTAATGGCCGACGGCGCGATAATTTCGCGCGCTTCTTCGTCTTCGTCGCTCCACAGCGGCGCAGACGGCGTGTTAAACAGGATCGCGCGGCCTATGATAGTGCGGCTGGGTGCTTCGCCCTCTGCCGCTTCGCGCACTTGCAGACCGGCGCAGGTAACGACGACTTCGCGCCGCACCAGGTCGTTTTTATTCCTCTTTTCCATCGGTAGGGGTATTTGGAGCCGGGGCCGGTGCCGACAGCTCGTTAATGCTCTTAAGGTTCGCAGACACCAGTACGGTGTCGCCGCCATCTACGGCGGGCTTGTTTTCTTCCTGCCGCCACTCGTTTACAGTGTAGATACCGGCGGCGATAGTGTCGGCCTGGTACTTTACGCGGCTTTCCAGGTCGCAGGCGTACAGGCCGCGCCGGTCAAACTGTACCTTGCGCTTGCCGTACATAGCCGGGCTAAACAGCTTTCTTTGCAGCTCGTTTTCAATCTTGCGCAGCAGCGGGTTTAACGTGTTGCTAAGGAAAGCCACGTTAGCCATTTCGGCAGACTTGTAGTTATTGCTGGTGTCGTCGAAGACGAAAGACGGATGCACGCCAAAGAAGCGGCAAATATCCCTAACGGTAAACTTGCGGCTTTCCAAAAACTGCATATCCGTGCTGGACAAAGAAAGCTGCTTAAACTCTACCTGGCCAGGCAGACTTACGATACGTTCGCCGTGCCTAAACCGGTCGTCGATGCTTTCGGCTGTCTTTTCCAGTTCTTTGTCCTGGTATTCTCCGAAGCCGCGCACGCTGGTGTCGTTAGAGACGATCCCGCGCACGTTGCCGCCGTTCTTAAAGCGGTCGTAGGTCTCAGCGTCGCCCACGGCGGCTATGTCCAGCGTAAGCCGGGCAAAGGTAAGCACGGAAACGCCTACCTTGCTGTCGTAGGTGGTAAGGCCCTTAAGGTGTATAATTTCGTCTTCGTCGTAGGTGCCGTAGATGCCGTTTACGGTGTCGCGTACCGTGTACGTGTCGCTTATCGTGTTATGGGCGACCGTGCCACGCCCGCACAGGGCCAGCCGGTCGAAGTCCATAGTTACAGGGCTGTAGATAGGCACGATATAGGCGTTACCGTCCAGCAGGATATTTTGCACCACCTGCACCCAGAAGTCGAAAGCGTTAGTAGCTACGTCCGGCTGGACGTTCAGCAGGTAGGACAGGCGGCTGTCGCGGTCTTCCACGAAGATGCTACCTTTACGGCGCAAATACTGCACGTTGAGGTTAGCGACACTTTCGGCTACGAATTTCACGCAGCGGTACACCGTCGCCACGCATAAGGCCGTCTGGCCGGTATAAGACGGCCACCACGTCCCGCCCTGGCGGGGGGTCAGCGGCTGGTCGCCTTTACCGTCAGCGGTAGCCGCCGCATCCTGTCCAGCAGGCGCGGCGGTCTCCCGCCTAAAGTAGTTCAGTATGTACCCAAAAAATCCCATTTGCGTAAAGGGGCCAGTTTGACTTATTTTGAGTTTCTTTTACTTTGCCCCTCTACTCTATAGAATAAATGGGCGCATTTTGGCACCCAATTATTTGGCGTAAATTGTTGTGTTTCGGTGCGTTATGGTGCAAAAGGGCAAAAAGCGGTAAAAAAAGATGAAAAATTTTTGATTATCCATTTGGAAAATCAAATTATTTGCCGTATCTTTGTGCCAGAAACAAAACAGATAAGGAAATGAAAAATTACTGCACACTCTCCGACACCGATTTGCTGGCCATCTTTAACCAGGCCCTTAACGCCGAAACCGTAGAAGACAAAGAAGCCCGCCGCCGCGCTAAGGTTCGTAAAGCAAAAGCCGATTTTTGCAACCTGGACGCTACCGATTACTGCAAATTCGTAGAAGCCTAAGAAGTTAAACCAGGGCCGGGCAACCGGCCCACAAAAAATACCCAGTTATGATTTACAATTTTCCCGAAGCAGTTATAGACGTTACCCTGCTGCGCCCCTGCAAAAATTTTGGCTTTGTCTTCGGCTTTGAAGTTAAGCCCACGGACGGCACCCCTTACCACAGCGGCTACCTGGAAGCTAACGACCGCGACACCGCCGCCCAAATCGTCTTAGGTGCATACCGCAGTAACAACCTGGAAAAATACCGCGCTAACGCTTACGGCTTCTAAGCGTTAGTAATTAACTAACATATTAACCCTTACAGCTAACGTTATGGAAAAGACAGATAAGCCCTTTATCTGGGAGCCGTCCCCCTATACAGCCCAGGCGCGGCACCTGGCAAAAATGGACGAAAACCTGCGCGTGGAAATGCGCGCCCAGGAATTAGCCGAAAAGAAACGCGGCGGCGCGCGGCCCGGTGCCGGCAGAAAGCGGAAGACGGAAGCCGGCGCGCGCGTAAATTTTACGGTTATGGTTTCGCCGGCCACCCGGCAGCGCATAGATGCCCTGCGAGACAAAGGCGTGCTACTGGGCGAAGCTATCGACGGCTTTATAGCTCAGCTGGCCAACCAGCACGGCATAGACTGAGAAAGCCCGCCACCACGGCGGGCCTTTTTATTGCCTGTGCATATACGCGTCTAAGTCCGGCGGCGCGTCGCAGATCATAAGCCGGTTACCGTCCATCTGGACAGGCTGGCCGATGCTCTGCCACAGCTCCCAGAAATCGCCCACGGTTTCCAGGTTAATAACGGCTTCGCGGTACTCATAACACGCGGCCCTGTCGTAGTACGGTGCCAGGTACCGGCCATAGGCCGCCATAACGTCCCGGTACTTCCTGCTATAAACCTTAAACTGCATAGGCCAAATCAATTTCAAACGCCCAGGCGGGCTGTGTTACATAGACACGCCGGCGGCTGTACCGGTTCCACCGCCAGTACGTGTATAAGGTTTCCTGCCCATCTTTGAGCGTGCCGACAAAATGGCACTTATCCCTAAACAGGTGGAAAGTGTCGCCGGGCTGGATCGTGGCCAGGGTATAACGTTTACCTTTCATAGTCGATAAATAGGCGCATATCCATAAGCATAGTAATAACGCCGTCGATTTTCTGCGTAGCCTTGCGCTTTATGGGCTTGCAGTTTTCCAGTTTGTCGGTGTCCAGGACAGCGTTACCAAAGCAGTAGGCGTTTATCGGGTTATCGTTAATAAAGACGTGGCCGGTTTTCGCGCCGTGTTCAAAACTTTCTACCGGGGCCGTAAAGTTTCCGTACGTCTGCCGCACGCCCTTAATCACGTTACCGGCACCGCTGGCCGCCAGCATATTTATTACTTCCTGCGACTTCCAGGGGTCGTAACCGATATTAAGGATACGCACCACTTCGTTAAGGTACAGTATGTAGTCCACGATAGCCCGGTAGTCGATAACGTCGCCGTGGGTCAGCCGCAGGTAGCCTTTATCGGCCCAGGTGCGGTACAGCTTTTCGTTAGGGTGGCCGGGTAACGCACCGTCCGGGAAAAAGTAGGCGGTATGGAAGTAAAACGACTTTTTGCCCGCGTCGTATAGGCCCATAGTTACCGCGCTAAAGTCGTCGCTTTCCGAAAGGTCTATAGCTACCATAGCGTCCGGTCGGCCCTTTATAGCGTCCAGCGGCATAGGCCGGGAAATAGAGCGCGCCAGGGTGCTGCTTATCCAGCTGCGCTGCTCATTTTCGGCGTACACGTTCAGCAGCTTAGTGCGGAAAGCCAGCATAGCTTCCGATCCGTTACGCAGGGCTTTGGCGTACTCACTTCTGTAGAAGTCCATAGACACCGTTACGCCTAAGTGCGGGTGTACCTTGCGCCAGGTATCTTCGCTGTCTTCCGGGTCGTCCAGGTCTGGTTCAAAGATATGGGCAAACACGCTGTCGTCTTCATATTCGCCCAGCAGCAGGGCTTTGTAGCCTTGCAGCATTTCGTAAAACGGCCCATCGAAAACGTCCGAAGCCGTCGTTATTATAGTCGTCAGCGGGTTTTCACGCACACCCATAGACGTGGTAAGGACGTTTAGCAGGTCGCTGTTTGTGGCCTGGCTAAATTCGTCCATAATTACCGTGCTGGCGTTCAGTCCGTCTTTGGTGCGGGCGTTCGCGGTAAGACACTGGCAGAAAGCCTGCCGGTCGCTGCGCTTAGATTTTATGCTTTCTTCGTTTATCCGGTATCGCCTTTCCAGCGGGTCTAACTTCCGCACGCAGTTACGGATCACGTCGAAGCACTTTTTAGCCTGGTCGTTAGAGTTCGCACCGGTGTAGCACTCTGCGTTAGCGTCGCCGTACAGCAGGTCGTTTACCGCCAGGGACGCGCTGCTGGTCGTCTTTGAAAACTTACGCGGGACGTACAGCAGCACTTCGCGTATAACCCGCCGGCCATCCTGCCAGAAAGCGAAGATATGGGCAAACTGGAAAGCCTGCACCGGCGTAAGGCGGTACGTCTGTAACCCAGCCTTGCCAGGAAAATACAGGCTTTCGTACAGGGTAAAAAACTTTACGACTTCGGAGACGTTTATACCGTACTTCCGGCAGAAGTAAAAGAAGCGCAGCGCGGCCAGCTGTTCGTACAGGTTGTGGCCGTCCGGGTTAGTGGCCACTTCGCGCAGGTACATTTCTATACGCACGTCCACTTCGCCCAGGCGGTAATCTTCTATACGCACCGCAGCCAGTGCAGCGGTAACGTCGGCTTTGGCCTGCCGCAGTCTGTCTTTTTCTTCCTCTGTCATTTAGTCAGCATCCGGCTTAATTACTACCGGCTTTTTCTTGCCGGACTTCACTACCTTTTTGGTAAGCTCCACCAGCGGGTCGGTGTCGTCAGTGCCGGCCAGCTGTTCGGTCGTCAGTCCTAAAATTTTCATCTGGCGGGTAACGGTGTCCTGCTGTTCTTTCAGCACCTTAAAGGCTGGGTGCGGTGCCAGCTTCCAGCCATACCGGGTTTCTTCCTCTACAGTAACTTTGTCCAGCGTGTCGATCTGGGCGTTAGCCATATCCAGGGCGCGCAGCGCGGAAGCCAGGGACTGTACCTGCATATCCACGCCTTTGCTGTAGGTGCCGGCGGCCTTAAGGGCCTTAACTATCTGCTTCCGGTAATCCTCTACCGTTTTTACGTTTTCTGCCATATTTCAAACACTTTTTGCAATTTTTCGCACGTTTTCTGCGGTTTTAGCACGTTTTCCGGAAATTTTCGCACGCTTTGGGGAAATTTGGGCCAAAGTTCCGGAAACCCAAAAATTAAAAAATCGTCGTTCGAGACTGGGGGCGAGGTTTAACGGCATACCCCCTGCCTTAAAAAAATACCCCCCCTGTCAGCCAAAAAATTTATCCAGGGCCGCCGCCACTTGCGCTGCGTTCCGTCGCTTTGTTGCTTCTTTGCCACAGCGGCCCAGCTCTGTGTGCGTCTGGACGTGGCAGGCGTGGCACAAAGCCCGCAGGTTATGCGGGTCGTACATTAACCGCTGCTTCGCCGCGTACGTCAGCCCATCTTCCACAGGTGTAACGTGGTGTACTTCGGTTGCAGGCGTTACGATGCCCAGCTGCTGGCACCTTTCGCACAGGGGCTGTGCCGTCAGCTTCTCTTTACGCAGGCGCAGCCACCGTTCGGTATGGATCAGCTGCACGTAGTCTTTATCCTTTGCCATAGCTCTGTCTAATAGTCGCCGCCCTTGCGTCGTCGGGTTGCCGGCTGGACGTTACCGGGGGTTGTTTCCCAGTCGCCCAGGTCGTTAAACATATCCAAAATATCATCCCCCACAGAAACCGGCTGCCGCTGTCGCCTGCCGGCTGCTGCGTCGGTGTACTGGGTTAGGATATTCAGCAAAGCGCGCGTTAGTTCGCAGACGTTCTTAAAGCCATAAGCCTTTTGTAACGCCAGCAGTCTTTCGTACTGCACTTCGTCCACAGATACGTTTATACGTCTTCGTTTCTTCATTATAAATTATGCTTCCGCAGTAAATAGTTTAGGCTATCCAGTAAGGACTGCTGCACCCCCTTTTTGCTCTCTAAGGCTGCGTTAGCCCTTTCATCTACAGTATGCGCGCACAGCAGCTTATACACAGTAACAGGGTACTGCTGGCCCTGCCTATGCAGGCGGGCGTTTGCCTGCTGGTATAGCTCCAGGTTCCAGCCGGTGCCAAACCATACGATATAATGGCCGCCTTGCTGCATATTGAGACCGTAAGCCGTGCTGGCAGGATGCGCCAGCAGTACGTCTATCTTGCCAGCGTTCCAGTCCAGCAGCTGGGCTTCGCCCTGGTAGGCCACCACCCGGTAGCCTTTCAGTTTCTTAGTGATCCTGTCTACGTCGTGTTTGTACTGGTAGAAAACCAGCACTGGACTGTTAGCCGCTTC
>JAEEGH010003319.1_pt1 | contig 42486 bp, 39 predicted proteins | sample 9134181 | NCBI WGS metagenome assembly JAEEGH01 (sample SAMN16246544, study PRJNA631951) | gut metagenome | biome: gut microbiome; feature: rumen; material: DP-attached | host: Bos | place: Iran: Karaj | collected 2018-10 | reverse complement strand
ACGATGTCGGACGAGTAGGACGACTTGCCGGAATACAGGTATTTCCCGTCCCATGTATAGAGGATGTCCGAATTGTAAGAACTGCGACCTTTGTACACATATTTTCCGTCCCAGGAATATAAAATATCACTCGTGTAACTGGACTTGCCTTTGTAGATATAATGCCCGTCAAACGAATAGAGAATGTCGCTGCTATACGACGACTTCCCCCGGAAAAGCTGTATCTGTGCCATAGAACTTAGGCTGATTAAAAGGGTTAGTATGAAAAGGATTGTCTTTTTCATATGAATTAATTTGCTGCAAAGGTACAAAATATTTTGCATACATGCAAATTAACATGCATTTTTCTTGTGTATGTCACAAAAATGCATTACCTTTGCACCCACTAACTGCGTGCAGCATGACACCAACGGTCGAATACATACAAGCGCGATTTGACGAATACAACGCGACCTATTTCAATGGTCAGTTGCCGTCGTTGCCGATCAAGCTAAGCCATGCAAAGGGCTTTCTTGGCAAAGTGACGTTTACGCGCCGAAAACAGGGCTTGTTCAGCGGCTATCGGAACGAAAACTTTGTGTTGCGAATCAATGCGCGTATTGATTTGCCCGAGACCTTGATTGAGGATACAATCTTGCATGAGATGATTCATTATTATATTGCCGTCAATCAGCTCCAGGACACGTCGACGCACGGTCGTCTTTTTCGTGCAGAAATGGCGCGTATCAATGCGGAAGGCAATAGGCATATCACCATTTCTCATCGTCTGAACGAGGAGCAGAAAGCGCAGGCACAGATTCAAAAGGTACGCGCGGTCGCAATCGTGCATTTCTCCGATGGAAAGACGGGAGTAAAGGTGGTTCCTAAACAAGAAAAGCATATCCGTTACTGGCACAAAATGGCGCAGCGCCGTTTCCCGATCGATCGTATCGATTGGTACATGACGGACGATCCCTATTTCGCCCAATTTCCTTCGTCTATCGCGATGAAAATCTTTATCATCCCCAAACCGGAAGAATTACCGGTCGGAAACCTTACCAAATAGCTTGAATAAGCGCGACGGTCATGAGACCGCAAGCGACGAGTTTGAGGATAGTTCCGAATAATATTCCGATAAAACTACCCCAGCCTGCTTTAAGCGCCGCCTCGAGTTCTTTACCGGCGATTAGTTCGCCTATAATAGCACCTACCAGCGGACCTAGGATAACGCCTAACGCGCCAAAGAAAAGTCCGATGAAAACGCCAATAGTACTACCCCACACGCCCCATTTCGTGCCACCGTACTTCTTCGTTCCCCATGCCGGCACAATATAATCCAGCACGGAGATGATAACTACTACAATACCCCAGATCAACAGAAATTGCCAGCTGAAATCAATGCGATCAGTTGCTTGTGCAATCCACAAACCCGCATAAGCAATCGGCGTACCTGGAAGACCGGGTACAATACAACCGATGATGCCTACCAGCATCAAAAGGAAGGCGATGATTAGCAGTACAATATCCATTATCTACCGTTCAGTAAATTGACTATTTCATTGGCGTCAGTGCGGCTGAAGCCGTTCGCTAGAATGGTGACACCGCCGCTGGTTTCGATGGTCACGTCGCAGAAGAGAAGACCGGCGCTGCGGGAGACGGAGCCGATAGCGGAGAAACGGATCGTTGTCTCATCATAGCCGATCAGTTTCTTCTTGCGATACGTCACCATCTGTGCCTTATCATCTATAACCAGTTGATCCGGGAAGACCACATTCCCGCCTGTCACTCTGCTTGCTGAAAATGTGTATTTCATTGTTGGACCGAACTGTTTTATTATTTCCTTTTACCAAATAAACTCAGCAGTTTCAGCAAGAGGTTGATGAAGTCCAGATACAAGGCTAAGGCGCCTAATAGAGCCAACTTCATATTGCCTTCATTGACCGTTTCCTGATCAAGCATCATGTTTCGGATTCGCTGGGCATCATAGACGGTCAAACCGGCAAAGATCAACACACCGAGGCCGGAGATCCAAACGCTGTCCGGATTACCCATGATGAGACCGACGATGGATGCGATGATTAAGCCAAAGAGCGCCATAATGAGGAAAGTTCCGAGTTTGCTCAGGTCTTTCTTCGTGACCGTTCCGATGAACGCCAAGGCGGCAAAAGAACCGGCTGTGATGAAGAAGATCTCAGCAATACTGCTCAGTTCATACACCAAGAAGATGGTACTGAGAGTAGCTCCGTTCAGCACACAATACAGCGTGTATAGCAGGGATGCCGTCGTGAAACTCAGTTTATTGATTGCCGCACTCAGTACGATCACAAAGACGAACTCGGCGATAATCAATCCCCACAACACGGCTTGTGAGCCGAAGATGATACCCTGAAGTACCGGTGAGGTCGCTACGATCCATGCTACGAGGCCTGTCAGCGTCAAACCTCCGGTCATCCAGAGATACACATTACGCATCAATTCCGCCACCACATCCTTGCGGCGCTCATCGATGATGGTTGTTTCTGCTATATAATTATTGTCCATAATTTAACCAACTTGAACTTCGGGATTAATCTTGCGAATCAGTCCTTTGAGCACATCGCCCGGACCAAACTCATAGAACGTATCTGCACCATCCGCAATCATGTTTTGCACACTCTGCGTCCAGCGAACGGGGGCTGTAAGTTGTGCAAGAAGGTTTTCGCGAATTTCTTCCGGATTCATCGAGGATTTTGCGGTCACGTTCTGATAGATCGGACAGAAGGGTTTTCTAAATTCCGTCTTGTTGATAGCTTCTGCGAGATCTTCTGCGGCAGGCGCCATGAGCGGCGAGTGGAAAGCACCACCTACCGGCAGACGTAAAGCACGACGTGCACCCTCTTCCTTGAGCGTCACGCAAACCGCATCTACCGCGTCTATATCTCCGGAAATAACAATCTGCCCAGGGCAGTTAAAGTTAGCGGCAACAACGACCCCATCATTGTGATTCTTGCAGATTTCATCGACTTTTTCGTCGTCCAGACCGAGAACAGCAGCCATTGTACCTGGATTGGCTTCACAGGCCGCCTGCATCGCTTGCGCACGCGCGCTCACTAATAATAAGGCGTCCTCGAAACGCAAAGCACCACAAGCTACGAGTGCCGAAAACTCACCCAAACTATGACCGGCCACCATCTCGGGTTTCTCAATCGTCATCAGACGTTGGGCTACCACGGAGTGCAGGAACACAGCCGGTTGCGTCACTTTAGTTTGCTTCAGATCCTCTGCCGTGCCGTTGAACATCACATCGGTCAGCGAGAAGCCAAGCAGCCTGTCGGCTGCCTGACATAACTCGCGTGCCTCTTGATGCGCATCGTAGAGGTCTTTGCACATACCCGGGAACTGGCTACCCTGCCCCGGGAAAACGAATGCTTTAGCCATAATTAAGCCATCAGACCTGCAACGAGTGCAAGAATTGCGTAGAACTCAGGAAGTGCGCAATAAATCATCGTGTTGGTCATTACATCGTGACCTGCAGCGATGTTCGCGATACCGTTCGCAGCAGTCTGACCCTGACGGATAGCAGAAAGCAGGAAAACGATACCCATACCGATACCCAAACCGAACAAGAGAATCGGATTGGTCTCGATCAGACCCTTCATCATCAGGAAGGCTACGAATCCGTACAGACCCTGCGTAGCAGGAAGAGCCGACAGAATCATGTAAGCAGACGATTTCTCCGCATTTTTCTTCAATCCGCCTTCAGCTGCATTAGCTGCAATAGTCGTACCGAAAGCCGATCCAACGCCGGACAGACCCAACATAAGGCCCAATCCGAGATAACCTAAAATTTGTTCCATAATTGTTTTATTGATTTATTTATTGTTATTTACTAAATGGTTTATATATTTTGCCGCTTCCTTCATAGCCCGCGTTCTTGAAATACTCCACGAACGACAGACGCAGCGGGTGAACAAACGCTCCGAGGCATGCCATCAGCAGGTTCAGCACGTGACCAAAGGTCACGATCAGGATAAAGCCTATCCATGTACCCACATTCGGGTTCTCACCTAACACTTGGGCGCCTAACTGGTTGAACGCTGCGCCCAACATACCGCCTGCCAAACCAAGGGCGTACAGACGGATATAACTGAGCACATCGCCCAACAGACCTGTGGACATCTGATAGGTATCCCATAGACCTGCGCCTACGTTCAACAGCGGGTTACGTCCCGGTGTGTTGAAGACGAAGATACCCAAAGCCGAGACAGCACCGATGCCGATGAGGATCCATTTGACGGTTTCGGTCGGCAACGAGAAGGTCATCGCCAAGATGGCCGTACAGATTCCACCTACGATGAGCAACAACCAGCCCCAGGTAGAAACAGTATTCTTGAATCCGTCGCGCTTGGTGTAACTGATGGCCTTGATGGTCATCGCGAGGATGATATGAACCACACCGATAACGAGTGCAAGAACCATCATCACGTCGTATTCACCGATCTTGCCGTTCACACCTAAGTTATTGAACATAATGGCTTTAGCGCTCTCCGGGAACCACTCGGCGCGGTAGATATCGATGCCGAAGAACGTTCCCATGAGGTAACCGATAACCGTCGAGCCTACACCTAATGCCATGATGATGCCGCCGAGTCCGTCGAACATCTCGATCTTCAGTTTGCCTTTGTAAATGAGGTATCCGATGAGCGTCAGCATCAATCCGTAACCGCAGTCTCCGATACAGAGGGCGAAGAACAACAGGAAGCACGGACCGAGGATCGGCGTCGGGTCAAACTCATTGTAGTTCGGCCAACCGTACATGCCGGTGAGCGGTTCAAAGAGCTTCACGAACCAGTTATTACGCAACTTGATCGGCGTTGCATCTTCTTTCTCCGGATCGGTTTCCTCGTAATAAACCTGCGCTTCTTGGAGCATGGCGTTCAGTTCGGCCTCTTTGTCAATCGGACAGAAACCTTCGAACAAGCACAACGCTCCTTCTGCCAGTTTATCGGTGGAGAGAGTCACTTTTTGCCAATCGATCTGCTGGCGTGCTTCTGCGAGTTCTTGCTCCAGACGTTCTTTATTAGCGAGTTGCCATGCTTCGATACGGGCTTTGGCCGCTGCAAGCAGACCTTTGAGGTGCTCTATTTCTTGCAACCATGCAGCCGAAGACTTCTCAGGAAGTGGTAACTCGGTAAGATCTTCTATGGTCTCCAGGGCTACGAAATAGGTCTTTCCACCGACTTCGTTCACCTTAATACCCCATCCTTCTTGGAAAGCCTTGCTCGAGCACTCATAGAAATGCAAGGTATAACCGGCTTCTTTGAGAGATTCGATGCGTGCGGCATCAAACTCACCCCATACAGCGGCTTGTTTAGCGGCTTCTTGGGCTGCCACGATACGCTCGCTCACTTCATTGCGCTCCGCAATCAGTTGATCAGGCGCACCTTGTTTGAGCAGACGACGGATCTCATCTTCATGCTGAAGGGCGGCTTGTAATTGCTCATCATCTGCGATGAGACCGGCGGCTTTCTGCGTGATATGTACTACTCCGAGTTCACGAAGTTGCGTGAGGAAAGGCTCGTAGTCACGATGGAATACCAGGAAGGTATATTTTTTCATTTGTGTAATCATACCGCAGCCTCTCTTTCCTTTTTGGATTTGACAATCTTCTGACTCGATTTGTTGAGGTTCTCCTCGTCTTCCATAAAGCGTTTGATCTTACGGATGGCGTCTTGATAACCGGGTATTTGCACTTTCTCAAAGAGGTTCACTTTCTGCGTCGTTTTCTTACGCGCATACTCGAGCAGATCCACTTTGCGGCGTACAAACTCCTGGCGGATACCTACATCGGCGATGGCCTTGAGTTGCTCAAAACCATCTGCAAACCATTTCGGGCTGGAGAACAGCGAGAACTCTTTGGTCGAGTACACCACTTCATCCAACACAGGTACGCGCACGCCCGCAATCTTTTTAATAGACATGCGTACGTCGTCCACGTGGATCAATGAGGTGTCAAACTCTCCCCAAAGCGCAATCATCTGATCGTAGTCCTTGATGCGGCGGTTTACTTCCTCGTCGAGGTCTGCCAGTTCTTTCTTGGCTTTCTTGACCTCCAAACGAAGTGCCGTTTCCTTGCTTTGCAGCGTAGGAAGCGTTCGTTGCCGCATCTTCAAGTCCTTCTCCAGACTCTGCAATGAGGTTTTATTAAATTGATAAGTTATTGCCATAACCTATTATGCTTTCGGCCAATACTTGTCAACAAGTGCAGCCTTGATATTTACTTCTTCGGGCTTGAAATATTTGCCAAACAACGTCCATGCGATATCGAGCATCTGAACGGTGTTGATGTTCACGTCGATGGCCAAGATCTCACGAGAATAGTCACGTGCGAAGTCCAAACAACGCAAGTCGTAGTCCGTCAAATCGAAACCGTTCTCTTTCTTGGTCTTGGCGTTAGCGGCGTCTGCATACAGACGAACAGCCGCGTTCATTACCTGCGGATGATCTTCGCGGGTCTTTTTGCCGGCAACCAATTGTTTCAGACGAGACAACGAACGGAACGGATCGACGATGACTTTACCAATCTCGGAGTCACGGCGCAGGTACAACTGACCCTCGGTGATATAACCGGTGTTATCCGGAATAGCGTGCGTGATGTCACCGCCGGACAGGGTCGTTACAGCGATGATCGTGATAGATCCGCCACCTGCTTCCTCCGGGAACTGAACGGCCTTCTCGTAGATCTTAGCGAGGTCCGAATAGAGCGAACCCGGCATAGAGTCTTTCGACGGAATCTGGTCCATACGGTTGGAGACGATAGCCAATGCATCGGCGTAGAGCGTCATATCGGTGAGGAGGACGAGCACTTTCTCGTGTTTCTCCACGGCGAAATACTCAGCCGCTGTCAAGGCCATGTCCGGAATAAGAAGACGCTCAACAGGCGGGTTCTCCGTCGTATTGACGAACGAGATGATGTGGTCAAGCACACCGGCGTTGGTAAACACGTTCTTGAAATAGAGGTAGTCATCGTTGGTAAGACCCATACCGCCGAGGATGATCTTATCGGCTTGTGCACGAAGTGCTACGTTCGCCATGACCTGGTTGTACGGTTGATCCGGATCCGCAAAGAAAGGAATCTTCTGACCGGATACCAATGTGTTGTTCAAGTCAATACCGGCAATACCGGTTGCGATGAGCTCCGACGGTTGTTTACGACGAACGGGGTTCACAGACGGACCACCGATCTCGACATCCTTACCCTCGATAGCAGGACCGCCATCGATCGGGTCGCCGTAAGCGTTGAAGAAACGACCGGCCAGTTGGTCACTCACTTTCAATGAAGGAGCTTTACCGAGGAACACCACTTCGGCGTTGGTCGGGATACCTTCGGTTCCTTGGAACACCTGCAGTGTCACCTCGTCACCGATGATCTTCACCACCTGCGCCAACTTACCATTCACGGTCGCCAACTCATCGTTACCTACTCCTTCGGCCTTAAGCGAACAAGTCGCTTTCGTAATTGCAGTAATCTGCGTATATATTTTTTGAAAAGCCTTTGCCATAGTACTTAATCTTTAATTTGTTTCTCAGCCAATAACTCGTCCAACTTAGCACGATAGTCTTCGAACTCCTTGCTGTGGAACTCGCAGTAGTTCATCTGCTTGCAGAGGTTGATCACACGCTTGAAATAGTCGATGACATCGAGGAAATTATCGAAGTCATAATCGTGTTTGCAGATATCCATTACGAGACGCAGCATGTATTGCTGACGCTCGAGCGGACAAACAGCATCGATCTTATCGAAGGCATCTTGCTGGAGGATGACGAAGTCAATCACTTCGGCTTTCCAGAATGCCTCGTGGTAATCTACAGGTACACCGTCATCACCGAGGATGTTAATCTGCTCCTGAATCTCCTTACCGCGTTGCAGATAGGTCTTCATGTCGTTGACCATCGGCAACCAGTCTTTATCAATCAGTTGGCTGATATATTCGGCAAACTCCGGATACTCCACATATTTGGAGTACGAATCGATCGGGTTGACAGCCGGGTAACGCTTACGGTCCGCACGTGCCTGCTCCAAAGCATAGAAACAACGTGCCACTTTCTTCGTACCTTCGGTAACCGGCTCTTTGAGGTTACCACCGGCCGGCGAAACGGTACCGAGGAAGGTTACCGAACCTGTCGCTCCGTTATTGAGATATACGTATCCTGCACGAGCGTAGAAAGCACCGATAATGGCCGAGAGGTCCATCGGGAACGCATCCTGACCAGGAAGCTCCTCCAGACGGTTCGACATCTCACGCAAGGCCTGTGCCCAACGAGAGGTGGAGTCCGCCATCAGGAGGACACGCAGACCCATCGAGCGGTAATACTCCGCGATGGTCATGGATGTGTAGACAGACGCCTCACGGGATGCCACCGGCATGTTGGATGTGTTGGCGATGATGATAGTACGCTCCATGAGCTTACGGCCCGTGTGCGGGTCATCGAGTTCCGGGAACTCGGTAAAGGTCTCTACGACCTCGTTCGCACGCTCACCGCAGGCAGCGATGATCACGATGTCTGCCTCCGCTTGTTTTGAGATAGCGTGCTGAAGCACGGTCTTACCGGTACCGAACGGTCCCGGGATGAAGCCCGTACCACCCTCGCAGAGCGGGTTAGCCGTATCGATCGTACGCACACCTGTCTCGAGCAGTTTGAACGGCCGCGGTTTCTCGCGGTACGCCAGGATAGCTTTCTTCACCGGCCATTTCTGCACCATCGTCACGTTGTGGTCGTTGCCCTCTGCGTCAGTCAGCACAGCCATCGTATCGTTGATGGTGTACTCACCTGCCTTGGCAATCGACTTCACGGTGTAGGTTCCTTCAAACACGAAGGGCACCATGATCTTGTGCGGTTGGTGATTCTCATCTACTTCTCCCAGCCAAGCAGCTGCTTCTACCTTATCGCCCACTTTCGCGATCGGAGTGAAGGCCCATTTCTTTTGCTCGTCAAGCGGGAAGTTGTACTCACCGCGCTTGAGGAATACGCCCGTCAGTTTGTCGAGGTCATTCTGCAGACCGTCGTAGTTACGGCTGAGCAGACCCGGACCTAAGGTCACTTCGAGCATGTGACCGGTGAACTCCACTTTGTTGCCCACTTTGAGGCCACGTGTGGACTCGAACACCTGCGCGTATACATTTGCGCCGATGACCTTAATGACCTCAGCCATCAGTTTGATCTCACCGACGTAGATGTAACAGATTTCGTTTTGCGCAACCGGACCGTCTACAGCAACGGTCACCAAGTTGGCAATAATTCCTTTTACTTTTCCAGTTGTCATATCTTAGTCTAATTTAATTCCCTTTTTCATATCCGCAACCAGTTCACGGAAGATCTTTTCGCCTTCTTCGATGGTCAGGATGGACCAGCGATGGAGCATCACAGCTTCGAGATAGTAAGCAAAGACCATCTCCGGCGAGAAGAAATCGAACTCCGTGCGGCTCTGTAACCACTCGAACCGTATCGCATCCTGCGCTTTCTCGCGTTGCATCAGGTCCTCAATGCCGGCCAAAGCCAGAATCTCCGTCCAGTCACCGCTTACCTCGTTCAGACCGAAGTCCTTCTGGTTTACGTGGCTTCGCAACTGCTCAGCCACCTCGCCTTCTCCGACGATCTGGATCTTGGCATCGAAACCGTGCTTGCGGCATATCTGCGCTACCAGGACATTATTCATATCCTGATTGAACGCAAACCACTCCCGCACAAAGCGGTTGCGAGCCTTGAGACCTTCCGCCAACGTAGCTTCGTCCATCGGAGCACGCAGCAGCGCCAGGTATTTCTTATCCGACGCAGACAGCTGTTCATCCAGCAGTTCGTCCAATTTCTCCATCGAAATCGGACTATCACTTCCTGCCTTCAGTTCCGGCAATCCCGCCAATAAATATTCGTAAGTCATATCAGAAGAGTTCTTCTACGAGTTGCGGACGAAGCATTTCCTTGAAGTATGCGATGAACTCGGCATCACCGAAGGCGAGTTTGTACCCACCCTTTGCCGGTTGGATCGTGAAATCGGTCTTGATGCCTTTCACTTCGCTGATCTTCACGCCCTTCTCGAGCAGACCTTTTGCATTAGCAGCGAAGTATTTCTTTAATGCCTCTGCATCCTTGGTCTCGATGAGCACCTCGCCGTTCTTGGCCATCTGCTCTGCCAACTTGGCGATGAGACCCTGCATGAACTTCGCATCTGCCGTCGCAGCCTTCACGCTATCCGCAGTGATCTTATCAGCCAAGAGATTCACGATCTCGGTCTTCACGGCGTTCACGCTCTGCTCTGCGTACAATTTCAATTCAGCACGTGTTTTCTTGTCCAGATCTGCCGATTTCGACTCTGCCTCTGCTACTAACGCAGCGGCTTTCTTCTCTGCCTCTGCAATGATCGCAGCCGCTTTCTCGTTCGCCTGTGCTACGATCTCTTGCGCCTGCGCATTTCCTTTTTCTACGCCTTCCGCATAGATTTTCTCAGTAATTTCTGAAAGATTCATTTTGTATAGTAATTTTATATTATTGCAATTCCTAACGGCTTTGCGCCGAATTCGGCTGCAAAGTTACGAAAAAAAAATGACATAAACAAATGTTTATGCCACTTTTTATAATTTTCTTTCTTTTTTATGGAATAAGGGTTATCTCCACGCGACGATTAAGTGCGCGACCTTCTTCCGTATCATTGGAAGCGACCGGTTTGAGATCTCCGTATCCAAAAGCCTTGATTCCATCGGGATTACAGCCGTATTCGACAAGTTGTCTCCGAACGGCTTCTGCGCGTGCCTGCGAGAGGGCTTTGTTATCTTCCGGCTTGCCAATATTATCTGTGTGTCCCGCCAGGCGGATCTTATAGCCATACGTACTCACGAACGTAGCGATACGTTTGAGTTCAGGAAGGGACGCCGGCATGATGATATCTTTGCCTGTCTCGAAGAGCAGATTATTGATTGCCACGGCTTGATTGGTTGCCAACACCGTAATGGTTTCCGGGCGTTTGTCTTCGGGCAGTTCCACACAATAGATATCATGTCTACGACCGGATTTCTGCGCATAGTAGGCTGTCTTGCCATCTGTGGAGATCTTATACCAGCAGTCACGACCGGGAGTATTGATAGCTTCTCCGAGGTTCTCGGGTTCCGACCAGCAGTTCCAGCAGGTATCACTAAGCCTACGGCTTACCCATACATCCAAATCGCCCATCGTGCCTTCTTTGTCCGATGAGAAATACAGAGTCTTCATGTCCGGGTGCAAGAACGGGGAACGTTCCATTCCGCGGGTGTTGATTGCCGCTCCTATCGAATATGGTTGTCCCCACCTACCCTGCGCATCACGCTCCGAGACAAAGATGTTCAGACTCGCTTTTTCTTCGTTTTCAACGGGATAATTTGCTGCGAAGAGCAGTACCGAACCATCGGCAGAGATCTGTGCATCCGCTTGCCAGTTACCTAATTGCAAATACCGCGGTAAGGGCTGGGGCTCTGTCCAGCCGTACGGTCCTTTTTGTGAGAAACACATACGTCCTTCCACAAAGAGCAACATCAATCGCCCGTCACCGGAGATCGATGTAGGCGCTTCGTTGCGGTAAGAACTCGACAAAGCCGGTACGATCTGCGCCGCCGACCACTCTCCTGTTTTGGGATCACGACGAGAGACAAAGATATCTTCAGACAGATTGCTCTCCGAGCGGTTAAGTCCCACAAAATACAGGGTGTTATCGTCGACGGTTAGCGTCGGACCATACTCCTCTCCTTCAGGCGTGTTGATCGCGGAAGACAAGATGATTGCAGATAATATAGATAGAATTAATTTCAAACTTATGCTTGTTGATGGATAATTTTTAATAGGCCTACCAGGGCTTTGAGACACGCACGATCGGTTATCTGTTCCCGCAGTTTCCCGAGATGGAAGCATTCAGCGAAGGTGCCTTTAGGAGTAGCCCACGCCATCCATACAGTGCCTACGGGTTTGGCGGCAGAACCGCCGGAAGGACCGGCTATACCGCTCGTTGCGATGGCATAATCTGTGCCTAACTGTTGACGAACCGACTCTGCCATCACACGCACCACTTCCTCACTCACCACGCCGTGCGCTTGTATCATCTCGGTTGGGACACCCAAAATATGCTCTTTGACTGAGTTGTCGTAACTGATGACCGAACCGTAATAAAAAGCCGATGAACCCGGGTGTTTGCTAAGTAATGAAGCTAACTTTCCACCCGTACAGCTCTCAGCGGTAGAGATAGTCTGATGACGCTCTGTGAGCAGACGACCGACAATCACTTCTAGCGGTTCATCGGTTTCAGCGATGAGATACTCACGCACAAGTGCCTTTAAGTCAGCGAAATAACGCGCCATCTCTGTCTCCGTCAGTTCTCCATAACTTGACAAACGCAAACGGATGACACCATCTTTCGGCAAGTACGCCAGATGAAGACCTGAAGGCATATTTGTCTCGAATTCATCGAGTAAAATAGCCAACGAACTCTCCGCAATACCGGTTACCTGCATCGTGCGATGCAGGATTTGTGATTTTTGATTCTCGAGTTTTGATTGGATATACGGAAGAATCTGCTCTTTCATTGCAATCTCCATCTCGTACGGGACACCGGGCATCGAAGCCAGTATCTTATTGTCCTTGTGGAAGATCATCAGCGGCGCCGAACCTACCCGATTCTCCAGAATAACCGCCTTATCAGGTACCTGCCATTGTGTCTCTGTCAAACGGTTGAGCACGTCCGGGCGATCTTTATACAGATCCTTTATATGCGCGCGCACGCTTTGATCTTCTATAAGGTGTGCGCCGAAATACTCGCACAGCACGTGTTTGGTGATGTCATCTTTGGTAGGACCAAGTCCACCGGTTGTCAGAACGATATCTGCTCTATTAAAAGCCTCGTTGAGAGCTGCAATAATATGTTCGCGGTCGTCATGAACAGAGGTAATCTGATACAGTTCAATACCCTGTTCGTTCAGTCTTTGAGCCATCCAAGCGGAGTTGGTGTCTACCACTTGGCCGATCAGCAACTCGTCTCCTATCGTGATTATTTCTGCGCGCATTGTTTTTTCCATTCGTTTGCAGTTAGTTCCAATTCATCGTACCATTCCTGTCCAAAACGCCGAATGAGCGGTTCTTTGAGGAACTGATACAGCGGTAAGTGCAGTTTCTTTCCTTTGATACGGGCACAATGGCATATATCCCAACGGTGGTACTCCACCCCCGTATATTCGCCCACTTGGGTCAAACGTATCGGATACAGATGACAAGAGATGGGTTTCTTAAAATCGATTTTTCCAGCGTTGTATGCTTTCTCGATCAAACAGTAACACCAACCTTGATGATCCGTGCGCGCAAAGATACAGTCTTTGCCATTGACGATAGAAAGCACTTGTTCTCCCGATGGATCGAGATACGATAGCCCTTGTTGTTCTACCACAGCACGTGCCTCTTTTGTCATCTGCGGCAGTAGTTCGGGCAGGATGGATTCTATCCGTTTGAGTTCCTCATCGGAGATCGGACAGCCTGCGTCTCCTTCGATACAGCAACAACCGCGACAGGTGTCGAGGTCGCAACAGAACTCCTTTTCCAGAACGTCCAGCGAGACTAATGTGTTATTGCCTATGATAAACATTATATTCCAAAGAATCCTTCTGCCCAGATCTTAATACCCAAGCCGATGAGCACGAGCCCACCGATCAGTTCCATATCCAGTTTCAGTTTACCCACATAGACGCCGAGCAAGTAACCGCCCAGCGAGAAAAGGGCTGTGATGCCACCGATCGTGACTACAGACGGATATAACCAATCGGGATACGGCACGAAAAGCAGTCCTGTAGCCAACACGTCGATACTCGTTGCAATAGCCAAGAACAGCAGGTTCGAGACATGCCAATTGGCACATTTCTTTGCATCTTTCTCTTCGTGGTACGACTCCCAGATCATCTTCACGCCCAAGAAACCCAGCAAAGCAAGGGCAATCCATGGCGCATAGGTCTGCATGAAGTTGACAAAGAGCGTACCGGCGTAATAGCCGATAATCGGCATACCCATATGGAAACAGCCGAAGATAGCAGCCATCAGGAGTGCCCGCGGATGCCATTGTTTATGTGTGAGGCCTTGTACTGTCGATACCGCACAGCAGTCCATCGCCAGACCGACAGCCATGATGACGACGTTAATCCAATCCATCAGTTCCTTTTGTATTTATACCGTGCACCTGTTTTGCCTTTGGCGATAGCTGCTAACTTATTGCGCACAAAGGTCTTACGAATCGGCGATATTCTGTCGGTAAAAACGTGTCCTTCGAGGTGATCATACTCGTGCTGCACGATGCGTGCGCAGAAGCCGGTGAAGGTCTCCTCGTGCTCATTGAAGTCCTCATCCAAGTAGCGCATCTTAATCGTGGTAGGACGAACCACATTTTCACTAATACCCGGCAAGGACAAGCAACCCTCGCTATACGAGCATGTTTCTTCGGATTCATCGAGTAATTCGGGGTTGATGAATGCCCGCTTGAAGTCTTTGCACTCCGGATAGTCTTCCGCTAATTCCGAACCGTCCACCACGAACAAACGCCAGGGTTTGCCCACTTGCGGAGCCGCCAGACCGCAACCTTCAGCCTGCGTCAGCGTCTCGTACATATCCGCGATAAACTGCTTGAGTTCCGGCGTGTTTTCTATCTCTTCAGCCTCTTTTCTCAGTACGGGCTGACCATACAAATATATAGGTAAAATCATATTCTGCTATCCAAATAATCTTCCAGTATTATACAAGCGGCTATTTTATCGACTACCGCCTTGTCCTGTCGGTCTTTCTTCTTCATTCCTCCATCTATCATCGCCCTATGCGCCAAAACCGACGTGAAGCGCTCATCATACATAGTTATAGGTTTATCGGGAAATTGTTTCTTGAACAATCCCATGAACGGCCGGATATAGTTCATCGATTCCGAATCCTGTCCGTTCATTTGTGTAGGATGGCCTATGACGACCTCGTCCACGGGTTCGTGGGCAAAATAGTCTTTGAGCCAGTTCATCAGTTCTTTGGTCTCGATCGTAAGCAACGGATTAGCCGTTATGCGGAGAACATCCGTAACGGCTAATCCAGTGCGTTTACGACCGTAATCTATTGCGAGAATACGTCCCATTAGAGGTTATTAAGTTCCTCTGCGATCTTCTCGTACTGAGCGTCCATATGGAAGCGGTAGTACAGACCCTTGAGAATCTGCATGTACGTACGATCTTGCGGATCCATCTCGTGTGCACGCTCGAAGAACGGCAACGATTTGCGGAATACCTCGTTCATCTCCTCCAAAGCTTTCTTGTATGCCTTGTTGTCTGAGATCATCGCAGCTTCCTCATTCAGTTTAACGGCTTGGTTATAGTATACTCTACCCTTACCTGCCATCGCGTCAGCCAGCGTCGGATCGAGGGCCAGCGCGTTATCGAAGTCCTTGAGTGCATCCTCGTAGTTACCGAGGTTCTCATCGAGGTTACCCTTGATGTGATGATACTGCGCTACGTTCGGCTCACGCTCGATAGCTTTAGCCAAGTACTCAACAGCTGTTTTCTCCTGACCGGAATAGATATAGAAGTTGATCAGGTTTTGCAAGAACCACGGTTCACCCGGGAAACGAGCGATAGCGTTCTGCAAAGTCTCAACGAACTTAGCGGTATCCTTCACGCTTACATACTCCTGATAAAGGAACTGGTTAACCGAGATAGCCTCGTAGTCACCGTCCTTGAGTTGCTCCAGCAGGGCGATAGCATCCTCATGACGCTCCGACTGAACAGCGAAGATAGCTGCGTAGTACTTGTACTGCTCGTACGTGGTGTCACGCGGCATCTCTTTCTGGATCTTCGGGTCTTGCATCATAGCCAAATCCGGCATGTCCACATGCATCTTGAAAGCCTGGAAAGCGCCCTCGAAGTCACGTTGCTCATTCAGATAGATACCGTACTTCACCAACTCCTGTTGTTTATAGTACTCCAGCATCTTCTTCACAATGTTCGCGTGGGTCTTGGGGTCGGTCATCACTTCGCGACCTTTCTTATCCAGCGTCATTGCGGTAGCCAACTCATCTGCTTTGAGCCAGTGTTTGTAACTCTCCTCAACCGCATAGCCGGCTTTCGCCTGGTTGATACCCTTACCCATCATCTGGTTGTAGTTCTCTTGCGTCAGTTCCTGATAACCGATCATACCTGCCCAGTAGTAGGTCTCAACGGTCGGAGCAGCTTCGATGGCCTCATCGATAGCCACGCGAGCAGCCGAGAAGTCCGGCGTCTCTGCCATCATGTAACTCTTCGCCTTCTTAACCAGCGGGTTTTTCTGTGCAAAGCAGCCTGCACTCATCAGTACAGCAACTGCCAAAATCAAACCTTTTTTCATAATTTATTCGTTTGTTTCGTTAGTATTTTCTTCTGTTTCCGGATTCTCGACTATTACCTCTGCGCTCTCCTCTTCGTCGTCCTTCGGAACGATACAACCGCTCATGAGCGTGTCGTTACGTTTCTGGAGCTCGATCAGTTTGACGCCCTGTGCAGCACGACCGGTTTGACGAATCGTCGAGATATCCATGCGGATGGCTGTTCCGGCCTTGGTGATGAGCATCAGGTCATCGCTGTCGGTAACGGCGTGGATACCGATCAGTTGACCGGTCTTCTCGGTGATCTCGATGGTCTTGACGCCCTTACCACCACGGTTGGTGACGCGGTAGATAGCATTTCCTTCTTCGTCATCGAGGGCCGTACGCTTACCGAATCCGTTCTCAGAGATAACAAGGATCGTCTTGTCTGTATTCTTCTCTACACAAACCGTGCCAATTACGCGATCTTGGCCGTCGTCCTCCAGCGTAATCGCCTTCACACCGGTAGCCGAACGACCCATCGGACGTACGCCCGACTCGTTGAAACGACATACCTTACCGTTGTACGAAGCCACTAACATCTCGCTCTGTCCGTCGGTGAGCGTACCGCCGATTAACTCGTCGCCTTCACGCAGACCCAACGCGATGATACCGTTCGCACGCGGACGGCTGTACGCCTCGAGCGTCGTCTTCTTCATAAGACCATTCTTTGTGATGAAGATCAGGTAGTGGTTCTCGATATACTCCTGGTCGTTGAGACCCTTCACATTGATACAGGTACGTACCTTATCGCCGTTCTGGAGGTTAATCATATTCTGGATAGCACGACCCTTCGATTGCTTGTTACCTTCCGGCAGTTCATAAACCTTGAGCCAATAGAGACGGCCCATCTCAGTGAAGAACATCATCGTCGAGTGCATCGAAGCCTGGTGAACGTACTCAATGAAGTCCTGATCACGAGCGCTACTTGCCTTCGATCCTACTCCACCGCGTGTCTGCTGACGGAAGTCAGCCAGCGGCGTACGTTTGATATAACCGAGGTGCGAGATGGTGATCACCATATCATCGTCGGCATACATATCCTCCGGGTTGAACTCGGTAGCCATCTTCACGATTTGAGTACGACGCTCGTCGCCGTATTTCTCTTTGATCTCCACGAGCTCTTCGTTGATCACGTCGTAACGCATCTCTTCGCTGGCGAGCAGTTCGTTGAGGTGAGCGATGAGTTTCTCGATCTCCTCGTACTCCTGCTTCAACTCGTCGATACGCAGGCCGGTGAGGGCACTCAGACGCATATCTACGATCGCTTTCGACTGCAGGTTATCGAGGTTGAAACGTGCCTCGAGGTTCGCCTGAGCGTCCGCCGGAGTACGGCTGGCGCGAATGATACGAACTACCTCGTCGATGTTATCTACGGCGATGATCAAGCCCTCTAAGATATGGGCTTTCTCCTCGGCTTTCTTCAACTCGAATTTCGTACGGCGCGTTACAACGTCCATACGGTGCTCGATGAAGTTACCGATGAGTTGCTTGAGGTTCAGCAGCATCGGACGACCCTTCACCAGGGCGATGCTGTTAACCGCGAAGCTGGACTGCAGGGCGGTGAACTTATAGAGTTTGTTCAGCACGACCTGTGCGTTCGCGTCACGTTTCACATCGATCACGATACGGATATCGCGCTTCGAGTGATCCTGGATATCGGAGATACCTTCGATCTTCTTGTCGTTCGCCAGCTCCGCGATAGCCTTAACGAGTTCGTTCTTCACCACGCCGTACGGCAGCTCAGTGATCACGATGCGCTCACGACCATTGTCGTCCGCCTCGATATCGGCATTCGAACGGATGATCACACGGCCACGACCGGTCTCGTAAGCATCCTTCACGCCCTGGTAACCGTAGATCGTACCACCGGTCGGGAAATCCGGAGCCTTGATATACACCATCAGATCCTCTACCGTGATCTCCGGACAGAACTCATCGTGCATGCGCGCTTTGATATTATTGATATACGCGCAGCAGCCATCAATCACCTCGCTCAGGTTATGGGTCGGCATGTTCGTCGCCATACCTACGGCTATACCGCTGGCACCGTTCACCAACAGATTCGGGAAACGGCAAGGCAGAACCGTCGGCTCTTTGAGCGAGTCGTCGAAGTTATTCTGCATGTCTACGGTATCCTTCTCGATATCACGCAGCATCTCTTCTGCGAGCTTCGAGAGGCGCGCCTCGGTATAACGCATAGCAGCAGCACCGTCGCCGTCGACCGAACCGAAGTTACCTTGGCCGTCTACCAGGCAATAACGCATTGCCCAGGGCTGCGCCATACGCACCAGCGTACCGTAGATAGAACTGTCACCGTGCGGGTGATACTTACCCATTACCTCACCGACGATACGTGCAGATTTCTTGGTCGGTTTGTCGCTCGTGTTACCGAGTTCATTCATACCGAACAGCACACGGCGGTGAACAGGCTTGAAACCATCGCGCACATCAGGCAGCGCACGACTTACGATCACAGACATCGAGTAGTCGATATACGAGGATTTCATTTCCTCATCAATCTTCACCGGAATAATGTGATCATTCTTAATAATCTCGTTGTTTTCTTCCATATAGTATATAATTTATTATATAATTCTTCCAAAAAATCGCGCAAAGTTACTACTTTTTTTTGAACTGTGCAAATTTTTTGCGATATTTTTGCATTTTTATCCATTTTCGACCTCCCCTCGGTAGATTTCCGTCATGCGCTTAAATCGCAAATAAACGCCCTTTATGCCCGTTTTTTTTGTTAATGCGCGCGCAACCACATGCGTGCACACACGATCATTATGAATTTGCATATATCGAAAAAATGTAGTACCTTTGCAGCGATTTTTGGAGTATGTTTGTTCATTTGGATTGCAATAATTTCTTTGTGAGCTGTGAGTTGGTGTCACGGCCGGAACTACGTGGGGCACCTGTCGTGGTAGCTAACGACAACGGCAACAACGGAGGTATCATCCTGGCGCTGAACCAGGAAGCCAAAGCCGCAGGTCTCAAGCGCGGCAATCCGCTCTTCCAAGTAAATAAACTGATCGAGAAACAGCACGTAACGGTCATCGACGTGCATCATCATCTATACCATGAGGTTTCTCACCGCATCATGGAAGAAGTGAAACAGACGGAGATGGTGTTGGACTTTGTCCAGTACAGCGTGGATGAGTTCTTCGGGATGATGCCGGACGATGAACCTACCCGACTTCGTAGCTATCTGCAGCAACTCAAAGACCTGATATTGGAAAAGACCGGCATACCGGTCAGTTGCGGGGCGGGCACCAGTTATACACTCGCCAAAACGGCCACCTGGTTTGCTAAGCGCTATCCGGCGTACAAAGGGATCTGCATTATGCCCGCTGACAAACGCGAGCAAGCCTTGGCAAAAGTGCCGATAGCAGACGTGTGGGGTATTGGCAGAAGAAGCATCAAGAAACTGACGCAAGAAGGAATCCAAACAGCGCTCGATTATACCCAAAAATCCGAGGCATGGGTTCACCGACTTTTCAACGTGACAGGTGTCCGCACATGGAAAGAGCTGCGGGGAGAACCGGCTATCATCATAGCTAGCCGCGAACGCCAGAAAAGCATCATGTACAGCCGTACCTTCGCACACATGACAGATAGCCAAACAATTCTTATTAAAGAATTGAGTAACTATTCGACTGCCGCCACTCGTCGTTTACGAGAACAGGGCTCTTTATGCGGTGCTGTAACGGTCTTTTTGGCCACCAATCGGCATCGTACAGACCTCGCGCAGTACCACATGGATGACACCATCAAACTGGTCACACCCACCGATGACACACGCCTGATTATCGAAGCCGTGCGGACACTTCTATCGCGCATCTATAAGCCGCGCTATCAATACAAACAGGCGGGTGTAATTCTCTCACAGTTACAGAGCAATTCGGGTGTGCAGTTGGATCTCTTTGCTGCGCAAGCTGTGGAAGACACGACACGCCAGAAGCGGTTGATGCGCGCTATCGATACCATCAACGAGCGTTTCGGCAAGAATCAAATTCATTTTGCCGTACAAGGTACCGAGAACGACACCGAAGACGATCCGGCTGGTTTTATGCGGCCTCATAATGTGGAATAATTGTCCCCAAAAAAGAAGTGAAACTTCTTCGTTTTTTGCAAAAAAACGCGCGATTACTTGCATATATGCAATTTTTGTTGTAATTTTGTAGCCGATTTGCGTATAGAGCATAAAAGTAATACAAGATATGAATATTTCGTACAAGTGGTTAAAGCGCTACATTGCGTTGCAAGATGATGCGCAGACAGTAGCGAAAATCCTGACTTCTATCGGTCTCGAGGTAGGAACAGTGGAAGAAGTAGAGACCATCAAGGGCGGGCTCAAAGGCCTGGTAGTAGGCGAAGTCTTAACCTGCGAAGCCCACCCTAATTCCGATCATTTGCATATCACCAAAGTGAACGTTGGTGAAGCTGAACCGCTGCCGATCGTTTGCGGTGCACCCAACGTAGCTGCGGGACAGAAGGTCATCGTGGCGACCGTGGGTACGGTGCTCTATGACGGCGACGAGTCGTTTACCATCAAGAAAGGTAAACTGCGCGGTGAGGAGAGCTGGGGTATGATCTGTGCGGAAGATGAGATTGGTGTGGGCACTGATCACGCCGGTATCATTGTGCTGCCTGCCGATACGCCGGTTGGCATGAAAGCTGCCGACTACTATCACATCGAGAACGATACGATCATCGAGGTGGATATCACGCCGAACCGTTCTGACGCCGCGTCGCACTATGGTGTAGCACGTGATCTGTACGCGTACTACAAGGCACACGGACAGGATATAGCACTGACGAAGCCAAGCGTTGAAGCCTTCAAGATCGACAACCATGAGTTGCCGGTGAAGGTGACGGTAGAAGCACCGGACGCTTGTCCGCGTTATTCGGGCGTGAGCATCCAAGGTGTAGAGATCAAAGAATCGCCGGAATGGCTCAAGAACAGCTTGTTGGCTATCGGTCTGCGTCCGATCAATAACATCGTGGATGTAACGAACTTCGTGCTGCATGAGTGCGGTCAGGCGCTGCACGCTTTCGATGCCGACAAGATTAAGAATCACGACATCCATGTGCGTTATGCAAAGCAAGGCGAGAAATTCGTAACCCTGGACGGCGTAGAACGCGAGATGGATGCCCACGATCTGATGATCGCCAACAGTGACGAGGCAATGTGTATCGCCGGCGTGTTCGGTGGTTTGGAGAGCGGCGTAACGGAGAACACGAAGAACGTGTTCCTGGAGAGCGCTTATTTCGATCCCGTGACCATCCGTAAGACCAGCCGCAGACATACCTTGCAGACCGACGCCTCCTTCCGCTACGAGCGCGGTTGTGATCCGAACAACACGATCTACGTACTCAAACGTGCTGCCCTACTCATTCAGGAAGTAGCCGGCGGACAGATCGCGATGGAGATCACGGATACCGTAAACGGTGATTTCAAGCCGTGGGACGTAACGATCGATATTAACCGCGTCAATGCACTCATTGGTAAAGCTATCGGAGAGGATACGATCGAGACGATCCTTAAAGCGTTGGAAATCGAGATCCTTAGCAAGAACGGCACGATCTGGCAACTCGCTGTGCCGCGTTACCGCGTGGATGTACAACGCGAGTGCGACGTAGTGGAAGATATACTTCGTATATACGGTTACGACAATGTCGAGTTCCCGGACAAACTGAACACCAGTTTGGCGTACGGCATCAAGCCCGATCCGGAGAAACTGCGTCGTAAGATTGCGGAGCAACTGACCGCACAGGGTTTCAACGAGATTCTCAATAACTCCCTGACCAAGACCTCGTACTACAAAGACGGCTGGAACAACAGTTGCGTAACGATCATGAACCCCTTAAGTCAGGATCTGGGCGTGATGCGTCAGACCCTACTCTTCGGCGGACTCGAATCGATTGCCCGTAACGCGAACCGCAAGAACAACGACCTCAAGTTCTATGAGTTCGGTAATTGCTATCATTACAATGCCGCCGTACGCGAGAACAACGATGCCGATCCGCTGCGTGCCTATAGTGAGGAACCGCATCTCGGTCTCTGGTTAACGGGAAACAAAGCCGCACAGAGCTGGGTGCGTAAAGAGGAGAAGACGACCTTCTATCAGCTGCGTGCATATGTGAACAATATCCTTGTGCGCTTAGGCGTGGATGTAAATAAGTTGACGATGGAACCGGCAATCGATCCGCAAGGAGAGAAGTGCTGCGGGATCGTAGAATGCTTCTCTGACGGCTTGGTACTCAAAGCGCAGAACGGAAAGGCAATCGGTTATATCGCTATCGTAGCGCATGGGCTGCTTAAGCAGTTCGACATCGATCAGGAAGTGTATTACGCCGACCTGTACTGGAAAGAGTTGCTCAAACTCAACAAACAATACAAGGCAGTTATTAACGATCTGCCGAAATATCCGGAAGTGAAACGTGACTTCGCGCTGCTCGTGGATAAGAACATCGAGTTCGCCGACTTGGCTCGTGCAGCTTTCGGCGCAGAGAAGAAACTGCTCAAGAACGTGTTCCTGTTCGATGTCTATGAAGGCAAGAACCTCGAGGAAGGTAAGAAATCTTATGCTTTGAGTTTCATCCTCCAAGATGCAGAGAACACGCTGAAGGATACGCAGATCGAGAATGTCATGAACCGCCTGAAGAAGGCCTTTGAAGACCAGTTCCATGCTACCCTCCGCTGATCAGAACGAGATATTAAGACGCCGCACGTTTGCAATCATCTCGCACCCGGATGCCGGTAAGACGACCCTCACGGAGAAACTGCTGTTATACGGCGGCGCTATCCATGTAGCGGGTGCGGTGAAAAGCAATAAAATCCGCAAGACGGCTACCTCCGATTGGATGGAGATCGAGAAGCAACGTGGTATATCCGTGGCGACGTCCGTCATGGGCTTTGACTACAGCGGCTATCACATCAATATCCTCGACACCCCGGGTCACCAGGACTTTGCGGAAGACACGTTTAGAACATTGACCGCTGTTGATTCGGCCATTGTGGTCATCGACTCCGCCAAGGGTGTGGAGACGCAGACACGTCGTCTGATGGAGGTCTGCCGCATGCGTAGGACACCGGTCATGGTGTTCATGAACAAGATGGACCGCGAGGGTAAAGACCCCTTCGATCTGATGGACGAAGTGGAGCATGAGTTGCAGATTAAAGTAACACCTGTGACGTGGGCGAATGGACAAGGCCTGAAATTTGAGTCTGTCTTCGCGCTTAACCAACGTCCAAAGAACATTAGCGGTAAGTTAGCCGAAGACCTTGAGATGGTGGATGGCGTCTATCCGGAATTTGATAAAGAAGCGTACTTGCGCGGCGAGTTAGCGCCGGTATTTTTCGGTTCGGCATACAAGACGATCGGTGTACAGGAGTTGTTGGACTTCTTGGTGGCAAACGCCCCCTCCCCTCTTGCGGTAGGTGCCGAAGAGCGTGTGGTGGAACCGATGGAAGATAAGTTCACGGCGTTCTGCTTTAAGATTCATGCGAACATGGATCCGAACCACCGCTCTTGTATCGCGTTCTTTAAGATTTGCTCGGGTAAGTTCCTTCGCAACACCTATTACTACCACGTACGCAAAGACCAACAGATGCGTTTTGCTGCGCCTACCTGCTTCATGGCGCAGAAGAAAGAGACCGTCGATGAGGCTTTTGCGGGTGATGTAGTGGGTCTGCCCGACACCGGTAACTTCAAGATCGGAGATACACTCACCTCAGGTGAAAAACTGCATTTCAAAGGCCTACCCTCTTTCTCGCCCGAGATGTTCAAGTATATCGACAATGCCGACCCGATGAAGCAGAAACAGCTCGACAAGGGTGTTAATCAACTGATGGACGAGGGTGTGGCACAGCTGTTTGTGAGCCAACTCAACGGACGCAAAATCATCGGAACGGTAGGACAACTGCAGTTCGAGGTAATTCAGTATCGTTTGGAGCACGAATATCAGGCCAAATGCAAATGGCAGCCGCTGCAGATGTACAAAGCCTGCTGGATAGAGAGTGAGGACGACGCCGAACTGGACATGTTCAAGAAACGCAAAGCGCAGTACATGGCGTACGATAAAGAAGGTCGTGATGTGTTCATGGCCGATAGTGCCTACGTGCTGAACATGGCGCAGCAGGATTATAAGCACATCAAATTCCACTTTACGAGTGAGTTCTAACAAAAATATACTATTATGAAAAACAAATCGCTTCAATTACGCCTCATCGTGATGAACTTCTTGGAGTTCGCCGTTTGGGGTTCGTATCTGATCTGTATGGGTCGTTACCTGGCCGAGCACGGTATGGGTACGCACATCGGTATTTTCTACTCTATTCAGGGTATTGTATCCATTTTTATGCCCGCGCTGATGGGTATCGTAGCCGATCGTTGGATTCCGGCACAGAAGACTTTGAGCCTCTGTCATTTGATGGCAGGTCTGTTCATGGGCGCAGCAGGTCTCTATGCGCTGGGAGCCGGTGATGCCGTAGAGTTTGCTCCGTTGTTCTCGCTCTATGCGATCTCCGTTGCATTCTACATGCCGACGATCGCGCTGACCAACTCGGTTGCTTTCAATGCCCTTATCAAAGCCGGTATGGATACGGTAAAGGACTTCCCGCCGATCCGTGTGTTCGGTACGGTTGGATTTATCGCTATGGAATGGTGTATCGACCTGATGGGCTTCCAATCGACGGCACATCAGTTCGTTATCAGCGGTGGTCTGAGCCTGTTGCTGGCAGCTTATGCGCTGACCTTGCCGAACTGCGAGGTTAACAAGTCGGAAGGTAAGGTGGATATCGTCGAGGCGCTTGGTCTGAAAGCCTTTACGCTGTTCAAACAGAAGAAGATGGCGTTGTTCTTTATCTTCTGTATGTTCCTCGGTGTGAGTCTGCAGATCACCAACGGTTTTGCAACTCCGTTCCTTGGCAGCTTTGCTGCAGCACCGGAGTTTATCGACACCTTTGCTGTTAAGCACAGCACGATGCTCGTATCCATCAGCCAGATTTGTGAGGCCGTTTGCATCCTGTTGATTCCGTTCTTCCTCAAGAAATTCGGTATCAAGAACGTGATGCTGCTCGCTATGTTCGCATGGGTACTTCGTTTCGCCTTCTTCGGCGCAGGTAACCCTGCTATGCCGGGCGTGCTGCTGTTCGTGCTGAGTTGCGTGGTTTACGGCTTTGCGTTTGACTTCTTCAATATCTCCGGTGCGTTGTACGTCGATCAGGAGACAGATCCTTCGATGCGCTCGAGTGCTCAGGGTCTGTTCATGGTGATGACCAACGGTATCGGTGCAACGATTGGTACGCTGGCTGCGCAAGCTATCGTGAACAAGAACGTCTATGCCCTTCCTGCAGACGCTCCGTTTGCTGATGTATGGCAAGGATGGCAAGCAAGCTGGTACACCTTCGCTGCTTACGCACTTGTCGTAGCAATCGCGTTCTGGATCTTCTTCCCGAAGACTCCGGTGAATAAAGATATCGAAGTAAAACACTAAATCACAAATGACCAATGTTCCGTAAGGAACTTAGATATTATTTCTCCACGCCGATAGCGTACATCGTCATCGGATTGTACCTGTTGGCAATCAGTCTCTTCCTTTGGGTGATTCCGGGTCAATGGAATATCATTGACTCGGGATACGCCCAAGTGGACGGACTCTTTCAATTGAGTCCCTGGCTCTTTATGCTTCTCTGTCCTGCATTGACCATGCGCCTACTCTCCGAAGAGCGCCAGAGTGGCATTTGGGACCTCATTCGCACGAAACCTATCTCGCTTAGCCGTATTATGCTCGGTAAGTATTTCGCCGCATGGACATTGGTGCTTATAGGACTTCTGCCGTGCTTTGTGCATTATTTTGTAGTGGCATACATGGCCGAACCGATGGGTAATCTGGACAGCGGAGCGTTCATGGGTTCGTTCATAGGGCTCATCCTTTTGAGCGGTACATTCATGGCTATAGGCCTGCTCTGCGCGACATTCAGCAAGAGTCAGATCGTGTGCTTTATTGCAGGTGCCTTGGTTTGTTTTATCCTCTACTGGGTTCTTCTGCAGGATCACTACTCCGCCCTCTCGCGTGGTGTGATCGATCTGCGTGACGTTGCCGTTTTCGTTTCGGTGGCCGTCGTTGCCATCGTTCTTTCTATAGTTGTCATCGATAAACTGACCCGCAAATGACACGTATCGGCGTTCTGAGTGATACCCACGGGTTGTTAGACAAACGCGTCTTTGAGCATTTCAAAGACGTGGATGAGATTTGGCATGCAGGGGATATCGGTTCGGAGGACGTCTTACGTCGCTTGCGGGAGTTCAAGCCTACCCGCGCTGTATTCGGAAATATGGACTCGGGCGATGTACGGTACAGTCTGAGTGAGTTCTATCGCTTTAAGGTAGAAGATGTCAATGTGCTGATGACGCATATCGGCGGTTATCCCGGGCATTATAACCCGTGGCTCATTCCATGGTTTAAGAAAAGTCTGGAATCAAAAATGACCAATGACCAATCACAAATAAACAATGTTATCGATCTGTTCGTCTGCGGACACAGCCATATATTAAAGGTACAATATGACTCGCAGTTTAAGTTCCTGACCATGAACCCCGGCGCAGCCGGTAAACAAGGTTGGCAACCCTGCCAGACACTGTTGCGTTTTACGATCGACGGCAGTAAGATCGACAACCTCGAAGTGATCGAGTTGGAACGTTTATAGCAAAAAGTGCGCTTTTGTAAAGTGTATTTTGCAAAATATGTTCAAAAACATAAAAAAAAATTTGCATATATAAAAAAAAAGCAGTACCTTTGCACCGGATTTAAGAAAATGTTCTTAATCCAACTAAAAAAGACCAATCTTTTTTGTACCTTAAATAAACAGACTAATACCTTAGAAAAACAGGCGTCGCGACGACGACTGTTTTCGCTTTCTAAAAGAAAGTATGGTATTAAACTGACATCTTAACTACAATAAATCCCGCCTACTCTTCCGAGTGGCGGGATTTGTTTTGACTAGGAATAGGATCCTATTTGATCTCCTGTGCTTTGATACCGTCTCTTTCGAGGAGCGCATTGATGGTCGGTTCACCTCCGCGGAAACGAACATACAGATCCATCGCTTTCTCCGTACCACCCTTCTCCAGGATATTCTCACGGAAACGTTTGGCTGCTTTCTTATCGAAGATCGTGCCATTCTTCTTCTGTTGTGCGGCTTTGAAGACGGAGAACGCGTCAGCATCAAGCAATTCCGACCACTTATAGCTGTAGTAGCCTGCAGCGTAACCGCCACTGAAGATATGTGTGAACGCGCAACACATCTGCGTACCCGGAACGTTCGGGAGCACTTGTACCTGCTCCATCGCCTTGTCGCTGAAACGAACGACAGACTCTAAGGTACCAATCGTCTCGTTCACCTCAAACGGTTGCTCCAAGGTATGCCAGGTCATATCGAGATAACCGAAACTGAGTTGACGTGCGCAGGCATATGCAGCCATGAAGGTCTGCGATGCGTGCATCTTATCGAGCAATTCCTGCGGCAGTGCCTCACCGGTCTCATAATGCTTAGCGAAGGTATCGAGGAACTCTTTCTCATCGATGAAGTTCTCATTGAACTGCGAGGGCAGTTCTACAAAGTCACGGGGCACGTTCGTTCCGCTCTGCGAAGCGTATTGGCAGCGCGTCAACATACCGTGCAAACCATGACCGAACTCATGCAGGAAAGTGCGTACCTCATTATAGGTAAAGAGAGCCGGTTTGTCTGCGGTGGGTCTGGTAAAGTTCATGACGTTTACAATATGCGGGCGATGATCTTTGCCGTGCTCGATATACTGCGGTTGGAAATCATTCATCCAAGCTCCGCCGCGCTTACCATCCCGCGGATGGAAGTCTGCATAGTAAACGGCGAGGAACTTACCTTTCTCGTCAAAGACCTCATAAGCCGTTACTTCGGGATGATAAACCTGAATGTTCTTATTCTCTTTGAACTTGATACCATAGAGTTTCTCTGCGAGACCAAAGACACCTTTCTTAACGCGCTCGAGCTCGAAATACGGCTTCAAGTCATCGTCCGAGATATCGAATTTCTCTTTTTTGAGTTTCTTGCTATAGTAACTGAAGTCCCAAGGTTGGATATGTTCAGCATAGAAACCGTGTGCCTTGGCATACTCCTCTACTTCCTGAACTTCTGCTTTGGCAGCGGGCATATAAGCGTCACGCAGTTGATCCAAGAGGCGATACACGTTCTCCGGGGTCTCTGCCATTGTCTTATGGAGCGATTTCTCGGCATAGGTCTTTTTACCAAAGAGCTTGGCAAGAGCCAAACGGGTATTGACGATCTCCACGATGAGACCGGTGTTATCGAACTCACCGCCTACGCACTTACCGGCGTTTGCCATGTATAACTCACGACGGATATCTCGGTTGTCCAGATCCATCATCACCGGAATCGTAGTGGTCGGCTTGAGGTTGAGCAACCATCCGTCAAGTCCTTTCTTCTCTGCGTTGGTACGTAAAACGGACTTGGTGTCGTCATTCAGACCGGCTAAGAGTGCCTCGTCCGTGATGAGCATCGACCAAGCGTTCGTAGCTTTGAGCACGTTCTGACCGTATTGGAGGGTCAGTTGGCTCAGTTTGGCGGTCAGTTGACGGTACTGCTCTTTCTCTTCGGGGTTGAGGTTCGCGCCGTTATTGGCAAACGACTCATAGATATCCTCGAGCAGTTTATATTGCGCTTTGTTCAGTTTGAGTTTGTCGCGCTGCTCATAAACCGCTTTGATACGTTGGAAGAGTCCTTCGTTCAGACGAATGGTCGATGAGTACTCGGAGAGCTTTGGGCTCAACTCCATCTCGATCTGTTGGAGCGTGTCGTTGGTCTCCGCGCTCGTGAGGTTAAAAAAACAACCTGCCACGATAGAGAGCATCTCGCCGGATTTCTCGTAGGCCTCGATCGTGTTGGCAAAAGTCGGAGCAGCAGGATTAGCAACGATATCGTCGATCTCCTGCAATCCTTGCTTCATTGCCTCTTCAAAAGCCGGCATGTAATGCTCCGCATGGATCTCATTAAACGGATACGTGCCGTGCGGCGTTTTCCAGTTCTTGTAGTCAAAGAACGGATTCGTAGCAGCCGTCGCTGCCAGTACGGTGGTGGCTAAAGCCATAGTTAGGAATTTACGCATTTGTGATTTCAAATTTATAATTTATATTCTATCTTTTTCCTCTTAGTAAATTGATATCTCCGGATAGTTGATACACGCCGATGATCGATTGGTCGGACTTGTTCTTTTTCTTGTTATACGAGATCTTGGACATGTATCCTGCATCCTTGGCAGCATCAGTTCCCAAAGCCCGAATGACATAGAAATAAGCGCCCTCTGCGGCGGGTTTACCGTTGATCGTTCCATCCCATCCTTTCTCGGGATCAGTCCAATCATAGACCAGTTTGCCCCAACGGTTATACACCCAACAATGGAACTCTTTGATAGAACGGAAGGCTACGCGGAACTCATCGTTCTTGCCGTCTCCGTTCGGTGTAAACACATTTGGCACACGCAGGTACGACTCGGATATATTGATGATTTTCTCCATCGAGTCACAGGTACAGTACTCGTTATTAACCGCACCCACCACGCGATAGGAACCGGGATCCGAGAAGACATAGCGGATATCCTTATCGCGCCGTGTCACGATATGTTGGGTCGATTTATAGATCGACCACTTGTAATAACGGGCTGCGGGAGTCGGATTGGAATAGAACGCCACCTCCAAGGTTCCGCTATAGGAGTTGCCGTCTGTGAGTTGTTGTTCCGACGGACGGTCTAACTCGTTCTTGGCGTCTCGTGCGGTAGCCAAAGCCACCAAATGCATATTCACTGCCTTTACGCTATCCGGCGGCAAGGTCGCCGTAACGCAAGTAAGGGGTAAATCCAGACTGCGGCGGATCGCATTGTCGTAGCAAAGCGTGATGGTGGTGGAGTCATACAAAGGCGGCAGATAGAGCGTTGCTGCCAACATTCCGCTATCTTCGACCAAGGAATCCGTCCATGCATCGTTATTCCACGCGAGCGCATTATAAGATAAGGAATACGTGTGCGCGCGCGATAAGAAATCATCGACACCGGTGATATGCAGGATCGTACTCATGCAGGTCGGTTCGATAGCGATCGAGAGCGAGTCGAGTTCCTGGTATTTCACCGCAATAAAACGACTGTTCCCTACCCGATAGATGCCGTCGTCCGGGTATATTTCATCGGTGTTAGCTGCTATCCGTCTTCCGTCCTCCGTAAACCAATCGACCGCCCCGCGCGTAGAACGCAGGTGAATCTCATCCCGGAACACAAAGATCGTATCACGACCGTTAACGACTTGCGTCGCTGCGCCTACGCATACTACATCGGCAGCGTAGGACACAACGGCACAAAGCGTCAGTATTATGGTCAATAATCGCTTGATCATTTATTTACCTGGAAGCGCGTATTGCCATTTTGGATGAAGTCCACGATCTGTTTTGCAGCGGCAATTCCGGCATTGATATTGGCCTCTGCCGTCTGTGCGCCCATTTTCTTGGGTGTTGCGAAGTAGCGTCCCTCGAAGAGCGTACGGAACTTCGCATCAGCCACCGGCATAATATCCGTCATATACTTGAGGTCGGCACGTTCTTGCATCAGGGCGATCAGACCTTCTTCATCAATGACTTCTTTGCGGGCGGTGTTCACGAGGATGCCGCCTTTCGGCATGAGGTTTACGAGATCGTGGTTGATGCTGTTCTTGGTCTCAGCGGTGGCCGGGATATGAAGGCTTACGACATCGCAAGTCTTGTACAGCTCCTCTGCACTATGCAGCGGCTTCACGTTAGCGGCGATCATCGCCTCATCCGGACAATAAGCGTCGTAGGCATAGACCTCCATGCCGAAGCCCTGCGCGATGCGAGCCACGTTACGACCTACATTACCAAAGGCATGGATACCGAGTTTCTTACCCTTGAGTTCGGTGCCCGACGTACCGTTGTATAAGTTACGCACGGCATAAACCATCAGACCAAGTGCCAATTCGGCAACCGCGTTACTGTTCTGACCCGGTGTGTTCATTGCTACTACTTTGTGGGCAGTAGCAGCCTCGAGGTCGATATTATCGTAACCTGCGCCGGCACGCACTACGATCTTGAGTTGTTTGGCTGCGTCCAGAACAGCGGCATCGACAATATCTGAACGGATAATGAGTGCGTCTGCGTCTGCGACAGCCTCCAAGAGTTGGGCTTTGTCCGTATATTTCTCGAGCAGCGCCAGTTCGTATCCTGCGCCCTCTACCACTTCACGAATGCCGTCAACGGCTACTTTCGCGAACGGTTTCTCTGTTGCTACTAATACTTTCATAGGTTTTATCAATGTTGTGAGTTCTATTGTTTTGCCCGTCGGAGTCGGTAAACGATGTCGATCTGTGGGCAAAATATAAGAATAACCCATAATTAATGCAATTTCTCGTATTCCTTAATGCAATCAACCAGCGCTTGAACGCCTTCGATGTCCATAGCATTGTAGCAGGAAGCACGGAAACCGCCTACGAGACGGTGACCCTTGATTCCAACCATACCACGCTCGGTAGCGAACTTGAAGAAGTCATCTTGCAGTTCAGCATACTCGGGTTTGAAGACGAAGCAAATATTCATGCGGCTGCGATCCTCTTTCTTCGAGATAGTCGGCATGAAGAGTTTCGACTCATCGAGGCACTTATAGAGCAGATCTGCTTTCGCTTTGTTACGCTCCTCAATCCATTTTACTCCACCGTGAGCTTTGAGCCAACGGAGCGTGAGGACTGCCGTATAAACGGGCAGTACAGGGGGCGTATTGAACATCGAACCGTTGTCGATATGCGTCTGGTAGTTGAGCATGGTCGGGATATAACGGCTAACCTTACCGAGGCAGCTCTCTTTGATGATCACGAAGGTCACACCGGCCGGCGCGAGGTTCTTCTGAGCTCCACCGTAGATGATATCGTATTGGCTCACGTCGATCGGACGGCTGAGGATGTCGGACGACATATCGGCTACCAAAGGTACATTGCCTTTTTTCTTGTAGATCTCTGCGAGTTTGTCATCGTTGATCTCCGTACCGAAGATGGTGTTGTTGGTGGTGATGTGGAAATAGTCGGCATCCTGCGGGATCTCGAAATCCATCGGGATCGAATCCGTGCTGGCTGCTACTTCGACAGCCTCACCGAAGCCTTTGGCTTCCTTGAGTGCTTTCTTCGACCACACACCGGTGTTGAGGTAGGCAGCTTTCTTCTCGAGCAGGTTGAACGGAACCATACAGAACTGCAGGCTTGCACCGCCGCCGAGGAAGAGTACGCGGTAACCCTCCGGAATGTTTAAGAGCTCTTTCATCAAAGCTTCTGCCTCGTCCATGACGGGTTGGAAGTATTTGGCACGGTGGGAGATCTCCAAAATGGAAAGACCTTGTCCCTCGAACTCCATAACAGCGTCAGCTGTTTGTTTGATTACTTCTTGCGGGAGAATACTCGGACCCGCATTAAAATTGTACTTCTTCATGATTATTTAAGTGTATAATGTTTATGATTCCAAGCTGTTGAGTGAATACGCGGAAGCGCGATGATACCCTCTTTGGGTTTCTTACCGGCGAGATGGAGTGCATAAGCAACAGCAGCCATTTCGTCCTCTGCTTTGGCAGCGGGTTTAGCGGCAGGTGTAGCAGCAACAGGTGCTTGCCCTGCTTTGGCACGGCGCTCTGCGAGGTCTTTATTGAACTGCTCTTTGGCAAGACCGGACTTATACTCGCGGTATTGCTTATCGTGCATAGCGAACTCAAAGAGTTCCTCGTCGTCCTGTCCGCGATCCCAACCGAGTTCTTTCATCTCCTTTATATACTGCGGCAGTACATCCGGATAGAGTTTCTGCGGATCATCAGTATAGAACTCGAAGCCTTTCTCTTTGGCCAACTCGATGATCTCCGGAGCCAGTTCACCAGGCAGTTTACCGGACTTACCGAGTATCATACCCCACATCGCGGGATCCATACGCGTGAAGTCTTTCTCGCCCATAGAACGGCTGAAGAGGTTCATCAGCGCAGCGTTCTTGACGTATTGGCTGAACGGCGTCACGAGACACGGCGTACCGAGCATCGGCCAGATACGCTGAACCTCATCGAAGAGTTGCACGAGCAGTTCGTCCTCAGAGAGTTCTTTCTCGCCTTTCTTCTTGAGGTTGGCATTGATGGCGGCGTGCATGCCCTTGAGATCGGCCATGAGCGAACCCATCATACCACCGGGCAGACCGCAACCTACGAGCAACGAGGACATCAGACTGTTCTTCGGGTCAATCCAGTAACCGAGGAAATCATCGATGAACTCCTGTGTAAGCGAACGAGCCTCCATATATGCCTTCATATTGATGTCTTTTACGAGGAAACCGGCATCACGGAGCATGGCTTGGATCGTGATCACATCCGGGTGTACCTTACCCCAAGAGAGCGGTTCCATGGCTACATCGAGCACATCACCACCGGCTTTCGCTACTTCGAGCATCGAAGCCACAGAGAAACCCGGACCACAGTGTCCGTGATATTGGATGATGATATCCGGGTGTTTGGCTTTGATAGCTGCTACGATCACGCCCAACATATGCGGACGACCGATACCGGCCATGTCTTTGAGACAGATCTCTTGTGCACCGCCCTCGATGAGTTGTTCGGCAAGGTTGATGTAATACTCCGCCGTGTGCACTTTCGAGTAGGTGATACACATCGTAGCCTGCGCGGTCATGCCGGCTTTCTTCGCCCATTTGATGGACGGAATGATATTACGCGGATCGTTCAGACCGCAGAAGATACGAGTGATGTCCGTACCCTGCGCGTGCTTTACTTTGTACATCAACTGACGTACATCGGCCGGAACGGGGTTCATACGCAACGCGTTGAGTCCGCGATCGAGCATGTGGGTCTTGATACCTGCCTCGTTGAACGGTTTGCAGAACGTACGAACGGCTTGGTTCGGGTTCTCACCGTAGAGGAGGTTCACTTGCTCTGACGCACCGCCGTTGGTCTCCACACGGTCGAAACAGCCCATGTCGATGATGACGGGTGCGATCTTTGCAAGTTGGTCTTTGCGCGGCACGTACTTTCCGCTACTCTGCCACATGTCACGGTAGACAAGGGAGAATTGAATTTCTTTTTTCATATAGTAGATTTTTTAAAAGCCAAAACTGAGTCCGCAAGAGAAAGTCAGTTTCTTTCCTTGCAGATAAACGGGCGAGTACTTCGCCAAGTCCGCCGGATCATTTGCCCGCGCATAATTGAACGCGGCGTCCACATGCGCGTAGCAGTTGTTGAACACCTCATATACCGCGCGGAACTTGATCTCGTCGTTTCGCCAAATAGCGTTCTTGAACGGTGTTTCTGAGATGATCTTGCCGATATCTCCGCGAATATAATCGTACGTCGTGTATTTAGTGTCATTCGTATAATCCAGCGTCAAGCGCAAGCTGCGTGTGGGACGGTAACTGATCTGTAACCAAATACTCTGCGAGTTCGAGCCCATATAATGCCCCATCTGGTAACTGTTCGAGGTGTAATCGAGCACTTTGATCGAGTGTTCGTAAGTCGCTATGTTCGAGCGTACGAACTCTCCGCGCAGCGCCAGACCTCTAACCGGCCAACCGCTCCAGTTGAAACCGACCAGATAGGAGTACAGGTTGTGCTGCGGGTCGGATTTCTTCATTCGGCTGGCTTTGAACTCGTCAATAAAGAACGAGCCGTAGAGCCGTAAGTGATCGGTTGGACGAACAGTGATGGTGGCAAAGGCCTGCGAGTTCTGGTTCTCCGTGCGGAGACCTTTCGTCAGCAGGTGGTCGAGCGATTTGTAGAACGCAATCGGAATGAAATACGCCGCTTGCACGTTCCGCTCCGCATAAACGATTGAGTTACCGATACTGAACTGAATATATTTGATCGGCATGAAGGTGAACATGTTCGCCGCCATGAACTTATTGGCAGGGCGGTACTCGCGTTGGGTCCCCGTTGCTGTTTGTTGCTCGGTGTACCAATAGGTCGAGTCGATCACGTTCGACGGCAGCCATGCGTGGAAATAGTCGAACTGGAACCACTTACAGGGCGTGATTTGAATGGTAAACATCGGTACGGCGGGGTTGTGAGCCGACAGAATGTTCGAGCAATGTTGCGCGTCACCCCAAGTGATTCGTTCGCGCTGGACACCGATGGATCCCCACCAAGCATAGAGCGATATACCGCCACGCGAGTCGGAGAAATCACCACCGTAACTCGCCTCTTTGTATTGCACGCCGGCAAGATTGTTAAGGTAAGCGGGTTTCGTGATACGAGAACCGTCGACACCTTGTCCCGACCAGGAGTTATCGCGTATCGAGCCCCATATAGAGACGTGATGTGCGATGTCCATCTGGATCTCGGCGCCATAGATACGATGCATCAGCAGGCCTTGCTTGTTGTAACTGATATCCATGCCGAGAATCGGCCGAACACGCATCTTGAAAATCTTGTCCTTCGTTAGAATATGCAAACTCGGGTCTGCCAAGTTGAGGTTAGACACGTTGGTCTTCCATTGTGTTACATGACGATGTCCGTACGAGTAATACGTTGGGAGCGTGTCGCACTCAAGGGCATAGTTCTTCAGGTAGAACTGCAGGTCTTCCTTCTGGCGTTTGTTGAGCAACGAATCCCTACTCTGCGCCTCCATCAGCCGTGCGGCTATATAGTCGCGGGTATAGGGCTTGATGGCGGCGTTCGTATAGATAACGCCATCGGTCGTCAGCTCCTCCAGAAAATCGTAAATCTCCGTGTACTCGATCATCTCCGGAATCCGTTGCGCCCGAAGGGAACAAGGAACAAGGAGCAAGGAGCACAGCGCAAGGAGTACTATTTTACTTCGTATAGCGTGCATTGAGCGCCTCAATTACATCGTCTGTGATATCGTATCCGGCTGTCTTGTTGAGCAGCACAGCGTCATTCAGAATCAGATGATAATGACCGTCCGCGTTCATATCACGCAGGCATGCCTGAACGGAATCCTGGAGTTGTTGGGTCAACGCAGCCTGTTGATTCATAAAGTCAGAACTCAACTGCTGACGAAGGTTCTCCAGCTCTTGCTGCTTAGCCATGAGCTGTTGCTCTTTCTTCTGCAAACGAGCTTGCTCGCTCTCTGCGCGCTCACGGCTCAGGAAAGCACCAGCTTCCACTTTCTTTTGGAAATTGACCACGTCTTGTTGGAAAGTCTCGTACTCTTTCTGGAATGCTTTCGCTTTGGTATCGAGTTTAACCATCGACTCCTCATATTGCGCTTGGAGCTTGTCCGAAGACTCAACCGCCAAGGTGTAATGCTGGAGGATCGAATCGGTGTTAACCACAGCAATAGGCAGCAATTCGCCTTGAGCTTCTACAGCCTCACCGGCCTTCTTTGCCCATGGATTAACCGTAAAGAAAAGGATAAACAAGGCAACGACACCCGCTGCCAAAATGGATTCAACGATAATACTAATCTTGTTCATAATTATAATTTGTTAATATCAATTTTGCGTTCTGACTTGCGCTGTTCCTCTTTGTCGAGCGTCTTGGCGCAATGTATCTGGTCTTGTTTCATGCGCGCATTCTGATGAATGTGCTGGGAGCGGAAGGTATGGTCTTTGCGAAAGATCACCCCTACGCTAAGCAGCAAAATTGCTGCCCCCACAAGCCCTATAATAATCAATACGGACATAAATCGGGTGCAAAGATACTCATTTTTTTTTACATACGCAAGCCCGCGCGCGTTTTTCCTTATTTTTTTCTTTAAAAATCACCTTTCTGCTTGCATATATCAAAAATTTGTTGTACCTTTGCCCCGCAAAGAATTGTTAACTCACAAAACCATCATTTTTATGCGTAAGATTTTTACTCTCGTAGCGCTCCTCAGCGCATTCGCCTTTACTGCTAAAGCAGAAGTGATTAATGGCACTTGTGCCGACACTGTGAACGTGGATTGGTCGTACGACACCGACACGAAGACCCTTTCCTTTACGCTCAAAGGATCGGACAGATGGTTCATCCCTCACTATGGTTCATCGAATACGCCTTGGCGCTCTTTCATCGAGGACATCGAGTATCTGAATTTGCCGGAAGGCTTAACTTCTATTGGTTCATGGGCATTTAATGGCGCCAAATCAATCAAGGACGTCGTTCTGCCGCAGAGCCTTGTTCATCTTAATCAATACGCATTCATGGATTGCCATTCCATACATACCTTTGACATTGGTCCGAACTTATCCTTGATTGCCCAACACGCCCTGAATGGTTGCTACTCGCTGACCAATTTGTATGTGCCGGATAATGTTACGGAGATCCGGTACGAGGCCTTTAGTAGAGTGCCAAATGTAGCCTATTCGGAAGGTCGCGAAAACAGACCGGACGCCGGCGCACGTACGGTAGACGGCATCGTGGAAGAACCGATGGTTTATGACCATGAAAACCAAACAACACTTAGTGCTTGTTCCGCTTTCGCTAAGGGATTTATACGCGTAAAAGATGGCGTTCAAACGATCAATAGTTACGCTTTCTTTTCTTGCTTCGCCATCACCGCCGTTGAACTGCCCAACAGCGTTGAAACGGTAGGAAAGTACGCATTTGACGATTGTGATGCAGTTCAAACGCTGATCATCGGAAGCGGACTCCTTTCCACGGACATGTATTCTTTCTCCATGAAGAATCTGAAAAACGTCGTTTGTATGGCCGTTGCGGCTCCGGATCTCGGTATGAATTCGTTCTACGACACCAATGTTAGCGCAGCCGTGCTGTACGTTCCGGACGAGAGCGTAGAAGCCTACAAAGCAGCCAACCAATGGAAGAACTTCGGCTCTATTTTACCGATTTCGCAGATACCCGACGGCATCATTCCGGAAGGTCTTGACCAAGTCTCCAACACCCCATCATCCATCACCAATAAGGTCATTAAAGATGGCCAAGTCCTCATCCTCCGTGGTGATCACACATTCACCCTTACAGGTCAAGAGGTGAAATAATCTCCAATCACCTTTGCTGCATCATTGCAGCAACCTCCATCCCCCTCTCTCTTGTAGAGCGGGGGATTTTTATATTCCTTCTTATTTGATCATTTTTGCTGCATATTTGCGGCAATTTTCCATTTCCTCTTGCATATATCGAAAATTTGTTGTACCTTTGCACCCGCAAAGGTTTGGATAATAGTTATGACTACATTATCACATAGTGAAAAAGAAGCCATCATGGCGGACATGAAGTCTTTCGATGAGCCTATGCCGGCAGTCGGCATCTTCTGGTACGATCCTCAAGAGCACGACTTCTTCGGCGTTTACAAGAAAGAACTGACGCCCAAGATGGTAGAGGATGCGGCTGATAAAGGTTTACCTTATATCAACTATCAGACACTACATCGTCAGATTTGGCAAAAGCAGTATTTTAAAGCTTTAGCCAACCACGAGCCCACCAAATTTAGTGGTGATTATACGCAAGTACCGCGTGGCCGCGTAGCTTGGGCGGTAGATCATTTTGTGGTCTTCGTCGGTAAGTGGGCACAGGATATTGAGGACGAACTAACCGCACTTTTAGAAAAATACTTCGCCCTGCCATACTTCGAGTTCAAGTACGACGAACATTGGGACTTAGGTCACGGCTGGTCTGGCGATCTCTAATAACCTTCGCTGCCCCGCCAGCGTAAAAACCGGAATGTATCGGCCAAGCTTGACCGATTTTAAAGCGCAAAGCGTTGCGCTGACATATTGAAAATATTGAGCTTTAGCTCTTATTCTCCAATCTCGAATTCTGGAAAAATTCAATACAGCGAGAATAAGTCACTAAGGTTCACGCATTGGCGTGAGCTATTTTGTGCTTATATGCTGTAAGGTTTTCCAGAGCCTGAGATTGGTATAAGAACAAATAGTTCGCGCTTTTTGTTAGTTCAAAATGTACAATCATACTAATTAAAAACCGACGAGGCGATGGGATATAACCGCTACTATTTAGAATGAAAAAAATGTTTCTTTTAGTATTCGCCACTTTTACCCTGGTGGCATGTCAGGATTCATCAAAATCTCTCCAGTTGTCTCCTTCTTCCGTAAACTTGTATTATGAAGAAGAACAACAGGTACAAGTATTGAGCGAAACCGGCACATTTGAATGGACTACTGCTAATGATTTCCATGCGACAGTAAGTTCGTCCGGAAAAATTACTGCAGGGCATGTGGGCACTACGATAATTACTGCTAAGCAAGGCAAAAAAGAAGGGACCTGTTCCGTAACAATAAAGCCGAGATATTATCTATATGATACCCCTTACTTTGGCTGGGGTGAAACTATGACACAAGTTCAAAATAAATTAGGAACTCCTTATCAAACACAAACAAACGCTTTGGTTTACGTATTAAGTGAGTCAGATGGTATTATTGCGATGTATATGTTTACCAATGGAAAACTAACAGGCGTTGGAATTACATTGAATGTCAAGAATGCTACTACGCTTACATATTATTTAATTGAAAGATATCAACCGATTAGTGCAGAAAATGGGACATACTATTTTATAAATGCTATGAACTTAGATAATGCAACATTAGGTGTGATGATGAGATACGTAAATAGTAATAGCATGCAATATTATCAAGTTGTTTATGCCCCTACTAATCAACAACAGAATGCTCCTGCAAAAAATGCCCCCACAAAGCAAAATAATTTTGAGTTGCCAGTAAACCTCATCTATCTAATGGATTAATTTTGGTAACTATAATTAAACATCCCAAGCGCGAGACTTTGTGGGTCTCGCGCTTCATTTTTGCTTTGTTCATTGAGTCCGAATATAATTCGGGCATCCTCCTTCGTTCATTTCCCGCGCCTTTACGCGGAGCTTTTCTTTGTCCATTCCAGGGCAATATCATTGCCCGCTCTTGGCTATCTACTTTTTGGCGCTATCTCGGCGAGCATGGCTTTGTTCATTGTTAGGGCAATCATATTGCCCGCTCTCCCCTTGGGGCTCGGGCATAGGCGGTTTAGCCCTTCGCTGCCCGTTCTCTGCGACCGGGCGTTTGCCCTCGCGTCCGTCACGTCGTCTATTGTGCCGAATGCCATTCGGCTATATCCGCCGAGCCGCCCCGCCCGCGAGGTCTCAATGCGGATGTAGACAGGTAAGTACCTCCGGTGGATTCGCGCATTTTAATTTCGTGCATTCCCGTTTCTTATCTTTATCGATGATGCCGCCTTCTTCTTTGCATTTTTGCTGCATATTTGCGGCAATTTCTCCTTTCCTCTTGCATATATCAAAAATTTTCCGTACCTTTGCACCGAAATATCAAACTTCATTATGCGAGTAGTTGTTCAGCGTTGCAGTCGCGCCGAAGTGCGCATTGACGGGGATACCGTCGGTCGAATTGATAAGGGCTTCCTGCTGCTTGTCGGCATTACAGACACCGATTCCCGCGAACAAGCGGATGTGTTGGCGAAGAAAATTGCGCAACTGCGTGTCTTCGAGGATGCCGACGGCAAGATGAACCTCGCGCTCAACGAAGTCGGTGGCGCTGTGCTGAGTATCTCGCAGTTTACCCTTTATGCCGATTGCCGGAAAGGCAACAGACCTTCCTTCATCCGTGCTGCACGACCGGAAACGGCTGCTCCCTTGTACGATTATTTCAATGAAACGCTGCGGACTCAATACAACCTCCGTGTCGAAACCGGCCGCTTTGGCGCAGACATGAAAGTCGATTTCATCAATGATGGTCCGGTCACCATCCTCCTGGACACCGACGATCTTTGCCGTTGACAATCTCGCCTTCTTATTTGATCATTTTTGCTGCATATTTGCGGCAATTTTTCATTTTCTCTTGCATATTCCGTTTTTTTGTTGTAATTTTGCAAGCAAAATTGTAAGCTTTATGAAAAAACTAATTCTCTCATTCTTATTTGTTGCTTTTTGTGTAGGCTATGTCTCAGCTCGTTCTGTACTACCTTATACCGAAGAAATAAGCGGTCCGGTTAAAAAGATGACGGTTATTCGGAATGAACCTGCTGCACAGGTAGTTGAAGTATATTGCTACGACTCAATAGGTCGGCTTACCGATTATATGCATCGAATAAACGATAATGAAGTATATCTTCAAAATTATCCGCCAACTCCTCCAACTTGTTTTAAACGTCAATACACGATCAATAACGTCTATATTGATTATTACTACAATGATCGTGGGCTCATCAAAGGTACTTATACCTATACGCAATGTGATTCTTGTGGGCATATTCTTTATTCGAAAAGATACAAAGAAGGCAAAATGGAGCACATGGATTCGACGGTTTATAACGAAAAAGGACTGAAAACCGAATATTATGTAACGCGTGACAGTATTCTTACGTTGCATCATAGATGTGCATATGACTCATTAGGGAGGTTGAGTATGAAGTATAATAATTTCTGGGGAGCAGAGTCCGTTTATACTTATAAATATGCTCCAAATGGTGATTATACTGAGAACTATTCGGACAATAAGGGTAAGAAATGGTCAAAAAAATATACTTTTAATCAGCAAGGACAACTGGTGAAAATCAAAGGAGGCGATGAAAAATCCCGTTTTTCAGATTTTGATGAATATGGAAACTGGAAACTTTGGAAGCGTACAGAAGACCATGCTATTGGCCGTTTCACGACGATAATCGAGCGTACGTTTGAGTACTATAAGTGATAGATCTATTACCATAACTATTCGCCCGAGCCAACCCCTCGGGCGTTTTTTCTTCGTATTACAGGCGGATATTATCCGCCGCCCCGCCCCGTCCCTTCCGCCCATTTTCTTTACCTTGTGTCTTTTTTTAGTGAGTATATTTGTTCAAAGCATGGGTTTGGCAAGGATAGTACTCTCTCGGGGGCATGTTTTGTAGCTATCTTGCCAAGCCCGAGTTACTGCCCGCTCATTTTTGGCACACAATTTGTTACCAATAAAGCGTGTGTCGAAAAAGCCTCATACTAATCGGGTTATTATGCCTTGTGTTGCCGCTGTTTGCGCGGAGGCATAAAACCGTCGTTCCCGATTCATTACAACGCTTGGAAATCGCCATCAACGGTGTCTACTTTACCAT